>Ga0193752_1000513_pt1 | contig 36842 bp, 76 predicted proteins | sample H1c1metaG_FD_144924 | JGI IMG/M metagenome (GOLD analysis project Ga0193752, IMG submission 144924) | Soil microbial communities from a riparian zone of the East river system, Colorado, United States - H1c1 | ecosystem: Environmental > Terrestrial > Soil > Riparian zone | place: USA: East River... | reverse complement strand
GACGGCGACTCCACCGTGACCGTGATCAAGACCGAGAAGGCGACTGTCGATGAGTTCGGCCTTCGCGCCGACGCCGGGCAGTACCTGCTGGTGAACGTCAAGATTGCCGTCACCGAAGGCACCACCTACGCCTGCGGCTGCAACTTCAAGGTCATTGCTGCTGATGGTCGGGCGTATGACGAGTCCATCAGCAGCTTCAAGGGCAAAGAGTTCCTCTCCGGGGCGCAGCTCGGCGCCAACGAGCACATCACCGGCTGGATCGCCTTCGAGGTCCCGAAGACGCTCAAGGGCGCCCGCCTCCAGTTCAAGCCCAACGCCTACGCCGGTGACGCCGTCGGCTACTGGACTCTCTGATGCCCGCCAGGGGCCGGAAGCCGACGGCAGCCATGCCGGCACTCGGCGCGCCGGCCCCTGGCCCGTCAGCCCCGGCCGCGCTGCCGCAGCGGCCCGGCTGGATGTGCGGGTCACGGGTCACGGCGTGGAAGGACTTCGAGCCGTGCGAGCCCGGCGCCGACTGGTGCGAGGACGTTGACGGCAAGGTCAGCAGGCGCAAAGTGATCAAGATCGAGTGCGGACACAAGCGCGGGGGCGGCAAGAAGGCCCGCGCGGTGGCCCGGGGCACAGACGAATATCTGCAAGAGGTCTACATGCTGGCGCTGCTCGCGCCGTGCCGATACACCGAGTGCCCGACATGGGTAGCCCGGAACCCGAGATGAAGGCAGGTAGCCCGATGGGCGAACTCGACCAGCACCGCCACGAGCACAAGTTCCCGAGCCCGGCCGAGCACCGCGCCTACCACAAGGCCGAGCGGCGCGCCGCCGACCGGCAGGCCGGCAAGCGGGCCGCCCGTGGCGTAGTCAAGTCCGAGTGGCTCACCCGCAACCCGATCTTCGGCCACTACTCGCCCGTCAAGCGCGGTGGGGCGAAGTTCGGCCCGGCGCCGCTCGGTGTCGGCCTGCCCGGCACGCAGACCGCGCCGCTCATGCAGTCGCAGAAGGTGGCGAAGTACGTGAAGCAGAACGGCACCGCCCGGCTCACCCCCGCGCAGCGCCGTCGCGCCGGCCTCAAGCTGGTCGCGGCATGAGCGTCACCCACCGGCACGGCGCCCACGGGAGCCACACGCACGATGCGCTCAGCTACGCCGAGCACCAGCAGCCCATCGAAAACGAGATTGTCGAGTCTGACACCCGGCTTGACGACACGATCGGCGTGGAGCCGTCGCCCGGTACCTACTCGTACAACGGGCCGCCGCAGTACGACATGCCCGCCGGCTGGTGCGCACCGCCAGATGACTTCCTGCCGCCGATGACCGTCAAGCGTGGCGGGATGAAGTGGCCGGCTGACGAGGTGGCCGCGCAGCTCCGCCTGGAACGCGACGCCATGCAGGTGCGCGAGGCCGACCGCGCCGACCGGCTGAAGCGGCACAAGGAGTGGATGAGCACCATTCGCGTTCTGGGCGTGCTGTTCCTGCTGACGCTGATCGTGCTCGCCAGGTTGGACGCGCTGCCCTGGCAGTGAGCAGACTTCGGCCCGGACCCCTCGTGCTGTGGGTCCGGGCCGGTAGCCGCTTACTTCGAGTCGGTGGCCTTGGTCGGCTTCGCTGCCTTGCGGGGCTTCGAGTCGGTCGCCTCGGCTTCCTGCTCTTCGGCGTGCCGCTGCGCCTGGCCGGTGTCGACGCCGATCGCGTCGCCGGACAGCACGGCTTGCGCCTGCTCGTGTGCGGTAGGCGCCGAGCGCGGGGCGTCAGGGTCGATTCCGTCGGGCCGCGTCTGGCCCTTATCGCTGGTCATGATGTAACCACCTCCACAGAAGGGCATACCCCATGAGCAACCCCGATACCCCAACCACGATCAAGATCCCTAACCACCTCTTCTTCAGCCCGGCCTTCCTGGTGGCCATGATCCGCGCGCTCGGCTGGCGCCGTGGCCTCTCGGACTGGCTGCTACTGATGGCCAGCGTCCCGGCCGCCCTGGTCCGCTTCGTGGGCCGCGACGCCCGGCGCCGGTGGAGCACGGAGCCGACCATGGGCGTAGCCGAGGCCTGGATCAAGATCGGTCTGCCGGTGGGCGTGGCCGCAGTCCTGATCGCCATCGGCAACGGCTTCGGCCTGTGATGTCGACCCTGGCCATACGCCAGGGTAGGATGGGCTGATGGACACCGAGCGCGCATCACTGGCTGATCTCAAGCCGCACCCCATGAACGCGAAGACCCACGATCTGCACCTGATCAAGTCGTCGCTTCAGGAGTTCGGGCAGATCAAGCCGCTGTGCGTCAGCCTCAAGTCCGGCTACCTCGTCGCCGGCCACGGCACCCGCCAGGCCATGCTGCTGCTCGGCTGGACCGACGCCGACGTCTGGTATCTGCCCGACCTGGAGCCCGCCGACGAGTTGCGCCTGTTGGCCATCGACAACCACTCGGCCGAGGCCCCGAACGACAAGGGCCTCATGTACGAGCTGTTGTCGGCAATCCAGGACCAGCGGCAGGGCCTGATCGGTACCGGCTTCGATGACCGGTACGTCGAGCGGCTCGCCGCACTGCGCCAGAGCGGCGCCGAGCGCACCGCCGGCCTGTTCGCCGCCGCCGGCATGGAGGTGGACCCGCAGAAGCCCGCCACGCTGCGGGTGCCGATGACGCAGGCACAGGCCGAAGCCGTCATGGAGACCGTCAAGCGGTACGCCGAGGCGAACAGCATGAAGCCCGGCGCCGCCCTGTACGAGATGATCACCGAAGCTGGCACGCACTTCTAGGAAGGTAGCTACATGACCGAATTCAGCAGTCCCGAGACGCAGTCCGCCCTGGCGGACCTCGCCGGCCCGAACTACCCGCACCACCAGCCGTACCCGGGCCGCCCGGCCGCCACGCCGCCCGGCACCTCGGCCACGGCACTGGCCGGGATCACCGGCGAAGTCTCGCCCGACTCGCAGGCGCTCGTGTGGGGCCTCACGGCCTCGGAGCACGCCGCCGCCCTGCTGGACCTGCTGACGCAGAACTACGAGCAGGCGAAGGGGGGAACCATCCTGCCCGCCGAAGGGTCGATGAACATCGGGCAGGCCATCACCTATCACCGGGAGTCGCACGCCGTCGCCGACAAGGTGGCCGGAATGTGGGCGCTGATCGGTGTACGGCTCGCGTCCGAGGACTACGAGGATGACCGCTGCCAGCCGATCGGCTGTGACAACGGCGTGCACGTGCCCGGCTGCCAGTACGAGGCCCGCGACGCCACCGGCCAGGATGGCGAGCCCGGCTGATGGACGGTGCCCGCGACCCGTTCGACCCGCACCGGCCCTGGACCTGGCAGGGCCAGCCTTTCGAGCTGCGCAGCGTCGAGTGGCAGGAAGCCGCGCCCGAGGCCGAGCAGGTCGAGATCAAGGGCGTGGCCGAGCACGAGGGGCAGTTGGTGCCCGTCTCCGTGCGGGTGCCGCCTGACCACCCGTTCCTGCGCGGCATGATCACCGGCGACATTCACGCCCGCGAGGACCGGATCGCCATTACGGCAGATGAGCAGATGATGCTGTCCGATCACCTGTGCACGCCCACCTACGGGCAGGAGATCAACCGCGCCGTCACGGCCATGGCCGCCCGGATGCAGGACGAGGCCGTGCAGCAGTTCACCGCCAACCTGATGGTCAACCTGGAGACGCTGCGCCCCGCCCTGACCAAGGCCGTGCAGGAGCGGCTGAGCCTGTACTTCGGCGAGTGCGCGCGTGCAGAGCGCCGACCCCTGACGTGGGACGCCGCCTCACATGCTGTCGGTGCCGCTCTTGAGTGCCTACAGGAAGAGCTGACGCCATGACGTGGGCCGATCTGCTGTGGTGGTGGGGGCAGCGCCCGGGGAGGACTCCGCGCCGGCCGAGTCTGGCTGTGCGCAACTTCCCGCTGCCACCGGAGCCACACAGGCAGATCGGCACCAATAAGCCTGAACGTGATGAAATGCCCGATACGGGGCAGCGCAGGAAAACGGGGGAACACTGATGGACCTGGAGACCCGAGCGGCAGCACTGGAACGCGACGCCGTCGCCGTAGCAGGGCAGCGCGCCCTGGTGCAGACCATGACCGACCGCGAGATGAAGGCAATCGAGCTGAAGTCACTCGGCGCCACCTGGCTACAGATCGCCCTCGCCGTCGGCCTCAAGACCGCAGGCGCCGGCTACAAGTTCGTCATGACCGCACTGGCCAAACGGGCAAGCCAGATCGACAGCACCCCGGTATCCGTCGCCCGCGCCCTGATGATGGAACGGTACGAGGCGCTGATCACGGCCAGCATGCCCGCCGCCGCCATGGGAGACGACAAGCAAGCGAAGATCGCCCTGGATGCGCTGAAGGGCCAGGCCCGGCTACTCGGACTCGACGCGCCCCGCAAGCTCGACGTCAACGTGCACGGCGAAGAGCTACCCGCAGACCGCCGCGAGCGCGAAGAGCGCGCACGCACCACCCTGGAAGCCTTCCAGGGCCGCACCATCGAAGGAGAGACCGCCTGATGCCCAATCCCTGGGGAGACACCGACACCGCCCTCAACGACGTTGCCCTACGCCTGCACTGCCTACAGCTCGCCGTGCAGGCCGCATCGCCCGGTGATCACCCGAACCTCGTACTTGATACGGCAGCCCGGTACGTCAAGTACGTGGCGCCCACCAGCATGCCGAGCGCCGAACGCATCGCCCTCGAAGAGGTGGCCGAGCAGATCAACCTACCCGGCATGGCGCTCGGCGGAGACCGGCTCGCCGCCATCCGTCGCGTCGTAGACGCCGGCCTCGGGCGCACGAGTTAGCCAGTGAGGGGCGACCCCCTGACTCCGCCAATGCTGCGCACCTGGCTGGCCACCGGGTACCTGCCGCCCGGCGTGAAGTTGGGCTTCACCGAGGAGATGCAACGCCACCTGTTCCCCGACATCTTCAAGTACCTAGACCGGGCGAGGCGGGCGCAGCGCGAGCGCGAGCGGCAGGAAGAGGTCCGGCGCTGGCGTCGGCATCGCTGGAGGATGCGGGGTCGCCGGATTCGAAAGCGCGCCTGGCCGCTCGCGCTCGCGCTGGCCACGGCTGCCGCCACACTGTCCGCAATCGGAAGTTTCTACTTCGACTGGAGGAGTGCCCGGTGATCGATCAGTTGCACTGGAGCAATGACCCGGTGGGCGACACGCGGGCCGTGGAGTTCTTCCTCCAGCACTCCCGTGGCGTGCTCAGCTACGGGCCGAAGACCACGCCCGGCATGCCCGCGAAGTACGCCAACGAGACGGGAACCCCTGGTCAGGCGTACTTCGTAGTCGTGACCGGTGACGGCGTGTCCCGCTGGTGCTCGACCGGCAAGCACTGGACGTACGAGGCGGGCCGCTTCGCCGCCGAGGTGTGCACGGCTGCGTGTAGCGCCACACCTTGACAGTGGCGTATGGTGGGGGCATACATCTACGGATTGGAGCCCCCACCATGCGCTTCTTCGTCTCCCTCGCCATCGCCGGCAGCGTCATCGTGGCTATCGCGGGGGCCGCCTTCGTCGGTATGGGCCTCGCGCTGTGATAGCCCGCCTGCTCTGCTGGTCAGGCCTGCACACCAGGGACATCGTGATCTCGGAGACCAGTGTCATCGACCTCAACCGGCCGCTGTTTGAGTACGAGTGCGCCCGCTGTAGGGGCCGCTGGCGCCGCATCCCGGCCTCGCGCTTCCGCAGGGGCGAGTGGGAGCGGCTCTGATGGACGCGTGGCTGCTGATGCCTGATGACGTGCTGGTCGTGCTGCACGGCTACCCGCCCGATGGCATGAAGGGCAGTCCCCGGGTTGACGCTTCGTACCGACCTGACCTGAATGAGTACGAGTTGGGGCAGGCCGGCCGGTGGGCGATGGAGCATGGCCGCGCCTACTGCTTTCGCCGTGGCGGGGGCGACCACGCGGGTGTGCGCGAGTGGCAGTGGCACAACCTGTCCGCCATGCACCTACTGGTCGGCCGCCGGCTGGAGATCAACATCCACGGAACGTAGCCGAAATCTGACCGGGTTAGACCGGATTGATGCCACTGTGCGAAGACAAGGGTGCCAGGATTCCCCGGGCCGACATCGGGCCCGAACCAACGAATCATCTACGGAGAGTGAGAAAATGCCCGGACCCGAAGAGTTCGCCGACCGCTACGCCGGCCAGCCCGCCGATCTGGACGTCGAGGTCCCGCTACACGACGGGCCAGATACCTACGGGATCGACCCGGCCGACCGGGAGGCCTCGCGCGAAGCCAACCTGCGCGCTGTCGACGAAGCGCACTGGATCGCCATGGAAGAGCGGCTCGGCGCCGAGCGCGACGACCCGACCCGACCCGCCGGCCAGGGCGCCACGCTGCCGAGCAAGCCCGAGGTGCAGAAGAGCCACGGATCAAGGCTGCTCGGCGGCCGGCAGATGTGGACCGACGAACCGGTGTCACGCGAGGCCACCGGTCCTGGCTACGTGGCCCACCTGATGGACGTATCCGGCTCCGGTCTGCACGCCTGCGATGGACGCCCCTTCGACCCGATCCCGGATCAGGGTGGCGCGGTCGTCTACCCGTGCACCGGCTGCTACGTGGTCGGGCCGAGGCTGGTCGAAGAGCGCAAGCTAGCCAATCTCGGCAACGCCACGACCCGTCAGCTACTGAATGAGCTGAAGGCCCGGGGCGAGATGGTCGCCGCCGAGCACAGCGCCGATGGGCAGTACATGGCCCGCATGGCGCACCGGATGCTGCACGGCCATGCGCGGCTGGATGATCGGCTGCTCGACTACCGGACGGTAGGCAACTGATGGAGTTCTGGGTGTTTGTGCTGATGTTGGTCGGCATCGGCGTGGTCATCTTCGTGGCCTACCGGTACGTGCTGCTGCCATGGGGCGATTGGCTCGAAGACCGCCGCGTCCGCCGGCAGCGCAAGGCCGACAACGATCGGCGCTCCTGGTGACCCGTGAGGGCGTCGAGCTGGTCGCTACGGCGCTCGCCGGTGGCGTGGCGCTGGCGCTGGTGCTGTTCTGCCTGTGGGTGATCTTCCGGCCGCGCCGCAAGTGATGTATGCTCGACCATGACAGTGCACATCTAGCATTCGAGCCCGGATGTTCCGGGGTAGTTGCTGGGGCGCAATGTTCGGGTGGACCTGAGAAGCCGCTCGGCCTTCTTGTTGGGGGCCGGTTCCCGAGAGGACCGCTTAGGCGGGCGGGACCGGCCCTTTGGCATCGATAGAGGTAGGCAGATGACCCTGGTCAGGCACCGTGTCGAAGGTGGGTACGGCACCAACAATGAGCCCATGATCCGTTTCCACTATGAGGCGCCCTTCGAGGTGGACGGCATCACCTACACGCCGCCCTGGATGCGGCACCGTGCGAGCCAGCCCGGTGCCGGGGGCGAGGGGCTGATGTTCCTGTTTCGCGTTGACCTGCCGGGGGCGCGCGCTGGCTGGAGTTGGCGCCCGCGCTGCCCGACGGCACAAGCGCTGGCCATCGGCTGGCCGAGCCCCCTTGACGGTCGCGTCAGGAGAGGTGTACCTTCTAGGCATACACCTTAACGAGGGAGCGGACATGAACATCGAGCGCCCGATCTGCCGGAGCAGCATCGCCGAGCCCATCACCGGCCCGGCACTGGGCACCGTCGACCCCATCGAGATGACCGTCACCCTGCACGTGGTGCACGTGTCCGGCGACTCGCCCGTGCGCGACCCGCAGCACGTGGCCAACTGGCTGGTAGCCGACAACCAGAACTTCACCCACGCGTGGGATGGCGTCGAGTTCACCGTCTGCCCGCAGCACGCCGACCCGGCCGAGTGCATGACCGACTGTGAGGCGCCGGACGAGACCTACCGTGCCGTTTTCATGACCGTTGAGGATGTGGCCTGATGGCGACCGCACGCAAGGCGAAGCTATGGGGCGACACGCTCGCCGCGATGGAAGAGGGCAAGCGCAACCCCCGCGCGCTGGTCGTCGAGCTGAATACGCACATGAAGCGGTCGCTGGCGTGGCTTGGTAGCCGGTGGGCTATCTCGATGAACACGTACGACGTGATCGACGGCAACGCGAAGTGGCGCACCCGCGTGCCGGCCGAGCTGCCCGAGAATGACCCGCAGGCCTGGCTGTCGGTGTACGAGACCGCGCGGGCTATCGCCTACTCGGCGCAGCGCCTGGCGGAGTTCGCGGAGAAGCAGCACGACGCCGCGCAGGCCCGGATCAACGAATCGATGAAGGTGTCCTGATGTTGCTCTTCGGCCTGGTGTTGGTGCTGGCCGTTCTGGTGCCGCTGTGCATGGCGGTGCTGGATCGGCTGCCCCCGATTGGTGTAGACTCGGGGCATACATCCGACCACGAGGAGATTGCATGTCGCACCGCAAGCCCGTCCGCCGGTTCGCCTGGTGGAAGCTCTTCCTGATCGCCGCCCTGACCATGGTCGCCGCCGGCATCCTGCTCGCCGTCGCCGGTGGCCTGCTCATCACCCACCAGTAAAGGAGATCAAGGCATGTACGCAGAAGAGAGCAAGCACCTGATGGAGCCCGACCCGCGCGAGGCGAAGGCGCCCGTGCACGTCCAGAACAAGCTGCACGACCTGCGGCAGGCCCTGGCCCGCACCCGCGAGCAGCTCAAGCTGGCCGAGCGCCAGATGCCGCTGCACACCTCCGACATGTGGCTTGACCTCGGCTCCGGTGACGAGAGGTTCGTCGGCCTCGGCAAGCGCAACACGGTGCGCATCCCGATCGGCGACGCCCGGTGGCCGAACGGCGAGCCGAAGCTGTACGTGGATGTTGAGGCCGGCCGGCCTCAGCGTAAGTACGGCACCCTTGCCAGCGAAGCCCCGCTGGCGCCTGTGACCCACGTGCACGTGCGCGGCTCCGAAGGCCTGGCCGTGCGCCCCGAGGTCTCCAACGCCATCGCCGTGTACGCGTTGGACGCGTGATGGGCGTCGGGGCGGTCCGGTACCCGCCGAAGATCAGCAAGGAGAACTACCGGCAGGCCATCGCCGTGCTGGCGCCAGGCTTCAACGCAGACGACATCGTCAGGATGGAGATCGAGGCCGGAATTATCACGGTGACGTTGCGCTGCATGGCTCCGGATGGCGCGCTGCTGCTCGGCGCCCACCTCGTGCAGGAAGTCCACATCCAGCCCGACCCGGCATGACCACGGCGGGCACGTGCCCGCACCCGGAGAAGCGCCGTTGGCCCGTCAGGGATGCCCCTGGCGGGCTGGCGTGCCCCTGCGGGCACGCGTGGGAGCCGTACCTGTTCGTCGGGGTCGCCAACCGCTTCTTCCACCACGAGGACCGGGAGACCGATTCGCATCGCCGGCTGGAGGTGTATCAGTGCCGCGCCGCTGAGACGCGGGCGCCGCTGGACCACTTCCACACGACCGATCGGGGCAAGCGCGAGGCACCACAAGATCGGCTTGACTCGATGGTCAAGGGTACGGTAACGTCTACCATGGACATACAGAAGGCGGGCTGGAACCGCAGGCGCAAGCCTCGCCCCATGACCCGCGAAGAGCGCCGCCGGATGCGCCGGTGGCATCGGATCTAAGGAGACAACTTGACGGACGCATACGTGCCGAAGGCCGACGGGCCGGAGATGCTGAAGCCGAAGCGCCGCAGCATCACCAGCGTGTCCGTGGAAATGTCGCCATGGGCTGACTGCAAGGTCTGTGAGTTCGCCACCACGGAAGGCCCGAGCAGCCTCGCGCGGGCGCAGGAGCACGCGCAGGAGAGCGGCCACGAGGTTGTTGTCGACGAGATCCGCCGTACGGTCGTGACGGCCTCATGAGCGCCACGACGGCGAAGGCCGCCGGCTTCATGCTGCTGGCCTTCGGTGCGGTGGCCCTCGTCGCCGGCTCGCCGCAGCTTCAGGCCGCCGGCATCGTGGCGCTGTGCGTCGGCGTCGGCGCCCTGCTGGCCGGCTTCATGGGCCGCAAGCCGTGAGCGGCGGGCAGAAGGCGCGCTTCATCGCCACCCTGTTGGCCGTCGGCGTGCTGGCCCTGCTGGTCGGCATGGCCGCGTCCGGCGGAGTGGAGTGGACGCCATGAAGCGCCTGCTGGCGTACGTCGGCGTCCTGGTGCTGGTGAGCTTCGCCGTCACGCCGTACACGGGCGTGGGCTTGACCATGGCGCTCTGGACGGGCATATCCGTGGGGGTCGCCTGCTGGGCGCTGGACCGGCTGACGGACCGCAAGTGAAGCCCGGCACCCGGCTGGCGCTGGCCGGCTTCCCCGTGTTCGGCGCCGTCATGGGCGCACTGGTGGGCGGCCCGCGCGAGGTGCTTGTCGGCGCCCTGCTCGGCCTGGTGGCGGCACTCGTCACTATCGCGATCAACCGTTAGGGGAGATGGACAGATGGATGCACTGCACCCGATCACGTGGGTGACCGCGTTCGGCGCCATGGCCTGCCTGCTGATCGGCATCGGCTTCGCCAAGGCGCACCGCGTGGCGACTGGCCTCGGCTTCGTGCTGTTCGCCATCGTGCTGGGTCTGATCTCGGCCGTGAGTTCGGCGATGGTCGCCGGTGGGCACCTGACGCCGTAGATGTTGATCTATACACCCCGCGTGTCGGGCCTTGACTGGTCCGTCACCCGGGGTGTATATTGTGGATAGACAACAAGGAGGTGGGAATGGCAAGCGACCCGCGTGGGATGGGCCAGAAGGCATTCTGGCTGGCCATCCTGTTCGCCATGATCGTGGCGGCCGGGCTGATCCTGCTCTATCAGCACTTCGTGGCCGCGCCGTGAATCTCGACGCGTCCCTGTTCGGCATCGCGTTCTGCGCGCTGCTCGGCATGGCCTGCGGGCTCGCGCTCGGACGCCTGCTCGACCGGGGCCACGACCTGACCGGCACGCTCGGCCTGATCGGGCTGATCGTCGGCCTGATCCTGTACGGCGTCGGCATCCAGGCGGGGCAGCCGTGAGCAGGAGCAAGAAGATCACCTTCGGCCTGATCGCCGTGTGCGGCCTGATCATCCTCTGCGCCGGCATCACCAACTCGCTCATGTCAATGCTCGGAGGCAACTAAGTGGACAGGATCGGCGACATCCTCGGGGGCATCCTCGGGTCGGTCTTCGGCTTCGTCGGGGCATTCCTGCCCGATGACGCCTGGCCGCCGACCGAGTGGCCTGCGCAGGTATTCGCCTCGCTGGTGATCCTCGCCCTGATGATCGGCGCCGTGTATGTGTGGCGCCGGCTCGGTAAGGGCCTGCTGTTCGTGTTGATCGGCTTCGCCTTCTTCGTCGGCCTGGTCGTCATCTCGATGAAGTCGGGGAGGTGAACATGGGAAACAAGCTGTGGTACGTCGCGATGGTGGTCGTATTGGTCGTGGTCGTGCTCTTCGTCGATGGGCTCGACGGGACTAACAACATCCTGGACGCCATCACCTACGGCAAGTGACTGACCGGGCGCCGGGGCTGCGAGGTAGAGCCCCGGCGCCCTCTTCAACGGAGGTGAGCACTTGAACGCACGGCAGACCAGTCCGGGCCGCGTACGCCGGCTGTTCGTCGGCCTCGTCGTCGGCGCCCTACTGGTGAGCGGCTTCGCCGTCTACAACATGGCGAAGGGCAACACGTGGTCGGTGGGCGACGTCGGCAAGCGCCAGGGGGCCGGCTTCGCGGAGCCCGCCCGGCACGCCTACCCGAGCGCCACCGAGCGCCGTACCAACCGTGAAGATCGCAACGTGCTCTTCGTGGTGGTGCAGAACGGGGCCACGACGGCGCTGAGCGTTACGACGGTGATCGACGGCGCGCCGCTGCTGAAGATCACCACCGATGGGCGCTGGTCCAAGCTCCAGCGCGACGTGCACTCGGGCACCCTGCTGGAGCTGCACGCAACGCCCCGGTGGGAACACAACCTCGGGCAGGTCAAGCTGGCCTGCGCGATCCTGATTGACGGCGTGCTGTACGAAGACCACATCCGGGGCCGCTTCAAGCCCTGGGGCACCGGCAACACGTGCTTCGCCTCGGCGCTGGTCCCATGAGGTGGCCGGCACGTATCGCGTACGGGCTGCTGGCCCTGACCGTCATCCTGATGGGCATTGCCGCCTGTCAGGCCATCACTAACGGAGGTGGGTAAATGGGCCGTATCCTGCCGGTCCTGTTCATCGCCATGGCCGTGCTCGTCATAGGCCTGATGTGCGTGCAGTTCTATCTGGCCAGCCAGTGATGGGCCTGGCGAGCGCCGGGACCGACGGCGGGGGCATGACCGGCGCTATCTGCTGCATGCTGGTCGTCTTCCTGATCATCCTGGCCGTGGCCATCTTCCGCCGGCACCACAAGCCCCGGCCGTACTCCGACTTCCGCAACCCGCCGCACCGGTAGGGGGTGACATGGATACCGGAACGAAGATCCTGGTGGCGCTGTTCATCGGCGTGCCGCTGCTGACCCTGGCCGCTGGCTTCCTTCTCGGCCGCCGCAAGTAGTCACCTCGATACAGCCTCCTTGACCTAACCGTCAGGGGGGCTGTATCATGTGGGCATACAGAAGGAGGCCAGCCATGGAAGACGAAGCCCCGACCTGTGAATGCCGGGTAGGCATGATCGTCACGATCGCCACAGGCGAGCACGCCGCGCAGTGGTGCATCTGGTGCGGCATCGGGTGGGGCCAGAACGGATTCAACCCGCTGCTGATGCTCAAGGCCGGCCAGCCCATGGGCGACGTGCTGTGGCTGGAGGTCACCATCCCGATCCTGATTCCCGAGCGGAAAGAGAACGCCTGATGCCTGACCTGTTGACCACCACTGAGCAGCTACCGCCGCGCCCGGCCGGCAAGCCCCGCTTCTACTGGCAGGCCGCCGGCCTTGATCAGCGCACCTCGGAAGAAGTTGGCCGCGACATCGGCGAAGCTGGCCTGTTTGACAGCTTCGAGGATGCGGCGATGGACGCGAAGGCCTGGCTGGTCAGCCTGCGGCCCGGGGACCGCCCGGCGCAGGTCTGGATCATCACCTTTGAACCGAAGTCGGTAGGCATCGTCACCCGCTTCTGATCCGACCCGCAGCCCCCTTGACCAACCGGTCAGGGGGGCTGTACTGTGTGGATAGACAACCCAGGGAGGTACACAGTGCAGCGTGCACAGCTACGCGTGGGCGATGAGGTCTACTACGCGCCAGGCAGCAACTACGCCGAGCGCGACGGGTATAAGCAGGGCCGCGCCCGCGTGGTGCTGCCCGCCGCCGTCATGACGCGTGGCTCCCGGTTCGGGCCGCCCGAGTATCGGGCCTTCGAGCCGGGCAGCGGCGGTTACGGCAACGCCCGCGTACTGGTCGAGCTGGTGGACCGCGACGGAGAGCAGCTTCTCGCCGCCCTGTCGTCTCTGCGCGGTCCGTATCAGCAGGTGGCCGACAAGGTGGCCGAGCGCCGCAAGGCGCGCGAAGAGCACGAGCAGGCCGTGCGCGACCGCGAGAAGCGCACCGCTGACGACACGCGTTCCCTGGCTGCCCGGCTGCGCGAGCTGCTCGACATCCCGGAGCCCGCGTTTCTCTCCGACGCCGGCAACGGCGTGCACGTGCCGCGCGCGGCCACGGGCGAGATCAAGATCAACCGCGAGGTGGCCCGGAAGATCATCGCGGCGCTGGAAGGTGCACGGCTGTAAGTACGGCTCGCCGACCTGTTCGGTGGAGTTGGGGGCGAAGCCGGCCAGCTTCCGGCAGGAGTGCTGCGAGGATTGACCCGCGTCGGGCCGCGCCTGTATGGTGCGGCCCGACATCGTACACCATTTGAGAGAGGCAACATGAACCGGATTCGCGCAATCATCGCCGCGTCAGCGCTCGCGCTCGGCGCCGGCCTGGCCCTGGCCGCGCCCGCGCAGGCCACCGAAGGTACCGACCCGAAGCCCGTCTGCGGCACCTTCGTGCTCCGCAGCGCCACCGGCGAATACCCGAACGTGAACTTCGGCCCGGCGCCGGCTGGCTCCTCGGTCGTCAACGCGCACAAGGTCGAGCTGAAGAAGCCCGCAGCGCCGGCCGTGCAGCCGGGCGTGGAGTTCGCCGCCAAAGACCTGGCCATCGGCCCGACGGAGATCACTGTTGAGTATGAGCTGACCGACGGCGCGCTGCCGGCCGCTGGCGCCGTGCGGATGTTCGGGTACAACTCGAAGAACGCCAACACCCTGCTTGACGCCCCGACCTGGCAGGCCGTTGCCGACACCGACCACGGCACGCTGAGCTTCACCGTGCCGGCCGGCTCGACGCTCGGCACCCTGGGCTTCGCGTACGACGCGAGCAACGAGAGCGCCGGCCTGGTGACGTTCCGGAACGCGAAGGCCGGCAACGCGCCGATCAGCTTCACGAAGTGCGAGGTGCCGGCCAGTCCGACGCCGACCGCGAAGCCCCCGACGCAGAAGCCGACCTCGCCGCCGGCCGTCGCTGGCCCGCAGAAGACCCTGCCGAAGACGGGGCCGCGCTCGGCCATCCTCGGCGGGGGCGCGGGCGCGCTGGTGCTGCTCGGCCTGGCCCTGTACTTCCTGGCCCGGGAGCGCCGTAAGCCCACGTTCCGCGCCGGGTAGTCTCGCCTGGTTGTTCGCGCAACTCGGGCGCCCAGATGACGCCCCGCATGGCCCTTGACGGAAACGTCAGGGGCCATGTACTATTTACCTATACAGCCACACGGAGCGAGGGAGCAAGCCATGCTGAAGACCGTCACCCGCCAGCCCGCCACCGCAGAGCAGATCGCGCGAGTGAATGAGCTGATGACCCTGCTGGGCTACCGGGCCACGATGACCGGCGGGGCGTACGCCGAGACCGCGCTCACGATCACCGACCTGGAGAAGCAGGTGCAGGCGCTCCCGGGTGCGGGTCGCGACCTGAGCGCCGAGGCCGCCGCCGTGTACGAGCAGGCCTACACCGCCGCGTACGTGGCCGCCGCCAACTGGGGCGGCAGCGACCCGGCCGAGGCGGAGAGCCACGCCACGGGCGCCGGCCGTGACGCCGAGGATGTCTTCTGGGCGCAGGTGGAGCGCGAGGCGGTCTGAAATCGCAGGCCACGGCCCCTTGACCTCACGGTCAGGGGGCCTGTATCATTTACCTATACACAGCGACGACCGAGGAGCGGACATGGCAGCCACGAAGACCCACACCGACGGCGGGACGTACCGAGTGCTGGCCCTGCACGCCACCTCCAACGGATGGGCCGTGGCCGTCACCGAGTGGACCACCTACCGCAACCAGATCCGCTTCGAGGTGCTGCGGGTGAGCCCGGACAGCAAGGCGCTGCGTCTGGCCACGAAGATCACCGAGCAGGACGCCCGCGACGCGGCGAACGCGGCATGGAAGCAGGATCGCTGACCGCAGGCGTACGGATCTTGCCCCTGGGGAAACCCGGGGGCATGACTCTGTTGGTGCTCCTGCTCCTCGTGGCCGCCTTCGTGCTGCTGCTGGCTGCCGCCTTCGGCGTGGCTGTCCGGCGGGTGTCGCTCGGCTGGCTTGGTCTGGCCTGCTGGATGCTCACGCTGGTGATCGCCGGCTGGCCTGACATGTAACGATCTCCTTAGATACCCCATGGCGGCAGGAATGCCGCCCTACGCTCGACGGTGCCGCCAACCCCCCGGCGCACCGCTGGAGCCCCTGCCCTTCCCCGTGGCAGGGGCTCCGCCGTATACCCTGGCGGTTCAGGGGGTGATCATGTCCAGGTCGGCGAAGCAACTCGCGGCAGCACTCTCGCGCGAGGACATGGCCGCCTGGCTGGCCGAGGTCGACGACGCCACCCTTGCCGACATTGAGGCGGAGGCCTGGTGGTGGACCCGCCGGCCCGAGCAGGCCCCGCCCGTCGGCGACTGGTTCATATGGCTGATCCTGTCCGGCCGGGGATGGGGCAAGACCCGCACCGGCGCCGAATGGATCGTCGACTCAGCACTGAGCTACCCGCAGGATGTCGACGGCAACGCCACGCAGTGGGTCGTGATCGGCGAGAGCTTGCAGGACACCCGCACCTTCTGTATCGACGGCCCGAGCGGCATCAAGGCTGCCCTGGTGCGCCGTGGACTGGTCGAGGGCCGCGATTGGGAGTACGTCAAGGCACCTAAGCCGATCATCACCCTGCGCAAGCACGGACAGACGATCTACTTCGAGGGCTGCGACGACAACGACACCGGCCGTGGATACAACGCCGCCGGCATGTGGCTCGACGAGTTGGCGAAGTGGCGGTACGCGTACGGGGCATGGCGTGAGGGAATCATGCCGTCCGTCCGGGCCAACCTGCCCGCCGGTGGCCGGCCCCGCGTCGTGGTCACCACGACCCCGAAGCCCGTGCAGATCATCAAAGATTGGGTCAAGCGGGCCAAGGCTGGCGACCGGTTCGTGCACCTGACCGTCGGCGCCACGTACGACAACTTCGCCAACCTGTCCATGGACACGATCCGCGAGCTGCGCAATGAGTACGAGGGCACGGCGCTCGGCCGGCAGGAGTTGCACGGCGACCTGCTCGAAGAGGTCGAGGGCGCCCTGTGGACCCTGGCGACCATCGAGCGGCTACGGGTCAAGCCCGCCGACGTGCCCGAGTGGAAGGCTGTCGTGGTCGGCATGGACCCGCCCGGCACCGGCACCGGCGACGAGTGCGGGTTGGTCGTCGTGGCCCGAGGCCAGGACGAAGAGGATTACGTGCTCGGCGACTACTCGGGCAAGATGCGCGGCGGCCCGCGTGCTGCCGCGCGCAAGGCCTGGCAGGTGTGGGACGAACACGACGCCGATTGGCTGGTCGCCGAAGACAACCTCGCCAAGGAGTGGCTTCGGCAGGTGCTCGTGGACGCGTGGGAAGAGCTGGCCGAGCAGGAGATCGACGCCGAGCCCGACGACCCGGACGCCGAGGAGAGCAGGCCCCGCCGGTTCGGTGGCCGGCCGCCAATCAAGACCATCACGGCGACGAAGGGTAAGCGGCTACGCGCCGCGCCGGTGGCCATGCGGTACGAGCAGGGCCGCTGTCATCACGTGGGGATCTTCCCGGAGATGGAAGACCAGATGACCACATGGGTACCTGACGAGTCGCCGGACTCCCCTGACCGGGTGGACGCCCTGGTGCACGCGCAGGCGTGGCACCGCGACCGGGAGAAGATGCGCGCCAACGTGGCCGAGCCGACCGGCCCCTCGATGCCGATCGCCAATCCGTACGGATGATCCGTACCATGGCGGTGTGCATCCTGCCTTGACACTGCCCCCGTGGCTGGTCCTGACCGTCTACGCCCTCGCCGTGGCCCGGGGCACCGTGCTGGTAGTCGAGGACCGGATCACCGAGGCGCCGCGCTCGTGGGCACTGGAGCGGCTGCGCAATCGCGACTGGCGGCCCTTCCACAAGCTGGCCGCGCAGTACGGCGCATCGGTCGCCGAGCAGCAGGCCGCGCAGTGGCACGACGAGGAGATCAACGACCGGGTGGACGCTGAGGCGGCCGAGCTGAACGCGCTCGGCGAGAAGCTTGAACAGAGCGCCGGCACCGGGTACCTGTCGTACCTGCTGACCTGCCAATGGTGCGCATCCATTTGGATAGGTGGCCTGGCGACATATGTGTGGTGGAATTGGCCAACCGAGCTGTGGTCACTCGGACCGGCGCTCCTGCTGGCGTTCTCTATGATCACTGGCAAGCTGTCACAGATCGGGGGCTGATATGGCGGTCGTGTCTGCGGCGCTGGAGAAGCGTCGCGCCGGCAAGCTGGCGCGCGTAGGTGTCAAGGATGTGACGCAGCCCGATCAGCCGTTGACCGCCGCCGCCGCGCTCATCCCGCTCGACGGCACCGGCTGGAAGACCTTCAAGCTAGGTGACGCGAAGTGGCAGCGCGACGCGTGGCACCAGTACGACATCAATGGCGACCTGCGCACCATCGGCAACTGGATCGGCAAGGCCTGCTCGCGCGCCCGCCTGTACCTGGCGAAGGTCGACGCCACCGGCCGGCCCGGCGAAGAGGTCACCGACCCGAAGTTGCAGATCATCGCCGAGACGATGTTCGGCAGCCCGAGCGCGAAGGCCGAGGCGCAGCGCCTGCTGGGCATTCACCTGTTCGTGCCGGGTGAGTCGTTCGTCGTGGCCGAGGCTGCCGACAACGCCAACGATGACCGCTGGTATGTCGTCAGCACCTCCGACATCCGGCGTGAGGGCGAGCGCACGATCACCGTGAGGCGCCCGCAGCAGTTCGGCGGAGGTGAATACACGCTGAAGAACGGCACGGACCTGCTTATCCGCTGCTGGACCCCGCACCCGGATAAGTACGACATGGCGGACTCCAGCGTCCGACCCGGCCTGATCCCGCTGCGACTCATCGAGCAGCTCACGAAGATGGAATTCGCCGAGGTCGATTCGCGCCTGGCGGGCGCCGGAATGCTCTTCGTGCCCGAGGAGATGGACTTCCCGACACAGGGCAAGGAGAAGAACGACGCCACCGGCCTGACAAGCGCGCTCACGCGCACCATGTCGGCCAGCATGGTCAACCGCGAGGACGCTTCCTCGATGGTGCCCATCGTCGTGCAGGTCCCTGGCGAGCTGATCGGCCAAATCCAGCACATCACGTTCTTCGGCGAGCTTCAGCAGCACCTGGCCGAGCGCATGGACCAGGCCGTCAATCGCCTGGCGCGCACGTTGGAGATCGAGCCCGAGATCCTGACCGGCAAGGCCGACATGAACCACTGGTCAGCCTGGCAGGTCGACGAGTCCACGATCAGCATTCACGTGACGCCGCTGCTCTCGCGCATGTGCGACGCGCTGACGGCCGGCTACGTGCGCGCGGCCCTTCAGGTGCTCGGCGAGGACCCGGACGCCTACGTCCTTTGGTATGACACGTCCATGCTGACGGTTGAGCCTGACCGCCAGAAGGATGGCCTGGAGATGTGGGATAAGGGCCTGATCTCCAGCGACGCCGTGCGTAAGGCCGGCTCGTGGGCCGAAGGCGACAAGCCCGACGACGAGGAAGAGGCGCGACGGATCGCGCTGCACCTTGTCGACCTGGACCCGTCGAAGATCGAATGGGAAGACATCCGCAAGGCCATCGGCGGCAAGGTCGCGGCCTGGAAGCCACCGGAGCCCGAGCCCGCGCCCGGCGCAGACGTGGCCAACGGCCCCGCAGGAGCCACGCAGCCAGACGTGCCCGGTGGGGGCAGCCCCAACCCGGACAACGTGCGCCGGCTGCCCGAGCGGCCCGCGCAGAGCGAATCCCGGCAGGCCGCAGCGCTACGCGTCGGTGCGCATATGGCTGTGCAGCGCGCCCTGGAGTTGGTGGGCAAGCGCCTACTGACCCGGCCCTACCGCGACCGGTACGCCGACGTTCCCGCGCACGAGCTGCACACCCGCATCCGGGTAGGCGACCCTAACCGCGTCAATGAGCTGTTGGCCTCCGCTGACGGCCCGGCCGTGGACCTGGCCATGGTCGCCGAGGCTGCCGAGCTTCCGGAGATGGACGTGGCCTCCCTGCTGTCCGCCTACTGCGGCGAGCTGGTGCAGTCCGGCGTCCGACACAACGCCGACCTGCTCGGCATCTACCTGGCCGCCGGCCTGCACGCCGACTGTGGCGAGGTCTGCTACGCGCCGGCCCACCCGGGCCGCTGTGACGACGACGCGCGCATGCAGTTCCACCTGCCTGGCCGCCACAACCAGAAGACCCACGGCCACCGCGTAGGCAAGCCCCGCCTGCCCGGCGACGTGCCCGGTACCGGCCCGTTCACCGAGGCCGAGAAGATCAAGCGCGCCGGTCAGCGTCAGGTCCGCAAGGACCCGGACCGCGACGCGCCGGCACCGGACCGGCAGGGCAAGCGCGCCTTCGCCGACTGGGAGCTTGAAGCTGAGTCGCTGAGTAAGCAGGCGCAGTCGGTGCTGGCCGAGGCCGACGCGATCGAGCGCAAGAAGGCCGAGGAAGCCGAGCGGCGCGCCCGCGCCCGCTACGCGCGTGCGAACAAGATCCTGGAGGGTCGGCAGAGCGAGCAGAACCTACAGATCGAATGGAAGAACATCGAGAAGGAGCTTCGCGCCGATTACGACGCGAAGATGACTGACACGATCGCTGCCGCGCTCAAGCGCAAGAGCAAGGGCAACCCTGATTGGGAGCCGTCGTACGAAGAGCAGCTCAAGATCATCAAGACCCTCAACAAGCGGCACGACAAGCGGGTTGAGGAAGCACGCCGCCGGCACTTCGGTGGCAACCCCGACGTTCTGACCGACGTCAATATCTACAACGACAAGGCCAGCGGCATGGCGCCGGCCATCAGCTCGTACTGGATGCGGGTAATCGACGACACCGGGTTTGACTTCGGCTCCGGAATCCCGATCCGCGACCTGAAGGTGCAGGGATCGAAGTTCAAAGACGGGTGGGCCTACAAGTCCAATGGCGTCGTCTACGTCGTCGAAGGCATGAAGCGCCACGACATCGAAGGCCTGGACCCCGACCAGATGGATGAGCTGATGGCCGGCCAGGTCGCGCAGCGCATGGAGCAGATGGCCGACAAGGTGCTGCCCGAAGGGTGGCGCGAGAGTGGCGGCACCCGATCCATCGGCTGGTCCGCTGCCGAGAATGGAAATGCGCTCGCCTCGGCGAACCTCGGCGGGGGCTCCGTCGTCTTCTGGAACCGGCACGGCAGGGGTACCTACAAATACAACGACGCCCTGCCGACGCCGGCCGACGAAGACACGCTCAAGCACGAGTGGGGCCACAACTCGGACAAGTTCGACAGCACGAGCAAGGAATGGGGCTCCGCACAGCTACAGGACGCCAATCCCGGATTCCGCGTGGAGGGATTCCAGCAGCGCGCCACGCAGTTGCACCCGATCAACTTCACTGACCGCAAGAGCATGGCGGTCCCCACGGGCGTGACCAACTACGGCGCCACGACGCACTACGAGGACTTCGCGGAGTCGACCGAGCTTTACCTATCTGGCGTGATCGGCACGGGCCGGCTGCGCGGCGACAAGACACCGGGCGTGATCCCGATCTACTTCCGGGACGTGTTCCCGGCCCGTGCCAAGATCCTGGATGCCAAGCACAAGGCTTTCGCCCGCGACCAGAAGGCAAAGATCAAGGCGGAGCGTAGCGGTGCGGCCAGGCCAGCGCCGACCAGGGACGCTAGGCGCCCGTTTGCGCAGCAGGACCCGAGCTAGTGATCATGATTTCCTGGCCATCGCGCAGCACCTGGCGCTCTTCGATGGTGACAGCCTTGCTCTTGTCATCGGTGGGGTTGCCCTCCGCGTCGGCCATAACAATGACCTCGCGCTCTATTACGTCGTTGTCAGCCATGGCCCCATTATCCCATGTATGGCCACGCTTGACAAGGGGCCGTGATGGCTGCTAGTGATCGCTTCGAGGTCAGCCGCAAGGCCGCCGTGGGCTACCTGCTCGGCGCGGAAGAGACCGTGGCGCAGGCCTACGCCCGTGGCATCGACGAGTGGCTCGAAGGCGTGCGCGGTCAGGTCTTCTCGGGCTTCGGCCTCGGCCGCCTGATCGACCCGCTGGGCATCTTCGCCATGACGCAGCGCTTTACCCGCTTCCTGGTGCGCCCGGTGACCGCCGCCATAGAGGCGGTCATCGCCGCCGCCTTCGAGCGCGCTGCCCCGGATATCGACTTCAGCTCGCGCCCATGGGTGCAGCAGCACCTGGCCGATGTCGGCAACCACATGCGCGACACGCCGGACTGGCTGTACGCGCAGGTGACCAGCCAGGTGCAGCAGGGCGTTACCGCAGGTGAGTCAATCCAGGTGATGGCCGCCCGCGTGGAAGAGACCCTGCTCGCCGGTGGCGCCGACGTGTGGAAAAACCGGGGGCTGACCGTGGCCCGCACCGAGGCCATCAGCGCGTACAACGGCGGTACCCACGAGGCCATGCGCGCCATGGCCGACGAGTTCGGCTTCGAGCTTCAGAAGGTATGGCTGGCCAGCATGGACGCGCGCACCCGCGACTCCCATTTCGCCGCCGACGGCCAGCGCGTGGCCCTGGAAGGCATGTTCAACGTAGGTGGCTTCCTGGCGCCGCTTCCGGGCGCCGAGGTCCTGCCGCCGGCCGAGCGGATCAACTGCCGATGCTCGGTGCTGTACGTCGAACCCGGCGAAGAGACCGACATGTCCAACCGTGGCTTCCGGGGCGACGCCGCCACCAACGCCGAGGTGCGGCGCCGGGCGCAGCGCGGCATCGTGCGCACCCGGGATCGGTAGTGTGAGCCCATGACTGACACCGACGGGCACACACCCGCATTCGGCACCAACGAGCACGCCGCCCTGATCACCGAAGGCCGGCACCAGGGCGTCCGTGACGCCCTGCTGTGGCTGACCTTCGCGCACCTGCCGGTGAGCCTTCAGCGCTACTCCGAGCCGTTCTATGAGACCGCCGTCCGGCTGGTCGTGCAGAACGAAACCGACTCCCCGGAGCTGACAACCTCGCTGAACAAGCTCATTGAGGCGAAGGACTCGGCCGTACGCGCGGGGATCAAGAATGACCAGGGCAAGGCCGGCAGTGTGCCGCGCCCGAAGACCGTGGTGGACCCGCCGGCCTTCGGCCAGGCAGACTGATCAAGGCATACAACCAGATGGGGGCAGCCGTGAGTGACGCGGTGTACGACGCGGGACGGCAGTTGCTGCTGGACCAGATGCACAACGCCCTGACGGCTGCCATCCCGGGCCAGATGCCCGACCAGCTACGCACCTACTGGACCACCGGCGAAGGTGGCACTGTCAAGATCCGGTGGGGTACCGACGGCTCTTTCGAGCGCTGCGAGCGCCTCCTACGCAAATACTTCCCCCGGAACCCCGGTGGCCTGTGCGCCAAGCTGCACAAGCGCGCAACCGGCGAGTGGCCGGCCGAGAAGGGTATCCAGTCGCACGCCGGCCCCATCGCCGATGAAGCCGACCTGGAAGAGCTACTTGACGGCATGGCCGTGGGCGATGAGCTTGAGATCGAATTGGCGTTCGACCCGAACCAGCCGCGCGCCGCAGATGGCAAGTGGGGAGGCGGGGGCGCGAAGGACCCAGCGCAGCAGAAGACCGAACGCGGTATGAGCGCCGCCGACAAGGCGAAGCACCTCTCCGACGCCGAGTTCGTCGAGATGATCGTCGAGCAGGAGAAGGTGGACCGGGGCGCCGCGCCAACCGAGCGGTACCGCAAGCTGCGCGCCCGATGGGATGCCCAGCTCAAGAAGGACCCGGGCGCGCTCATCGAGGTTGCCTCGCGCACCCGCAAGGCGCGCGCCGAGGCGCTCAAGAAGCTGCCACCGAAGAAGAAGGCACCTGCCGCGAAGAAGGCCGCCGCGCCGAAGGCCCCGGCCGCGAAGAAGGCCCCGCCGCCCGGCGTCGATCCGCGTAAGCAGTTCGCCACCGGATGGACCGCGCCCGCCGACGCGGAGACCTCCTTCCACCTGCCCGGCCGCCACAACCAGGAGTCGCACGGCAACCGGGTGGGCAAGCCTGGCAACGTGCACGCCGCCACCGGCATCGGTGCGGCCATCCGTTCCGTGGCGGTCCGTCGTGGGCAGGCGGAGATTGGCGAGGAGTCCGTTCACCTCGAAGCCCTGCGACAGTCGATCAAGCGCGCGCAGGAGAAGGCCGGCCGGACCAGCATTCCGCGCGGCCCCGGCCAGACCGGCGAGCCAATCCCCGACCTGACCGAGAAGGGCGCCGAAGGCCTCCAGATCATCGACAAGCTGATGGCCGGCAAGACGACGCTTCACGGTGGTGTGCCCGCGCCGAGCAAGGGTGGCGTCAACGAAAACACCGTCTATAACCTGATCTTGAAAGGCTTCATCACCCGTAAGTCCAACTACACGCAGTCCGAGGTCGAGATCACCGAGAAGGGCCGCGCCGCCCTGGCCGCACTGAAGGCCGGTGGCGTACCCGTCGGTGCCGCAAAGCAGAAGGTCAGCAAGGCCGAGGCCGAGCGACGCCGCGTGATGAAGGGCGTCAAGCTCTACAACCCGACCCACACCGGTGCGCAGCTTCGTGGCGTCCTGACCTCACAGGAGCGCGAGAGCGCCGATACGAAGCTGTCGGCCTTGTCCCGATCGGCCACTGCGCCGGCCGCGATCACCGATGCGCATCCTTATTACGCGTCGCCGGACTACCGGGCCATGCCTGACGACATGACCCGCAGCGACCTAACTGAGCTGATGGGCCTCGGGCTGATCAACTCCCACGGCCCGGCTCACGACGCCGAAGATAAGCGCATCTGGGCACACATCACCCCCGCTGGCCGGCAGTACCTGGCCGACATGGGGCTGCAAGGCACCGACCCGGCCGAAGAAGCGCGACAGGCCCGAGCGGCTCGACTCGACTCGACCGCCGGCCGCAAGGCGGTCGCGGCTGAGTACGACAAGCTGTCCGTTGACGACTTCTGGGCGCAGTCGCCCGAGCGTCAGCAGGAGATCAAAGCCGACCTGCGCGAGCTACTTGAGCGGGGCGAATACGACCGCACCACCATCCGGTCAAACCAGACCAGCATGGGCACCACTATTCGGAACGCAACACCGCAGCACATCAACACAGCTCGCGAGAAGCTGCGGCAGTTCAACCAGCCGAAGCCGCCGCCGCGCGTCGTGAAGCCGTCGCCGGCCAACGTGCGCGAGCGGCTCGCCGACGCTACCGGCGTGGGCGCGAAAGAGAAGCTGCTCGAAGTCGCCAAGGAGCTGGGCTTCACCGACTATCGGGGTGGGGCTGGCCTGAAGACCGCCTACCTGCGCAAACTGCTGGAAAACCTGCTCTTCGACCGCGAAGAGCAGGAGCGTAAGGGCCTGCGCGCCGACGCGCGAGAGGATGAGGACATGTCGACTGATGACACGCTGGCCGCGCACGCCGGCCACCACGATGACGACGAGGTGGACTCGATGGATGCCGCCCTGTCCGACCTCGATGGGCCGGATGAGTACGCGGAAAGCCTGCTGCCCCGATACACGAAGTGGCAGGGCATGCTGGCCCCCATCGGCAAGCCCACCGGCGACCGCCGAATCTTCGAAGGTGGCGCGCTGAGCAACCGGGACCTGCCGCTGCCGCTGCTGTGGCAAGAGCTGTCCGACGACGGGCACAAGCGCTCCTCGGTCGTGGGCACCATCGACGAGTTGGACCACCGCGAGGATGGCTCCTACGGCGTCGGCCGCTTCCTGGACCCAGACCTGTTCCCGGACGCCGCCAAGGCCATGGCCCTGCTGAAGGCACGAGTCAACGGCCCGTCGGTAGACCTCGATGACGTCACCTACGCCATGAAGAACGCCGACGGTACCCCGTTCGACATGGCCACCTTCGAGGCCGAGACGCTCGCCGGTGGCGACCCCGCGAAGCCGCTGCTGTCGGTGTCCGCCGGCCGAATCTCGGCCGCCACCCTGGTCTCCATCCCGGCCTTCGCCGAGGTGGCCCACACGTGGACCCTGACTGACGAGATCGACGAGGACGCGTTCAGCCAGCACCTGGCCGACGACATGGACGACTGCGAGGACTGCGGCACGCAGTTGGTGGCCGCCGGCTACGCGGGGCCGCCGCTGGCCGCCTTCATGCCGCGCGAGCTGACCGGCCCGACAGCGCCGACCATCGCCGACGACGGGGTGACCGTGTACGGCCACCTGGCCACGTGGGGCACCTGTCACGTGGGCTTCCAGAACGCGTGCGTTACGCCGCCGCACAGCCCGGCCAACTACGCGTACTTCCACACCGGTGAGGTCACCACGGCCGAAGGTGAGCGGCTGCCCGTCGGCCGCCTGGTGCTCGGCGCCCCGCACGCCGACCTGGCGAAGGGCTTCCGGGCCGCCGCGCAGCACTACGACGACACGGGCCGCGTGACCGCGCTCATCCGCGCGTACGAGGATGAGTTCGGCATCGCCTTCGCTGGCGTCATGGTGCACGACCTGGACGCCGAAGGCCGCGCACAGTTCGCCGCCATGCCCCTGTCCGGCGACTGGCGCCGGGTGGGTGGCAACCTGGAGCTGATCGGCGCCATCAGCGTCCCAGTGCCTGGCTTCCCGGTGGCCCGCTCCACGGGCGCGCAGGCGACCGCACTGGTGGCTGCTGGCGTTCTCCACAGCCCCGACGCACAGCCTGTGGACGCAGGCGTGCGGATGAGCGTGCAGCACCCGGTGGAGTTCACCGACGACAGCGTCACGATCAAGATCAGCGGGCGGGACCTGCGGGCGGGCGGGAACGTGCTCGACATCCTGCGGGCCGCCCTGGACCGCGACGCCGAGGCCGCCACCGTGGCCGGCCCGGACGCCACGGCAGACTTCGCCGCGCAGGTGCAGCGCGAGCTGACCGCCGTCGGCGATACGATCAACCGGGAGCGCACGCGCCTCCTGGACGGACTCAACCCCGGGGAGTGACACATGCCATGTGCATGCAACAAGGGCAAGGTGGCGGGTCAGACGTCCACCCTGTCGGAGCGTAGGCACCGAGTCGCCGGCACCGGTGACCCGCTGGTGGACAAGGTGTACCCGTCGGAGACCGCCGCGCAGATGGCGCTGGCGACCTCGGGCAAGACTGGTACGGTCAGGGCGGTCTGACTCCACAGCAAGAAGCCCCCATCCGGCGATCCCGGCGGGGGCTTTCTTGCTTGGGCTCACCAGGCCCGCAGTTCCTGGCGGACGGCCCGGCGAGCGCGGCGCTTCATCAGGACCACCGTGCGGGTCGCTGCCTGCGGACGGTTCACCAGGCACACCATGGTCGCGCGGGCTGCCTTGCTGGTGGCGTCGACTTCATCGCCGTTCTTCGCGATGCGGGCGTACCGGCCGGTGATGCCTTCGCGTGTGGCGTCGATCATGGCTAGCTCCACTCTGTAGTTATCAACCTGTATACCTAGATGGTACAGGCCCCCTGACCGTCTCGTCAAGGGGCCTGTACCTGTGGGCTTTAGGCGTCCACGTTGCCCCAGTCGATGGGGGTCGCGATCGAGGTCAGCACCACCAGCAGCTTGGGCTGCGCGAGCAGCGAAGCGATGGCCGCTTTGATGGTGGGGGCCGCGTCGCCGCTGACCGGGCGCCGGCCGGTGAACAGGCCAGAGGGGAAGGTCGCGGTGGCCACGAAGCCAGCGGCGGTCTGGTCGACAGTGGTGGTGTAGGTGGCTTGCATGGCTGGCTCCTTCGGTAGGGTGTCTCTCTGTATAGCTAAATGGTACACCCCCCTGACGGTAGCGTCAAGGGGGTGTGGCCTGCGGGTTTAGCGGATGCAGCCGGGGCAGCCGTTGCTGCCGCAGGTCTCCCGGAAGGTCCCGATGTGCAGCGCCTCGGGCGAGAGCACCCGCAGGCCGCAAACGCTGGCGTAGTAATAGCCCTTGTCTTCCACCTCGCCGGCCGCGTCCAGGAAGCCGACGACGATCTTGCCTTCTTTGCCCAGGGTGTTGGGGCGCTCCAGGCCGAGCAGGCGCACCGGCTCATCGCGGAAGGTCTTGACCATGGTGCCGATCTCGACGCGCTGGCCGGTGGCGTTGTAGGCGTTGAGCAACATGTTCCGATCTCTGTGATCGTGTGGCTGTATAGCTAAATGGTACAGCCCCCGTGACGCGTACGTCAAGGGGGCTGTACCTGCGAGATCAGACGATGTCCCACCCGTCTTCGACGAAGCTGGACGTCAGCCGCGCGGCCACGAGGTTGGGACTGTCGCACGACGGGATGAGCGTAGCGCTGGTCTTCCCGATCGGGTCGGTGACCGACAGCCGCACGCCGTCGCCGTCGAGCATCACGCGCACCGTGTGGCCGGACTTTTCGAGCTTGATCATGAGTGTTCCTCTCGTCAGGGCTTGACTAGGTAGTAGGTGCCGAGGCCGAGCGCCAGGAAGATCAGCAGGCCGGGGATGGTGCAGCCGATGCGCCACGAGAACGACAGGTGCTCGCCGCCTACGCGCGCCCGGACGCCCCGACGCCGGCTCACCGGTTCCGCCAGACGAAGCCAGCGCGCGCCAGTTGGGCCATGCCATTGGCGCCGCCTCGGCCGCCGCCGCTAGTGCCGGCCAGCGTGGAGATGCGGGCACCGGCCGTCCCGTCGGCGTTGATCTCGCGCACCTCGTAGTGCCCGCTTCGGGTCTGCTCGACGCTGAAGCCTTGCTTGCGGATTTCCTTGATCAGCTTCTGAAGGTCGCCTCGTGCGCTCACTGTGCCCCCCTCGTCTAGGTGTATAGCTAGACGGTACACCATCCCGGACAGCACCGTCAAGGGGGTTGACGCATCCGTCAAGGCCCGGTAAGCTGCACGTATAACAACTACAGAGTGGAGCGACACAATGGGAATCGAAGGTCTGACCCTGGAAGCGCCGGCCGGCTCCGTCCCCTGCGCGAAGACCATCGTGGTAGACGTGGTGGTCACGCTGGACCGGGGCGACGTCGCCGAGGTCGAGTGCACCCGGCACAACGGCCGGCACCTCGGCCACGTGGACATTGAGGCCATCCGCCCCTTCTGACAGAAGAGCCCCCGGCCAGCGCCGGGGGCTTCTTCGTGTCACCAGTCGTTGAAGCCTGGCATGTCGACGGCGCCGGCCTCTTCCCACGCGCGCAGCGCGCAGGCCTGACCGCCGGCCGTCAGGTGGCCGTCCGCGTCGATCATTCCGAGGCGCTCCAGGGCTTCCACGGTCTGCACCCTTCCCACCGAGATGGCGGGCCGTCCCGCCGGCCCCTGGCCGCGCTCTTCGAGGACCAGCGACCGCCGGTGGCCGCGCCACACCCGGGCCAGCACCGACCGCTGAAACGGCGTCAGCCTGCGGTACTCCGCGTGCCAGGCGTCGTGTGCCTGGAGCACGAGATCCGACAGCCGTATCGCTGGTGCGACGGCCCCGCCCGGGATCAGGCTTTCGCGGGCCTGCCGGTACTGCTCGATGCCCAGCGCGATCTGCTCGGAGAGCGCGAGCACTCTCACTGTCCGGCGACCTTGACGCGCATGCGCTCCTTCACGCTCGACGCGGTCACGTAGCGCTGGCCGTCTTCGATGACCTCGGTCAGCTTGCCCAGCTTGATCATCTCGCCGACCCGCTGCCGAGACAGGGGAGAGAGAATGCGCTCCACCATCGGACGCGGGCACAACGGACGCGGGTAGCCGATCGCCAGGGCCACAGCCCGGCCCGTCTCGGTTGCCCAGAAGTCTGCCGGGGGCTCCTTGTCGCCGAACATGGCCTCGCACAGCACGTGTGCCGCGCCTTCCTGCTGCGCCGGCTCTTCGAGCAGCGTCGAGAAGGTCTCGGCAACCTGGATCAACGCCATGCGCTGCGCGCCGAAGTTGTAATCGCGGGCGCCGGCTGCCATGTACCGCTCAACCTGACTGACCAGACCCATCATGTGGGTGGCTATCTCGGTGCGGCACGCTTCCCTGTCCATACGATCTCCCCTGGTTGGTGTGCCTTGACGATACAGGCAGGTTGACGGTCGGGTCAAGGCGAGTGTATGGTCGCTCCTGACAACCAAAGAGGCGAGGAGCCCACATGTCCAACAAGGCAAAGGTCATCAGCTACTTCATCGAGCGCAGCGGCGGCAAGGCCGTCATGCTCGACAAGCTCGCGAAGGCGATACACCTCACGCCCTACGAGGTGCAGACCGCCGTCAACAACGTCAAGCGCGACGGGAAGCCAATCACCGTCGAGACGCTCGCCGCCGGCCAGATCTGGCGTCAGGTCGACTGGTTGGACCACCAGCCGGCCGCGACCGACTTCGAGAGTGACGCGAGCTGGGCTCGCGCCAACCCGAAAGACGACAGTGACCCCGTGGCCAGTCCGCGCGAGGTGACGGCCGAGCTGGAAGACGACGAAGAGCCCCCGTACGAGCATGCCTGCCCGTACACCGTCGCGGGCCTGTCGGAAGAGGGCAAGCCGATCGTGCGCGACTCGGGCGGCAAGCTGTTCCGGCTCCTGCCGATCTGACCTGCGGTCCGCAGCCCCCTTGACCAACCGGTCAGGGGGGCTGTACTGTGTAGCCATACACCTAATGAACGGAGATGGACTGATGGACCCGGACGCCGCGCTGACCGAGCTTCGCAACCTGGCAACCCTGGCCGCCAACCTGGAGCCGAGCGACCCGGACGCGCACCGCATCGCCACCCGCATGGGCGAGGTCTTCGACGGACTCGACGGCTGGCTCGCTGGCGGGGGCTTCCTGCCGTTCGACTGGATGAGGGGACGCAAGGCATGACTGACCTGGACGCGGCGGCAATCGCCAACGAGACCTTCCGCGCTAAGCACGGCTACGAGGACCCCGACTACCTCGGCCGCATGCTCGCCTCGGCGCACCGGCAGGCCGAGGCCGCCCGGACTGTTGTCGGCGACGTGCACAAGCGCCTGACGGTCGCGTGGCGTGCGGAGTGGGAAGGCATCTCCGACCTGGAGATCATGAACTCCGAGCACCTGCGGACCCGGCTGGCGAAGATGGCGCACCGGTCCGGCACCGAGACGGGGCTCTATAACCGGCTCCAGCGGCTGCTGCCGAAGGCGCCGGCTAGCCTGCCCTGCTCGGAAGGTGTCGACGGCGACGCCAACAACGACCCGAAGCCGACGCTTCAGCTTTTCTACCCCTTCGAGGCCCGCGACTGGAGCCACACGAAGAGCGCGCCGTCCCTGGAAGACGTGCTGGCCGCACAGGCGGGTGCGATCAAGGAGATCGGTCGGCTGTGGTCCTGCGGTCGCCGGCTGATCAAGATCTTTACCTGCATCCCGGACTCGCCGCCGCGCTGGAAGCTGTGGAATGAGCTGCGTCTCGTCACCGGCCGCGCCCGGCTGATGGAGCGCAACGGCGCCAGTGACGAGACGCAGCTCATGTACGGTGACCTGCCAGACGCGCTGATCAGCGCCGAGCAGACCTCCCGCATCTGGAAGGACGCGCCGTGAAAGAGTGGATTACCGGATCGCTGTTCCTGGCCGGCGTGCTCGCCGTGCTGTACGTGTACGGCCTGCCGCTGGCCGGCTCGCTGTGGCGTGAGGCCCGGCGCCGCGTGTGGCGCCGCCGCGAGGTCCGCCGCCTGTCTCGCGTCTTCGCGGTACCGCCGGCCCTGCTCAAGTAGACCCAACAGGCCATGAGGGGGGACCGCTCCCCGCTGCTGGAAGTGATGGCGCCAGCTACGTACACCCCCTTGACGCTACCGTCAGGGGGGTGTACCATTTAGCTATACAGCCACACGAGCCGAGGAGCGGACATGCTGGACACCTACTTTGACGCAGACGCCCGAAGCCTGGCGCTGGAGGTCCTGACCGACCACGAGCAGGGCATCCGCTCCGGTGAGATCGTCACCGACGTGACCGCCGACGAGGTGGCCGCCATCGCCGCCGAGCTGCACGCCAAGATCGACCAGCACGGGGGCACGCGCCCGCAGATGGAGCGCACTGACCTGGACCTGATCGGCGAGCTACTCGCCGACCTGGCGCACGCCGTGGCCGCTGGCGAGGTCGTGCGATCGGATGGCTGGACCGCCGCCGAGATCATGATCGCCGCCAACTTCCTGCGCTACTGACCGACCGCACCACCGAAGGCCCCTGGCGCCCCCGGGGGCCTTCACTATGTGGTCAGGTGGCCAGACATCCTTGTCATGTGTCATGATCTGCACGACGCGTGACCGTTGCGGGTGCTGAGCTGTGGGCCGGCCGGACGATCAAGCCATACGACTTGACGTTGCGAGCCTGATCCCCACCATCGGAGCCATCATCATGGAATTCGATCTCAGCCAGCCCATCACCGACTATTCCGGCTACACCAGCAACGAGCTTGACGGCCTGCACGCCGCCGCCTTCGCAGCGATGACCACCCTGGCCGCGAAGCCGACTGGCGAGTTCACCGCGACCGACCTCGACGACCTCTCGCGCCTGCGCGGCATCGTCGATGGTGCGGCAGCCGAGCGCACCCGCCGGCCCGACCCGGCCTCGCTGATCGCTGGCGCGCCCGAGGTCCCGACCCAGCCCGAGCCGACCCCGGAGCCGACCCCCGAGCCCGAGCCCGAGCAGGTCACCGCGTCCGCGCCGGCCGCGACCGCGCCGCGCATCGCCGACGTCGCCAAGAAGGCCCCGGCCGTGGCGCTGAAGCCGACCGGTAACGCCGACCCCGAGACCTTCGCCCGGCTGGTCACTGGCCCCGGCACCAACGGCGCCGGCTTCGGCGACTGGTCCGAGGTCGCCAAGCGGGCCGAGCGCCAGTTGGCCACCTTCTCGGGCAACTGGCGCTCGGGCTCGGAGCTGGCCGTCATCCGCCGGGAGTTCCCGGCCGACCTGATGACCGACCACGAGAAGGACGCGATCTCGGTCCTGGAGTACGCCGGCAAGGAGTCGCGTCTCGAAGGTGGCAGCCTGACCGCCGCCGCCGGCTGGTGCGCGCCCTCCACCACGCTGTACGACCTGTGCGAGCTGGAGACCCGCGACGGCCTGCTCGACGTGCCCGAGGTCCAGGTCTCGCGCGGCGGCATCCGCTTCACGCCCGGCCCGGACTTCGCGAGCATCTTCGGCTCCAGCGGCTTCTTCCACTACACGGAGTCGCAGGTCATCGCGGGCGTCACGAAGCCCTGCATGGTCATCCCCTGTCCCGACTTCCAGGACATCCGCCTTGAGGTTGACGGCCTGTGCATCACCGGCTCGCTGCTCCAGCGTCGGGGTTACCCCGAGCTGGTGGAGCGGTTCATCCGGGGCGCGCTGGTCGCGCACGCGCACAAGCTGAACGCCTTCAAGATCGCGGCCATGGTCGCCGGTTCCACGCCGGTCGCGGGTGCGACCGGCGTCCCGCTGGACCTGTCGGTCACGTCGCTGCTGGCTACGCTCGAATGGCAGGTTGAGGACCTGCGCTACCGGCACCGCATGGGCCTGAACCAGACCATGGAGGTCGTCGGCCCGCACTGGGCGCTGCCGATGATCCGGGCGGACTTCTCGCGCCGCAGCGGCGTCGAGCTGACCAACGTCACGGACGCCATGATCCAGTCGCACTTCACCAACCGGGGCGCCCGCGTGCAGTGGGTGTACGACTGGCAGGATGCCTTCTCGGGCGTCGCAGCCGGCCCGGGTGCGGCAACCCCGAACGTCGACTACCCGGCGAACGTCATCTTCCTCATGTACCCGGCCGGCACGTGGGTCGCGGGCGTGGAAGACGTCATCCGGCTCGACACCGTGTACGACTCGGCGACGCTGGCGCAGAACCAGTACACCGCGCTCTTCACCGAAGAGGGCATCCTGATGGCGAAGCCGTGCGGCGAGTCGCGCGTTATCACCATCCCGTTCTGCCCGAGCGGCACGGCTGCGGCCCCTGTCGCCTTCGCCTGCTCCTGATCCCCAACGGTGTGAGCGGGCACCTTCGGGTGCCCGCTCCGACCCGCTGAGAGGGGGTCACGCATGGCACAGATGCCACAAACCATTGACTACTCGTCCAACTGGCAGCCGGGCACGTACGGGCTGCTGGCCAACGCGGTCGGGCCGCTGGCGATGCCCGATCACGGCTCCTTCGCCGGTATCGACTTCAACTCGGACCTGTGCGGCGAGGGGTACCTGTACCCGGGTATCTGTGACACGACGCCGCCCGCGAAGACGTTCGACCCGTGCGACGACCCGGGTGGCTGCGGGCTGACTCACGGCCTGCCGTTCTGGACGTACGTGACCGAGCAGTGCGCGCCCGTGGGGCGCTCGCTGGCCGAGGCGGAGCGCCGGGTACGCCGCCGGGCCATGCTGCGGCAGTCGTTCATGGTGGAGCGTGCCTTCTGGGGCGACGACGCCGCATCGCCTGGCTACCTTCAGCAGATCGGCGCAACGCCGCTGACTGCCGAAGCTGATCTCGTGCTGGCCATGTCGGCGCTGGAGCAGGACGCGGCGGACAACTTCGGCCTGCCGGTCATGATCCATGTGCGTGCGGGCATGGCCTCGCGCCTCGGCGCGGCTGGCCTGATCCGGCCGACCACCGGGCCGCTGTTCACCTGGAAGGGCAACAAGATCATCGTGGGCGACGGCTACGCCGCAGTTGACGAAGATGGCGACCCGATCACTCCGCCCGCTGACGCCATGTGGGCCACCGGGCCGGTCAGCATCTGGCAAGGTGACCTGATCGTCAACGAGCCCCGGGCCGGACTCAACCGCACCACCAACCAGCTATTCATGCTGGCCGAGCAGCCGTGGATCATCGCGCACGAGTGCTACGCGGCCACTATCTCGGTACCGGGGGCGCCGTGATGACGCGATACATCTACATCGGGCGCAACGACGACATCGCGACGGTGCTTCGGCACCTGCTCGATCTCGCCGACAGCCCTTCCGAGGTGCAGATGCAGGTGGGCACCCGCGAGGTGCTCGTGTCCGACGCCGTGGCCGAGCGCTTCGAGGGCGCGACACCGACGGCCGAGGAGCCCGAAGAGACCCCGGCACCGCGCAAGCGTGCGCCACGTAAGGCCGCTACGCCGGCCGCCGAGGAGAGCTGATGACCAGCCTGTGCATGAAGCCGATCGGCGGTACCGCGCTGCGCGCCACGAAGGTGGACGCGTGCGGCATCCCGCTTGTCGGCGAAGGGTCCTGCTCGATCATCACCGACGGCTTCGTGTCGGTGGAGCGTACGGCGCAGTTCGCCGACCCCGACGAGTTCCTCGTGAAGAACGCGGCCGGCCAGTTCTGCATCAATGAGCGGTCTTCTCCTCTCTTCCAGTGGTACAACCTCACGATCACTTTCTGTGAGGTTGACCCCGAGCTGATCAACCTCATGACCAATTCGCCGCTGGTGCTCAACGACCGGGCAGTCACGCCCGACACGGTGGGCTGGCGGACCCGCGAGGGCGTCAACGCTACGGCCTTCTGGGCGCTTGAGCTGTGGACCCGGCTGGCTGGCCAGGCCTGCGTAGGCGGCATCCAGTCGTACGGGTACTACGCGCTGCCCTTCATCAAAGAGGGCGTTGTCGGTGACCTGACCATTGAGAACGGCCCCGCGTCGTTCACCGTGACACAGGCCCGCTCCGCCTCGGCGGAAGGGTGGGGCGTCGGCCCGTACGACGTGCTCAACAAGCTCGCGGCCCCGACCGGCCCGAGCCCACTGCTGACCGCCTTCCAGCAGGGCGATCACGACCAGTTCATGCTGACCACGCTCGCACCGCCGGCAGTGCCCAGCACGTGCGGCTGTGTCGAGCTTGAAGACCCGGAGGCATAGGCCATGGCAGGCGGCACTATCCGCATCACCGTCGACAGCAACGCGCAGCTTGTGCCGGTCGCGCAGACCGTCCTGTGCTGGGCAGCAGCCGACGCCAACAAGATCCGCACTGACAGCCAGGGCTCGCGCATGGCGATCGTCATCCCGGAAGAGGTCATTTCCGGGAAGGGCGCGCTCAACCTGCGAGTCGGTGGCGCCGACATCGTCTCGGGCTACGTCGCCGGCTCGCACGTGGCCGTGAGCGCCGGCAACAGCAACCCGGCCTCGGGTCGGGCGTACGCGGCCTGCACGGCGAAGGGTGCCGCAGGGCCGCAGGCGACCTTCGCGGTGGCCGGCCGCGCCGTCACGGTGACCGTCAACAACGGCGCCAACGGCACCGTCAAGATCTCGTGGGGCGACGGGACCGCCGACACTACGGGCGTGGCGCAGACGGGCACCAGCGTGCACACCTACGCGTGGCCCGGCTCGTACACCATCACCGTCACTGACGAGTCGGTGGCGACTGACATCGCCTCCTTCGTGGTGGCCGTCAACCAGTAAGCAGCCGACCGGCCCGGGGCTCCACGGGGCGCCCCGGGCCGGTCGCCAATCCACACTTCTAAGGAGATAGCCAAATGGCAAACGGGATGTACGACACCGGCCGCACCGCGTTCGCCTCGGCTGACGTGGACTGGCTGGTCGACAACATTAAGGCCGTGCTGGTCGACACCGACGACTATGCGGTCAACCTGGCCACGCACGCCTTCCTGTCCGACATCCCGGGTGGCGCCCGCGTGGCGACCTCGGGCAACCTGTCCGGCAAGACCGTCACGGCGGGCGCCTGCTACGCGGCCCCGTTCGTCTTCACGGCGGTCACGGGCGACGTGTCCGAGGCCGTGGTCTTCTACAAGGACACGGGGGTCGCGGGCACCTCGCAGCTCATCGCCTACATCGACACCGTCTCGGGCCTTCCGGTGACGCCGAACGGTACCGACATCACGGTGACGCCAGATACCGGCGCCAACAAGATCTTTCGTCTTTAAAGGTGTACCGGGAGGCATCCCGACCTTCGCCCACGGCGAAGACGTGCAGCGCTCCCTGGTGGGGGCGCAAGGCAAGCTGACGACGGTTACCGGGGAGTTCATCCCGGCGAACGGCACCACGTACACGAACATGCACTTCTCGCAGGGCTTCCGACTCAACGGGCGCACTGGCGTCGTGCTGATCAACTGCAAGATCACCGGCGGCGTGCCCCCGATCGGCAACGCCGGCTACACCGTCAAGGGCAACGCCCCAAACGGCACGCTCGACATGCTGCGCTGCACGGTGATCACCCTGGCCAACAACACCAAGGGCGTGGTCTTCAACGACACGAGCACCATCCGCATGGTGCAGTGCCTCATCCTCGGCGGGGCTGACGCCATCTCGATCAACGCGTTCAACACCGACCCGGCGCGGCTCTTCGAGGGCTACTCGGCCGTCATCCGCGAGTGCTACGTCGGCGACCTCATGGACCCGGACGCGGACCCGCACAGCGACGCCTTCCAGACCGACGGCGGAACCGGCGGCATCCTGCTGGAGCGAAACCGGATCGAAGCCTTCAACATCCCGCCGGGCACCGACCCGACAACCGACAGCGCCAACCCTGCCACGGCCGAAGGCGGCAACGCGGCGATCATCTGCACCAACGACTCCAGCGACCCCGAGCAGATCGGCGTAGTCGACATCCTCAACAACTACGTGGATGGCGGCAACTACACGATCAACACCGACGCCGGGGGCGACGGCCTGGACCCGTTCGGCGGAGACATCCACGGGAACCGGTTCGGCCTGCGCTGCAACTTCGGCCCGCTGATCGGTGGCCCCAACGACGACTTGAGCGGCAATCAGTGGGCCTGGTCCGGCATTGCCACGCTCCAGAACGCCCATCCCGTCGTTGGG
>Ga0193752_1000512_pt1 | contig 36865 bp, 25 predicted proteins | sample H1c1metaG_FD_144924 | JGI IMG/M metagenome (GOLD analysis project Ga0193752, IMG submission 144924) | Soil microbial communities from a riparian zone of the East river system, Colorado, United States - H1c1 | ecosystem: Environmental > Terrestrial > Soil > Riparian zone | place: USA: East River... | reverse complement strand
GAACAGCGGTTCGAGGTTGGACCCGAACGTGAGATCGGGAATCGGTGGCTTCACCGCGTTGTCGTACGACTCGAGCTCCATCAAGTCGTCGGGCGTGAGGTAGGCGGTGCGCGGTTCTTTTTCGTCCGCGCCCGCGACACGTGCGACAAGCCCATCGCGCAACGGGACGAGCGAGAAGTTCGACAGCACCGGCGCGCTCGCCAGGAGCGGCCCTTCCCCGCGCGTCACGAGCACGCGCCAGATCGTCCGCTTTGGAACCGCGTCCATGTGCTGGACCGCGCGCTCGACGGTCGCGACGAGATCCGTGGTGCCGACGTAGCGCGCGATCCTGCGGCCGCGATCGTACGCGCTCACGAGGATCGGTCCGGAAGCTCGATAGGCTCGCGCGCTGTCGGGCGCCGCGGGGCGCTCCTTGCCGCTTGCAGCGGCAGTCAGAAACGCAAACGCCCAGGCCTGACTCGCGCGGTCCGGCATCGGCCCGAGCGTGATGCGACTCCGCGCGTAGACCACCGCACAGGCGATGAGCGTGACTGCCAGCCAAGCTCCGAGATATCTCACGGGCACTGACGCGCTCGACAGTTGCGAGTGAAGTGCTGCACCTCAGGCCACTCCATTTGGTGGCCCCGCTCGCCCCGCTCGCCCCAATGCGTGCAGTTGAATCGCTGGAAGCGCAACCAAGTACGGCAGGACCAGCACGAAGATCGCACCCATGAGAAGCGCGCCGCCGCTCCCGACCGGGCCGTACGAACCCGAGAGGTGCGCCATGCTCGTCGCGAGTAGCGAAACCGTCAGCGTTCCCAGCACGAGCTCCGCCCACAGCACGATGCGCACGAACTGCATCGCACGCGGGTGGCTCGGACGGCCATGGGTCGCGATCACGGCGACCGCGGAGCCCAACGCACCGAGCGCGAGTGCCGTGCCCAGCAGATCGACCGGCCACCAGCGCGCAGGCAGCCCGGCCCAAATCCCGATCAAGAGCAGGATACCGATCACGCCTTGCGCGCCGGCGATCGCAATTCGCGAGGCCATCTCAGCGCTTCACCCGAGGGCCTGCAGGCGAGGCTGCCAGCCCCGCCAGATCAAGGTATCGCCGAGGAACGCGCCGTCTTCCGACTCCGGGTGGTCGATGTTGTAGTGCAAACCGCGGCTCTCTTTTCGGAACTTCGCGCATAACACGATCAACTCTGCGACGTCCGCGATGTTCCGCAGCTCGAGCAAATCACTCGTGACTTTGTGCCGCCAGTAGTATTCGCGGATCTCCTCTTTGAGGAGTGCGATGCGGCGAGCCGCGCGCGACAACCGGCGATCGGAACGCACGATGCCGACGTAGTTCCACATGAAGCGACGCAGCTCGTCCCAGTTGTGAGAGACGACGACCGCTTCGTCGCTCGCGACCGCTTCACCAGAGTCCCAGTCGGGCGGCGGCGGGGAGCTGATGCGCGGCGCTTCATCGCGCACTGCGAGTGCAGCGCGACGCCCGAACACCAGGCCTTCGAGAAGCGAGTTGGACGCGAGCCGGTTCGCGCCGTGCAAGCCCGAACAGGTGGTCTCACCGACGGCCCACAAGCCCGGAACGCTCGAGCGACCGGAGCCGTCGACCACGATTCCTCCGCACATGTAGTGCGCGGCGGGGACGACTGGGATCGGTTCGTGCGCGAGATCGATGCCGTACTTCAAACACTCCGCGTGGATGTTCGGGAAGCGCTCACGCAGCCACTCGGGCGAGCGCGCGCTCATGTCGAGGAACACGCAATCGGCACCCGTGCGCTTGAGCTCATAGTCGATCGCGCGCGCCACGACGTCGCGCGGCGCGAGATCGGCCTGCGCGTGATGTTTGGCCATGAAGGCGGTGCCGTCTTTGTGACGCAACACGCCGCCTTCGCCGCGCAGAGCTTCACTGATCAGAAAGCTCTTCGCGCGCGGGTCGTAGAGACAGGTCGGATGGAACTGGAAGAACTCCATGTTCGCGATCTCGGCGCCCGCGCGATAGGCCATCGCGACGCCGTCGCCGGTCGCGATGTCTGGATTCGTCGTGTACAGGTAAACTTTGCCGGCGCCGCCGGTCGCGAGAATCGTCGCGCGTGCGACGATCGTGTGCACGTTGCCGGTGTCTTGATCGAACACGTACGCGCCGGTGATGAAGCGCGAACCACCGAACTTCGCGCGATCGATCAAGTCGATCGCCATGTGTCGCTCGAGGATGCGGATCCGCGGATTGCGCTGGGCCGCTGCGACGAGGGCCCGCTGCACTTCGCGCCCGGTGATGTCGCCCGCGTGCACGACGCGTCGCGCGCTGTGCCCGCCCTCTTTGGTCAAGTCCAGCGCGGGCGGCAGGTCGCCGGGGTCGTCCGTGCCGTTCACCCGGCTGAAGCTCGCGCCGAGCTCGATCAGGTCGCGGACGCGGTCCGGGCCGTCGCGCACCACCATGTCGACGATCTCGGTGTGGGACAGGCCGCGCCCGGCCGAGAGCGTGTCCTGCACGTGATTCTCGAACGAATCCGAGGGATCCAGCACCGCGGCGATGCCGCCCTGCGCGAATGCGGTGGCGGAGTCGAAGAGCAGCCGCTTCGTCGCGACGATCACGTCCGCGTCGCGTGCTGCTTCGAGCGCGAACGTGAGTCCGGCGATGCCGCCGCCGATCACGAGATAGTCGCAACTCATTGCCATAACGATTTACGGGCTACGTGTTAGCCCCCGGACGCCGCGTGTCCGGGGCGACCATAATCCAAAGCGCACCGGTGCGCACCTGTCCGCCCGTTTGGGCACCTAGTGCTGGACTAGCGGGCCAGCCGGCCGTTCCGTTGTCATGAGGCCGCCCCGCCGGTTAAGCTAGTGGCTGATGCGCGCGCTCGCTGTGTCGTGGTTGGCTTGTTGGCTCGCGTTCGGAATCGCACTTCGGCCGGCCACCGTTTCGGCCGATATTTTCCGCTTCGTCGATCGCGATGGAGTGGTGCACTACACGAATGTTCCGCAGGGTGGCAACGGCTGGAAGCGCGTCTACCGCGAAAACGATCCCGACACTGGCAGCATCAACGCGCACCATTGGGCTCCGATCGAGCGGAAGATCGACCCCGAGCGGCTGACCCGTTACGACCCGCACATCAAGGAAGCGGCGGCGCTCTATCAGTTGCCGGAGCCGTTCATCCGCGCGGTGATGATGGTCGAGAGCAACTTTTACCCAGACGTGGTCTCGGTCGACGGCGCGATGGGGCTCATGCAACTGATGCCGGCGACGGCTGCGAACATGGGCGTGATCGATGCGTTCGATCCGCGGCAAAACGTGCTCGGTGGGACGCGTTTCCTGCGCGTGCTGGCCAATCGCTTCAACGGGGACTTGGTGTTGACTGTTGCGGCGTACAACGCAGGCGAAGGGGCCGTGAACAAGTACGGAGGCGTTCCGCCGTACGCCGAGACTCGCCGCTACGTGCGGCGCGTGTTGCACCACTACTACAGCTTCCGCGGTAGCGCCGGCGCGATGCCGAGGCGTCGTTGACGTGGTCGTTGTCGTTGACGTTGACGTTGACGTTGACGGGAATCTCGCCAATCACGATTCGTCGCGCAGCGGCAAGACCTTCGCCGGAACACCGATCGCGATCCGACCCGGCGGCACGTCCCCGATCACGACCGAGTTCGCACCGATCGCAGCACCGTCCCCGATCGAAACCTTACCGAGAATCTTCGCGCCCGCACCCACGTTGACGCGCTGGCCGAGCACCGGCGCATCGAACGGCTCATTCAAGCGGCGATTCCCTAAGGTGACACCCTGCCGGATGATGCACTCGTCCCCGATCACGCTGTCGCCGTGAATGACGATCGCACCTTGATGCTCGATCACGACGCGGCGACCGAGCTGCACGCTGTACGGCAACTCGATACCGTAGTGGTTGCGAATGAATCGGAACCCGGACCAGTACACGACGCTCAGCGGCAAACGCAGCACGAACGGCTTGATCCGCATCCGAAAGTTGCCGAGCCGGTGCATCGCAACGGCGCGAAATCCGGGCCGCGTCCAATCGCGCTCGTGCGAGCGCCAATCTTCCGCGATCCAGCTCCAGAGCTCACGCCAGCTGTCCGGCCCTTGCGGCACGTACACATACTCGCGTGGAGCAGTCGGTGGTTCAGTCGGTACGTGCGGGTTCGATGGATACACCGCGCCTCCATACACCGTTGCGAACGAAGTCCTCGAGCACGTGCGGTGGATCGTTCGCGTGCTTCGGAAGCACGCGCTGCCTGAGCGAATGGAGCGAAAATCCGAGCAACCAAGCGACATCCGCTGCGGCTGCACCGAACGCCCCGTGGTTCTTCAAGAAGTAGCGACGCCGCGAATCGAACCAGTAGTCGGGCACGCGCTTCGCGGCGAGCCGGTGATTGCTCACGCCCGTACTCGCGCCGACGTGATGCACGACGCGGCTATCGGGTACGTAATACGTCTCGAAGCCAGCCCGCTTGGCCCGCAGTAAAAAGTCGACTTCCTCGAAGTACAGGAAGTACGCCTCGTCGATCAGGCCGATCTGCTCGAACACCTCGCGGCGCACGAGCATGCTCGCACCTGCGACCCAATCGACCGAACACGCGTGATCGGGAATCGGCCGGCGCACGAGCCGATGCTCGAGCAGGCGCGCGACGAAGCCGAGCTGCAAGCCGCGATCGAGCTCGGCCCACGGGTTCGGAAAGTTGAACGCCGAGGTTTGCGGCGTGCCATCGGGATCCTCGAGCCGGCTACCGGCAATGCCGCAGTCGGGATGCTGGCGCATGAACGCCACGAGGGCCTGGATCGCGCCCGGCCGCAACACCGTGTCCGGGTTGAGCAAAAGCACATACTCGGGCGGGTTTTGCGACGCGAGCGCCGGACGCACTGCCGCGTTGTTCCCGTACGCGTAGCCGCCGTTCTTCGGCAGTGCCACCAGCTCGGCCCAGCTCGACATGTTCTCGTTCGCGATGACTTGCGCGAGGCGCTCCGCAGAGCCATCGCCCGACGCGTTGTCGGTCACGACGACGTGCATGTTCGGAAGCAGCGGCACGTGGGGTGCGATCGACCGCAAACACGCAACCGTCAGCTCGGCGGTCCGATAGTTCAGCACCACGACCAGAATCCGTGCCGTTTCCGCTTCGGTTCCCGGGGCTTCGCTGGAGGTGGCGCGCTGAGTGTCGGTCACCGGCGGTCTCGCGGATCGTGCGTGAGCGCGCGGGTGTAGAGCGCGCGAAATCGGTTGGAGCGTGGCATGTCGCGGCGCGCATGTGCAAGCCGAGGGCTCAGCCGGGAACTCGAACGATTCCGGTCGGGTGCTCGGATTCGCGCACGTGCGCGCGAGCCTAACCCGTTCCCGGCGTGGCCTCCCACCCATCACCTCATGAACCGACTGTCGTACCTGAAGGGCCGCGTGTCGTGTGCGTGGCTCGTCCTCGGTGTGGGGTATCTCGCGGCGTGTGGCTCGGATTCGGCCTCGCAAGATGCGGGCGTGGGCGTCGCAGGTGCGGCTGCGACCGCGGGGGTCGGCGCTGCTGCTGCTGGTAGCGGCGCAATCACGGCGGGTTCGAGCGCTGGAGCGGGTGGAATCGGCGTCGGTTCGGCCGGTACGGGTGCGGCAGGGCGGATTGCGACTGCAGCTGGCAGCGGCGGAGCTGCCGGGTCGGCCGCCGGCACCGGAGGCTCGCCCGCGGGCGCTTCCGCGACAGCGGGCGCGAGTGGTGCAGCAGGCATGGCGATGGGCGCAGCGGGTATGGGCGCAGCGGGCATGGGAACAACGGCCCCGGGAAACTGCGGCGCTTCGATGCCTGCGTCCGCGAGCAAGACATTCAACTGCAAGTTCGCATTCGGTACAAACGATCCAGGTGGCTCACTGGCGCCGATCTCGGAGCTCTCGTTCGTGTCGAAGTGGGTCGGCTACGAAGTGCAAGCTTCCGGTGCGTTGCCGAGTTGCGACGGCTGCAGTTGGCTCACGATGAACGTCGCACCGACGCCGCTGATCCCCGTCTACTACGCATACTTCATCGGCTTCTTCGGCAAGGCGAACGGTTTACCGGACGGGAACGAAAACCCGAACGGACCGAACCTCACGACCGGGGCCGCGCAGCTGATTCGCGATCACCGCGCGGGGTTGATCGACATGTACGCGTCGTACGCGAAGCAGTCGGCCGCGGTGTGGAAAGACAAACCGCTGATCTGGCTGCTCGAAGGCGACTTCGTTCAATACACCGGTGACAGTCAGATGAACAAGCTGACGTACGCCGAGCTCGGCCAGCTCGCGCAGGACATCACTTGCGCGATCAAGAGCAACATGCCGAACGCACTGGTCGCGATCAACCACTCGACCTGGAACGCAGACCAGGTCACGAAAGACTTCTACGGAGCGCTCGACAGAGTGCCGTACGACTTGGTGTGGACGACCGGCGTTCCCAACAATCAGGGTTACCTGGAGGCTTCGGCCAACGACAGCTCGTACAACAAAGCGACTGCGACGTACGCGTATCTGCGTCAGCTCACGGGGCGCGGCATTTTAGTCGACACGAGCTTCGGCCTGTCCGGGATGTCCGATTCGTGGTCGGGCGCGAGCGCAGCAGATCTGAACGCGCGGATCGCGGACGGTGTCATCGCCGCAAACGTGACGATGCCCTCGAGCAGCTACGTGAGCACGGTCAAAACGGTCTCGCCGCAGTTGAATGCGACCTGCCAGTGAGTCAGCGAAACTTCGTCGCGTCGATCGAGTAGCGCTTCATCCAGCGCTGGACCTGCACGCGCGCTTTTCCCATCGCCCGCGCCACTTGGCTGACGTTGCCCTGATGCTCGCGAAACAGGTCGAGCAGCTGGTGTTCGAGCGTCTGGCCTACATCGCCGCCGCTTTCAGCTGCGGGCCCACGCGAACGCGTGCCGAGTGCGCTCACGAGGTGCTGCAGCTCGATGCGGTGCGAGTCGGCGAGCGCTGCCGCGTTCACGAGCGCGCGGCGCAGCTCTCGCAAGTCGCCCGACCAGCGGTGCGTGAACAACCGGCGCACCGCATCCGGCTGCAGCGTGACGGGTGCGCCGGACGTTTTTTCGAGCTCCGGCGCGAGCAGCGTCGTCAGCAAGCCGAGATCTTCGATTCGCTCGTTCAGCGGCACGGTCCGAAACGAGTAGCCGTGCTCGCTGGGAAGCAACGCCGACGACGCGCTCACGATCCTGACGTCCAACGGAATGGCGCGCGTTGCCCCGACCGGCCGAACTTCACGCGCCTGGAGCGCGCGCGCGAGCGCGGCTTGGAGCTGCGCGGGCGCACTGCCCGGCTCGTCGAGAAATAGCGTGCCGCCCTCCGCGGCGCGCAATAGCCCCGGCTCATCCTGGCTTGCGCCTGGAAACGCACCCGCGACGTGACCATACAGCGTGCTCTCAGCCAGCGCTGCCGACACGGAGCCGCACCGGAGCACCACAAATGCGCCACTGCGACCCGAGAACTGATGCGCGGCCCGCGCGAAACATTCTCGGCCTGAGTCGACGATCAGCTGGATCGGTTGACTCGATCGAGCAGCGCGCACCAGTCGCTCGAAGGCAAGTCCGAGCTCGGGCAGGAGCGTGCGCAGGATCGGTGGACGATTCTCGAGCTGATCTGCGGTCAAATCGCTCGCTGCAGCCGAGGGCGTCGGCAACGACGTGCGAAGCCGAAAGATCGTCTGCCCGAGCTCGAAGAAAGCGCCGTCGCGCAGCAGCGCCGTCTGCACGCGCGCGCCGTCCAACCGCAAGCCACTGCTCGAGCCGCTGTCGTTCAAACGCCAACCTTCCGGCGTTCGGCGCAGCTGGGCATGGACACGAGACATGCTCCCGTCCGGCACCGACACGTCGAGGCGGCGCACCTGACCGTCGATACGCCGCTCGGCCGCATACTGTTCGCCGCGACCGAATCGCACCTCATCGACAGCTGTGAGCGCATGCCGTGCCGGCGCGACCCGCAGGTCGTCGCAACGCAAGACCATGAAGAGCTGCGGAGCCGGCGTCGAGGACGCCACACCGTCGCGCTCGTCTGGGTTCGTCGCACTCCGCACGTGTGCGAGTGTACCGCGCGCGATCGCGTGCCGCCCTGAGCGGCAATCATTACATTTCGGTCAGGAAGTCGACGGGGTGTCGACTTCGAGCACGTGACTCAACTGGGTCAGCGCATCGCCCGCCTCATACAAAGCCTTGCTGAGCGCCTGGAGAAGCCGCGTCGGCATTCGCACCGGTCCGCGCGAATCGATCGCCATCACCACGACCCCGGTCACCGACATGCCGTTATCGCCAGGATGACTGAGCAACATCGGCATGTAGCGCCGCGTCTCGCTGATCGTCCACGTCGCCTGAGGCGGCTGAGGCGAGCTGCCGACTTCCGTCTGCGTCGCCTCGCGCTGGTCGAGCGCGTCGAGCAAGAATCGCGTGGCAAAGCCGTCCATGTCGAGCATCGGCGGAGTCGCGCCGAGCTGTGCGACGAGCGCGGGCCCCGTGCGTTGCAAAATGTAGAGGTAGCCCGAGTCGCATCGACTGAAGCGCCCCAGCAACGAGAGCGCGCGCTCGGCGCGTTCTTCCGGACCATGCGCGCTGCTGAGCACGGTCGACACGGTCGACTGCACGTCTTCGTTCGTGCTCGAGAGCTCGAGCTGCGGCGCTTGTGGGCTCTCGATCAACCCCGCTTTGCGCGCCGCGCGCACCAACTTGTCGTGCCGCGCGAGGAGGCTCGCTTGATTGCCGATGCCGTACTGCTCGAAGCAAGCTGCGGCGTACTGACCGAACGCAGCGGCGTCTCGCATGCCGAGCGCGATCTCGGCGCGCACCTCGTACGCCGTCCCGAGCTGCACACCCGTGCTCGAATCCGCACTCAAGATTTCGATCGCCTTCGTGATGTTCGCGAGCGCCGCTGAAGTGTCGCCGTTGCGCGCTTGCGCGAACGCGAGCGGGACGAGCACGATGTGCGAATTGCCGACGATGTTCTTCTCACGCATCGTCTCGAGCAGCGTTTCACCACACGCGACCGCATCCGCATAGCGCTCCTGCCGCGCGATCGACCAGAGCAGCCAGCCCGCGGCGAATGACCAGGCTGGATGATTCGCACCGGGCATCAGCGCGAGCGCGCGTTCGAGCTCCGCTTGGGCGTGCGCATAGTCACCACGCAACGCTTGATACGCCCCGCGCCCTGCGAGAGCGATCGGTTGGTAATTCACGTGCTCGCGCGCCATGAGCTCGATCTCGCTCAAGTATTGTTTCACGCGCAAGAGATCACCGATCGCGGCGTAGCCGAATACCCACTGAAGTGCTTGCGTTCCTTCGAACAGTTGCGGTGGACTGTTCTGGATTTGCAGCAGCTCGGTCTGAACGCGGTACTGCTCGGCCGCAACACGGTCGCCTTGAAACAGCGCCGCGATCGCGCGCAACCGCAGCGCGCTCACCGCGAACAGGGGATCGCCCTCGACTGCATCGGCACGCTCGAGAGCACTGGGCCGCCCGATGTTCGCTTCGATCAAACCACAAGCCCACAGCACCGCGTAACGCATGTGAATGCGGTGCACGGTGTTCAATCCCGCGCCGTCCGGCTCTTCGAGGCGCTTGGCGATCTCGAGGTACGCCTGGCGCGCCTTGTCGCCGCGACACGACATCAGCTCGAGCGAAGCCTCGATGTTCTTCTGAATGATCGCGAGCGCTGGGGAAAGCGCGGCGAGCGGCGTGAGCGACGGCAGTGCTTCGAGAAAGCCTCGATCCATCATGCGCGACGCCATCCCGAGCGCTTGGATCTCCAGCTGCCCGAGATGCGTCATCGCGGGAAGGATCGCGAACCCACGCTCGCGCTCGGGTGTCTCGGCGTAACGCTTTTGTGCATCGCCGAGCGCCTTCCCCAGTAGCTCGCTGTCGGGCACTTTGCCCGAATACTCCGCGATCAAATCGAGCCCCGTATCGTGACGCAGTTGTTCCGCGACCTCGAGAACGGTCGCGCGCTCGTTGCGCGCGGTCAGGATGGAGAAACCGGCGAGCGCAGTCTGCAGCTCGAGCCGTTCGAGCAGCGGCCGCCCTTGCGACCGACACAATGCGATGCACGTGTGAAACGTCTGCGGCCACGACTTCGGAAGCGACTGGACGTACTCGAACAAGTCGACCGTGTCGACTTGGCGCGGCTCGCGATTGACCGTTACGTCTTCGACGAGCATCGCGAGCGCGCGTTCGATCTCACCGGCCGCGAGTAGGTGCTGAATCAAGCGAAACTGATCGCTCGGGCTCGGACCGAGGCAGCCGGCGATCCTCGAATGCAGCGCGCGTTTCGCCGCGTCCGGCACGCCTTCGAGCAACAAGCGCTTCCAACCGGGGCGACTCAAGCTCACGACTTCGTCGTCGACTGACACGATGCCGGCAGTCGACAGCTCGAGCAGCTCGGCTTGGAGCTGTCGCCCATCCGCGTGCGCGGTGAGTCGAGTCGCGAGCTCGAAGGTCACGCGCGGCAGCTCGGCGAGTGCGAGAACGCGCGCGAGTTCGAGCGCGGACGCAGACAAGTCGGGATCGAGCGTCTCGCGCACTGCGGCTGCGAGCAGAGCCGGATCGAGCGTCGCAGGAAGCGTCCAAGTACCCGCCGCGTAGCGCACGACGCCGCTGTCGACGAGGTGCTGCGCCACACGCATTACGAGCCCTGGGTTTCCGTGCGTCGCACTGAAGATTCGATCGGCAAGCCAACGCGCGTATGGCACGTCGCCGAACAACGAGACCACCAGTTGCTCGGTCTGCGCCGCGTCGAGGTTGCGCAGCCGAATCGCATCGGACACCGACGTGAACAGCTTGATCGCACGCTGCTCGCGCCGCTTGTTCTCGCCGCTCACCGTACTGAGGACGAGCAACCGGTGATCGCGAGCTTGGTGTGCGAGAAGTGCGAGGAGTGCTGCCGAAGGCTCGTCGACGCGTTCGAGATCGTCGACGACCATCGCCAGCGTTCGCTGCTGCGCGACCGCGAGGATCACGTCTCTCAACGTGGCTTGGAGCTCACCGCGCACGGGTTGGTTCGCGCTGGGCACCTCCGTCGCCGATAGCCGCGCAGGCGCAGCTTCGGGCGTGATGCGGCGCGCGAGCTCGGGCATCAGCGGCGCGAACAATCCGACTTGCGGTCGAAGGAGCGAGCCCGCGAGCTCGGGCAACTGCTCGTACAGCTGCTCGAAGAGCGCACTCGCGGCGCCCCAGGGTTCGCCGGCCGAATCGGACGCGTCCGCGCGCAGCACGATCGCACCGGACAACTTCGCGTCGAGGGCGCATGCATCCAGCAGCCGCGAGCGACCGGTGCCCGCAGCGCCGCTCACGAGGATCGAAGTGCCGTGTTTGTCGTTCGCACGTCGAAGCTGACGATTGAACGCAGCTAGCTTGTCGTCGCGACCGACCAGGTTCGGTGTGGAGAGATACGCCGCGCTGACCACCAGCGCTTCTTGGACCGGGAAGTCCCCGATCGCGCTCAGCCGATCCATCACCTCTGCAGCGGACGGCGGCCGCGCGTTGGGCGCCTGACTGAGCAGCGCCATCACCAGCTCGTCGAGAGCTGGCGGGATACCGGGCACGAGCTGCGAAGGTGGAGGCGGAACCGCGCGCCACAGATCAGGCAGCTCGTTCAAGGCGCGCGCAGGATACGCGTGCCGGCCCGTGAGCGCGTAATACGCGGTCGCACCGAGTGCGAACAAATCGGTTTGGCCGTCGAGCATCTGCCCGTGTAGCGCCTCGGGTGCGACGAACGGCGGCGTACCGACGACATGTTTACTGCGACCGAACTGCACCATCGAGCCGAAGTCGAACAGTTTCGCGCGTTCATCCGTCGTGCAGCGAATGTTGAGCGGCGTCAGATCGCGATGCACGAAGCGTCGCGAGTGCAGGAGCGCGAGCGCGGAACAGACGTCGCAGAGCAACCGGCAGGCTTCGCGCCAGGTGATCGGCGAGCGCTGGCGCAGGTCGCCACCGGTGAGCAGCTCCATCGTATAGAACGGGCCCTGCTCATCGGTGTGATAGTCGTATACCTCGATGATCCGCGGATGGATCAGCTGCGAAAGTGTATGGAATTCGCGTTCGAACAGCCGCGCGACGTGATTGTCCGGCGGGTTGAGAGGAATCAGCCGCTTGAGCGCGACGACTCGCTGCCTCGCGAGGTCTTGGACCTGGAACACGGCCGCCATGCCTCCGCGTCCGAGCAACTTCTCGACGCGGTAGCGTTCGGCGATGAGCTCCGGTCCCTGCACCGAAACTGCCTGGCCCGTACCCATCTAGCTCTAAGTGTAATCCGGCGCGGCACGGCGCGGCGAAGCGAACTCGCAATTCGAGCCATGCGCTCGCGTCTGACATGTGCGACGAGTGTCAGGCTGGCTGACGCGTAGGTGCGATTTCTCGGCGAACGCCGCGATTCTCGCGCTGCGCAGCGAGCTCGAGCTGCGCGACCGTCTGACGATGCACTTCATCGGGTCCATCGAAGATACGAAGTGTGCGTGCAGCCGCGTACATCGTCGCAAGTGGAAAATCCTCCGACACTCCGAAGGCGCCGTGGGCTTGGATCGCCCAATCGATCACCTTCACCGCGACGTTCGGAACTACGACTTTGATCATCGCGATCTCTTTGCGCGCGGCTTTGTTGCCGACCGCATCCATGCGCGCCGCCGTGTCCATCACGAGCGAGCGCGCTTGATCGATCGCGCAGCGGGCTTCCGCGATGCGTTCATGCCAGACCGAGCGATCGGAGAGCCGCCGCCCGAACGTAACTCGACCATCCAAACGTTCGCACATCAGAGCGAGAGCTTCCTCGGCCACGCCGATCGAGCGCATGCAGTGGTGCACGCGACCAGGCCCGAGCCGCCCTTGCGCGATCTCGAAACCGCGACCTTCGCCGAGCAGCAGATTACTCACGGGGACGCGCACGTTTTCCAGCTGCAGCTCGGCATGGCCGTGTGGCGCTTCGTCGTAGCCGTACACCGACAGGTGCCGCAAGAAGGTTATCCCCGGGGCATCGACCGGCACGAGGATCATCGACTGCTGCTGGTGACGCGGCGCGTCGGGTGCGGTCTTGCCCATCACGATCAGCAGCTTGCATTGCTCGCGATTGGCGCCGGTCGACCAACACTTGCGTCCGTTGATTACGTACGCGTCGCCGTCGCGCCGAATGCTGCATTCGATGTTCGTGGCGTCGGAGGAAGCGACCTGAGGTTCGGTCATCGAGAATGCCGAACGGATCTCCCCTCCGAGCAGAGGTTCGAGCCACTGCGCGCGCTGCCGGTCGGTGCCGTAGCGCTCGAGGATCTCCATGTTGCCGGTGTCGGGTGCCGAGCAGTTGAAGACTTCAGCCGACCACAGGATCCGCCCCATGATTTCGCACAGGGGCGCGTACTCCGTATTCGTCAGCCCGTTCGGTGCGCGCTCGGAGCGGGGCAGAAACAAATTCCACAGTCCGGCCTCGCGCGCACGTGGCTTCAGCCGCTCGATCGTGGTCGACGCAGCGAAGAGTGCTCCTCGGCGGCGGTTTTCTTCGATCTCGAGCAGGTACGCGGTGCGATTCGGTTCGATGTGCTCCGCGCAGAACTCGCGTAAGCGTCGAGTCAGCTCTTCTGCGCGGGCTGAATTCGTGGTTTGCATGGCACTTTCTCCTTGGCTGCGTGTGTGCGGGGAACCTGACCGCTCGAGCGTTGCAGGTCGAATGCAACGTGTGCATGGGAGGTCATCGAAGACGTGCATGTGACAAGCAGTCGACTGATGTTCGACAATGAGGCGCGATGTCCATCTCACAAGTCGATCTGAACCTGTTCACTGTGTTCGACGCGATCTACCGCGAAGGTGGGATCACCGCTGCGAGTAAGCGCTTGCACTTGTCGCAACCGGCGGTGAGCCACGCGCTTTCACGGCTGCGCGAGCTGTTTGCGGATTCGCTGTTCGAGCGGCAGGGCAACGCGATGATTCCAACACCGCGTGCGCGAGCCCTCGCGAGCTCGATCCGCAGCTCGCTCGGAAGCTTGGAGCAGCTGCTCGCGAGCACTGCCACGTTCGATCCTGCCAGCACACCGCGCAGCTTCGTGATCGCGACGCGAGACTCCCACGAGCTCTCGATGATGCCGCTACTCGCAAAGGTCACGCGCGAGGGGCCAGGCCTCGACATCGCTGCAGTTCGGATGGAGCGGCGGCACCTCGAAGAAGAGCTCGAGAGCGGCGATCTCGACTTGGGGATCGATATTCACTTACTGCTGTCGCCGGAGATCCACCGCGAGCAGCTGTGCTCGGAGCCGCTCGTCGTGCTCGCGCGACGCGATCACCCGGTCGTGCAGGGCGCGCTCGACCTCGCGACATATCTTTCTCTGGATCACGTGTTAGTCACAGGGCGCCGGCGCGGGGCGGGGTACGAAGACGCCGCACTCGGGAAGCTGAACTTGACGCGGCGCGTACGCGTGCGTTGCCAGCAGCACGCGGCTGCGAACGAGCTCGTGAGCCAGTCGGATCTGCTACTGACCATGACGCGCAACCACGCGCTGCGGGTGAACGAGCGCATTCAAAACCAGGTGCTGGAGTTTCCGGCCGAGATTCCGCGCTTCGAGGTGTTCATGTATTGGCACGCGAACGTCGAGGACGATCCTGCGAACTCGTGGTTGCGCAGGCTCGTCCGAGACGCACTCGCGTTCTGAAAACGGGCTCAGCCGCGAGCGTGATGGGATCAGTCTTCCTGCGCAGCGGCCCGCACTCGGTCGATCAATGCTTCTCGGGTCGTGACTCCCAGTTTCTGCATCGCCCGATGACACAGCACCCGCACCGTCGAGTGGGCTAGACCGAGCTCGTACGCGATGAACTTGTTGGAACGACCGATCGCAGCGAGCGCCACCACCTCACGCTCACGCTCCGATAGCTCGGGCGACTTTGGCGCCTCGACCAGGTTGCGGCGCGCGACGATGTAGTGCTTGCCGTCGTTCTCGTACGCGTCCACCAGTGTCCAGCGCCGCTCGACCATACCCTTCCACGCGTGCAACGCTTGCTTTCCGTCCTGCCTCGCGCGGTTTCGCGCCCAACGGCGCTGCGCGACCGCATCCTGTAGATTCGACTTCAACGTCCGAAGGTCGACCGGCGAATCGACGTGCTCGAGATTCCCGTTGTCCGAGAGGATCGCCTCGACCGTGGCCGCCGCGAGCTTCCGCTGCAACCGATGCGCCGTCGAGAGGTGCACTGCAATGCTCTTCAACAACTCGCGCTGGTCGTCCGTGAACGACAACGCGCGCGGAGAAAACACGTTCAGCGCGCAACCCACGCCGAACGGACTCGCACCGTTGATGAGCAGCGTGTCTCGCAGGCCAGCCTGAAACTGCTGCGCACAGATCGGAGCGAACGCCTGAACGTCGGTGATGAACTCGGTCGCGGTTGCAGCGAGCGTGTTTCGATACGCCGACACCACGTTGCGCTGCAACGCTGGACCTTGGTGCAGCGCTTCGAGCACGCGCTGCAGCTCCGGTTGATCACCGAGCACTTCGATCTGCGCGCTATCGACACACTGACCATCGGCCAAGTCGTAGAACACACCGGCGAAACGAGCGCTGTCGTCAAACACGGTAGACAGTGTTTGCAGCACACCCTGGAGCCAGGCTTCACGAGGCTGTTCGACCCGATACAAGCTCTCGAGAATACCGACGAAGTCTCCCTGTGATCGCAACTGCTCCATGGCTTCATGGATGTAGGCCCGGCGCGACGCCGCGCATGTGATGCGCACCACATGCGGTCGCGAAAGTTGGCATCGCTCCGCTTACGCAGTTTTACGTAAACCCGAAATCGCTACCGCAATGCGTCCTCGGCGCTAAGTACAGCCACACACGAGGACTAACAGGCCATGACACAAATCACTATCGGTAGTCAGTCGCAGCGTGACAGCTCACGATGTGATCGCAACTGGCATCGCGTCCTTGCGATCGGGTTCTCGCTGTTCGGAGCTTGCGCGGCGGAATCGCACACGGCTGAAGATGAAGTTCTGGCGCAAACCGGCAATTTGATCGCCGTGCCGGACGGCTCGGTGCGCGGCAGCACGGCACGAGGAACGCGAAGCTTCATCGGCATTCCGTACGCGGCTGCACCCGTCGGTGCGCTGCGCTGGAAGCCACCGATGCTCGCAGAAACCTGGTCGGGAACATTCGACGCGACGGGACCCGGCGTCGCATGTTTTCAGTCAGACAGTGAATCGACTGTCGAACAGAGCGAAGACTGTTTGCGACTGAATGTGTTCGCGCCGGAGAAACAGTCCGAACAGCTGTTGCCGGTGTTGGTCTGGCTACACGGCGGTGACAATGTCCGAGGATCGGCCAACGATCTTCAGCCGTTTATCGGCGCGCGGCTCTACGACGGCGCATCGCTGCGCGAGTACGCGAAGACTGAGGTCGTAGTAGTGACTGTCAACTATCGGCTCGGCGCGCTCGGATTTATCGCGCATGAAGGGTTGACCGCGGAGACCGGCACCTCGGGCAATTACGGGCTCATGGATCAACAAGCTGCGTTGTTTTGGGTGCAGCGCAGTATTCGCGCATTTGGGGGCGACCCGAGCCGCGTCACGCTATTCGGTCAAGGGACAGGCGCAACCGATGCTTGCTATCAGCTGGTCGCACGCGATGCGGACGATCTCGTGCATGCTGCCGTGCTCGAGAGCGGCAGCTGTAGCCAAGCGGTGCTCGCGGAACTACCGCTGGCACAGAGTCGAGGCGCTGCGTTCGCGCGCGAGCTGGGTTGCGATCGCGACCAGATCGCCGAGACGCTCGCGTGTCTGCGCGCGAAACCGGCGGGAGAACTCGCGAGTAGCGCTGAGCTCATGCAGACGGGAGGTGGAATGCCGGCGACCGGCGCGCTCGCGATCGTCGATGGGCAATTTATCCGGGAGCAGCCAAAGGCGGCATTCGCAGCGGGTCGGTTCGAGCAAGTTCCGATGATCGTGGGCACAAATGCGCGCGAAGGTTCGTACTTCATGCGCGAGCACGAGCAGTTGGATAGCGGCGATGCGTATCGCGCATGGCTGACGACTGCGTTCGGTTCGATCCAGGCTGGCCCGATCGCTGCGGAGTATTCCGTCGCTGACTCGAACCCGCACGAGGTCGCGACGCAACTGATCACCGATGCGTTCTTTACCTGCCCGGCTCAAGGTTTTGCCGATCTCGCGAGTGCACACGCGGATGTGTACCGCTACGCGTTCGAGCGCGCGGCGTACATCGCGCCGCTCGAAGGACTCGGCGCGACTCACAGCGCGGAGCTGCTCTGGGTGTGGGACGTGTGGCCGCGCGTCTCGCCGTACGCGGGCGACGACGTCGGCCTCTCGCAAACGATCGCGGGCTACTGGTCGCGGCTCGTCGACGGCGATCCGAATGGGAAGTACTCGCCAGAATGGCCGCGTTACGAGCCGACCGCTCGGCAGGAGCTCGTGCTGGACATCGAGATCTCAACGCGGCAGCAACGCGACGCCCGCTGCGAGTTCTGGCAAAAACTCCGAAGCGGCGAAACGCCCGAGGCCACGCGTTGACGTCGAGCGAATAGCTTGAGACATGTGCTCAGATGGCGCGTGTCTCGTCCGAGCATTCGATTTCGACGACCGCGACCGAAGCCCAAATCGTGCTGCCGGACGTGGGCGAGCGCTCGCCCGCACCGCGGACGGCCAGCACGGGTTTACCCGTCGAGCTCCTGGATCGCTCGGCGCAACGCGTCGGGGTGCTCGCAGCGTCGGTCGCAAGCGTGGCGTTCATCGAAGCAGTCGCGAGCCACGCCTATTCCTACCTTCACGAGCCGCACTACCCGCAGCGCGCCGACAAGCTGGATTTGCTGGGCGTCGCAGCGGCGGTGTTGATCTCCGGCGCGATGTGGGCGCTGAGCCGCGCGGGCATTCTCTCGAGCCGGCGGATCATGCAGATCGGTCAGGTGTACGGGCTCGTGCTCGCGTACATCATCTCGTGCACGGATCACGCGGACTACTTCTGGCAAGGCGGGCGAGGTCTGCACGGTCTGCCGGTGTCCGTCGTCCTGATCCTGACGTTCCCGGTGTTGATCCCGACGACGGCCGTACGCGCCGTGATCCTCGGCCTGGCGATGGCCGCGACCGGACCGCTAGCACTCTGGACGCTCTACCTGGCACTCGGCTACGAGCGACCGAGCACTTCCACGCTGCTCGAGACGTTTCCGTGGATGGCAGCGCTGATCGCGGGCGTGCTCGCCGGCATCGTTCACGACCTCGGCCGAGCGCTCAAACGCGCGCAAAACCTCGGTGCGTACACGCTCGAGGAAAAGCTCGGCGACGGCGGCATGGGCGAGGTTCATCGCGCGCGCCACACGCTGCTCATGCGCGAAGCTGCGATCAAGCTGATCCACCCGGCGCGCGCGCCGGATCCGATCACGCGAGAACGCTTCAAGCGCGAAGCGCGCGCCACCGCGGCTTTGAAGTCGCCGCACACGGTCGAGCTCTACGACTTCGGGGTGAGCCAAGCCGGCGCCTTCTACTACGTGATGGAGCTGCTCGATGGCTACGACCTCGAACGCTTCGTCCGCAGCTACGGGCCGCTGGAGCCCGCGCGCGTCGTGTTTTGGCTCAAGCAAGTCTGCCACTCGCTGCGCGAGGCCCACGACAAGGGGCTCGTTCACCGCGACATCAAGCCCGCAAACTTGATCGTGTGCCGCTACGGGCTGGACTACGACTTCATCAAGCTGCTCGACTTCGGCCTGGTGAGCTGGCACGCGCCGCTCGTGCTGGAAGACACGCTGGTGACGGGCTCGGAGGAGATCCGCGGGACGCCCGCGTTCATGGCGCCGGAGCTCGCGCTGCAGCACGGGCCCGTCGACGGCCGCGCCGATCTGTACGCGCTCGGCTGCGTCGCGTTTTGGCTGCTCACGGGGCGCAACGTGTTCGAAGGCAAGACCGCGATCGAGCTGATCGTGGAGCACGTGCACGCCCAAGCGCCCTCGCCCTCCCAGTTCTCGCGCGCGCCGATTCCGGACGCGCTCGAACGCATCGTGTTGGCGTGCCTGGAAAAGACGCCCGACAAGCGGCCGGCGAGCGCGACTGCGCTCCTCGAGCAGCTCGAGCTCTGCGCGATCGAGCCGGCCTGGACGCAGCGGAGCGCCGAACAATGGTGGCGCGACCGAGGCCCGCGTTGATCGCAGGGACTTGTGGCGGACCTGCATAAAATGGCAAGAGTCGAGCATGGAGCGCCTGCATAGCGCAGTCGGAGCAGTGGTCCTGCTCGCGCTCGCGTTTGCATTCTGCCCTGCGGGCCTGCGCCGCAACGTTCGCTGGCGGGGCATCGCCAGCGGACTCGTGCTGCTCGTCGTGTTCGCCGCGCTCAGCTTGCGACCACCACTGAACGGCGTGTTCTCGTGGGCCAGCCAAGCCGTCAACGCGCTACTCGCGTTCAGCAACGCCGGCGCAGCATTCGTGTTCGGCCCGCTCGTCACGGACACGCGCATCGGCTTCGTATTCGCGTTTCAAGTGCTGCCCGCCGTGATCTTCTTCGCCGCGCTGATGTCGGCAATGTACTACGTCGGCGCGATGCAGCTGGTGATCCGCGGCGCGGGGCGGCTCCTGTCGCGTTGGCTCGGGACGAGCGGCGCCGAAAGTTTCTCGACCGCGGCGGATATCTTCGTCGGGCAAACCGAAGCACCGCTGGTCATCAAACCGTATCTGTCCACGCTCACGCGTTCGGAGCTGATGGCGTGCATGACCGCGGGCTTTGCGACGACCGCAGGCGGCGTGCTCGCGGCCTACGTGGTCATGTTGCGCGACCTCGTGCCCAACATCGCCGGGCATTTGCTCGCGTGCAGCGTAATGTGCGCGCCGGCATCGCTCGTGATCGCGAAGTTGATGCTGCCCGAGTCCGAAACGCCGTCGACTCGCGGTGAAAAACCAGCGCTCGACACGGGCCCGCGCAAGCCGGGTGGACTGATCGAAGCGATCACCAACGGGACCGGCGACGGTTTGCGCCTCGCTGCCAACGTGGGCGCGATGTTGATCGTGTTCTTGGCGCTGACGGCGCTCGTGGATGGGGTGCTCGGTTGGATCGGCAGCGCGGTCTTCAACACGCCGATGAGCTTGGAGCGCGTGTTCTCGTTCGTGTTTTGGCCGCTCTCGTGGTTGCTCGGCGTGAGCCCGGAAGACGTGCCTAAGGTCGCGACCCTACTCGGCCAGAAGACCGCGCTGAACGAGTTCGTCGCGTACACGAACATGACTCAAAAGCTCGCACAGGATCCAACCTGGCTCAGCGAGCGCAGCCGCGTGATCGCGTCGTACGCGCTGTGCGGCTTCGCGAACTTCGGCAGCATCGGCATCCAAGTCGGAGGTTACGCAAGCCTCGCTCCCGAGCGGCGTGGGGATCTCGCAGCGCTGGCGCCGCGCGCAATGCTCGCCGGCTTGCTCACGACTTGTTTGGTCGCGTGCGTAGCCGGCGTGCTGATCTGACCTGCCAGAACTACTTCGCTCGAAGCTCGTCCGCGATCCGGGTTGCGTTGTACACGACCCGCAACGCTTCCAAGATCGACGCCGAGTGCACCGCGACGGCGCGATTGTTTTTCTCCTCGAAACCGTAGTCGCCCCCGAGCGACGGAAGGTTCCCGTCGAAGATCAACCCCACGATCTGCGCGTTCTTGTCGATCACCGGCGAGCCCGAGTTACCTCCCACGATGTCGTTGGTCGACGTGAAGTTGAACGGCGTATCCAAGTTCAACTTCGCACGCGCGTTCAACCACGACTTCGGCAGCGCAAACGGATCTTCGCCCGTCTCGCGCTCGAACGCGCCGCGAACGTTGGTGAACGGCGGGATCGGTTTGCCGCGCTCGATCCAGCCCTTCACCGTGCCGTATGAATAGCGCAGCGTGAACGTGGCATCCGGATACACGCTCGTGCCGTACGTCTCGAAGCGCACCGTCGCGATCGCCTCGTGTGCTTTCTCGAGTACGCTTTCGATCTCGTCTTCGTAGCGCTTGCGCACCGCGCGCGCGTCGCCGTCGATCAGCTTCGCGAGCGCGATCAGCGGATCCTTCGAAGCATCGACCGCCGCCTTGCCGCCTTCGAACAACTGCTTGCGGATCGCCACGTTCGCGAGCGTGCTGCCGCGGACGAGCTCTTGCGCGAGCTTCTCCGGCGACTTCTTGCCGAGCACCTTTTTCACGATCGGGTCGTCGGCACCCAAGATCTCGCGCAGCTTCGTCAGACCAAACCGCAGTGTGAGCTGCTCGAGCTCGGGGTGGATCGGCGCCGGCGAAAACAACTCCTGCTTCAGCCCCGGCAGCGATGAGTCGGTGTACTCCGGCAGCCGCGACTGGTTCGGCTTCGGCAGTTCCTCCGCCCCGCGCACGAGCGTCCGCGCGATCCCGAATAGGTCTCCCGGAAACGCGCGACCGCGCTCGAGCAAGTCGTAGTAGTCGGAGATCTCCTCCAGCTTCGCGACCGCCTTCTCGATCGACGCGAACGCAGTCGAGTAGCCCGGCCGCTTGTCCGCGCCCAGCTTGATCCGCAGCGTCTTGTCGCGTGCGCGCTTCTGCTCGATCAGCGCACCGTCCATCAACGCTTGAAAGCGACCCTTGAACGCCTTCAGCGAGTTTTCGACGCCGAACAACAACCCGCGGCTGAAGCGCGCTTGCTCCGGACCTCGGCGCCCGAACTCCACGAGTTGCCCGCGAAGCTCGGCCAAGTTTTGAAGCCGCCGCGGCAACGACACGCGGCGCTCGAACAACAACTCCGGCACGCTGAGATCGCGGCTCGTGTGGCCAGGGTGACCGGACGTGAACGTCAGCTGATTGTCCTGCGCGCCTGACTGCGAGAACGGAAAGTAGTGCTCCAGCTTCGCCGGCTTTCCGTTGCTGTAGATGCGCAGGAACGAAACGTCGAGGTCGTAGCGAGGGAAATTGAAGTTGTCGGGGTCGCCACCGAAAAACGCGATCGCGAGCTCCGGCGCGAACACGAGGCGCACGTCCTGAAAGCGCTGGTACTTGTAGAGGTGGTGACGCGCGCCTTCCCAGAGCTCGACGACCTCGCAACGCAGGTCGTCACTCGTCGCGCAGGCTTTCTCGAGTTGGGCTTGCTCGGCCTTCTTTGCGTCGCTGTAGGCTTGGCCGGACTTGTTCGCGAGCGCCGCCGCCATCCGCTGCGAGACGTCTTCGATCGAGACCAGCTGATTGATCTCGAGCGCAGGGCACTTCAGCTCTTCGGCTTGCGTCTTTGCGTAAAAGCCGGTCGCGACGTAGTCACGTTTTGGACTCGAAAGCTGCTCGATGCACTCGTGTGCGCAGTGATGATTCGTCATCACGAGCCCGTCGGGAGAAACGAAGCTACCGGAGCAACCTTGCGCGAGGCGCGCCGACGCCAAGCGAACGTGGTCGAGCCAGGCTTGGTCGGGCGTGAAGCCGTACTTCTTGCCGACCTCCGCGCTTGGAAACGCGTTCGGCAGCCACATGCCTTCGTCCGCACGGACGCGCGTGCTCGCCGTGAAGCAAGCATGAAGCGCGAACACGGCGCACGCGACTAACAGGAGCACTCGAGGACTGTGCATGCGCGCCTGTATACCTCGGATTCAGGCGCTTCGCCGTTCGGCCGTCAGACCGCCGGACCGCGGTCAGGCCGTCAGGACAACACGCCCGGCCGGACTTGCCCGCGCGATTCCACGCGCGCGGGTTCACGTTTTGGAAATGGGTCCAACGAATAGTTCTCCGCATCGAACCGCCGCATTCGCCAGCGAAACTCGAATGTGAACCCCGGCCAGAGTGTGGTGATTTTGCCGGTTCGCGTTTGGTACCAGCTGTGACAGCCGCCCGTCGCCCAAACCGTGCGCGCGAGCCGGCCCCGCAAGCGCTGGTTGAACGCGTCTTGCACCGACTTCTGCACTTCCAACGTCTTCAAGTCGCGCCCGCGTAGGGTGCGAATGGCATCGACCGCGTACATGATCTGCGACTCGATCATGTAGACGACCGAACTGTGACCGAGCGCGGTGTTCGGCCCGAGCAGCATGAAGAAATTCGGAAAGCCGCTGACCGTCGTGCCCAAATAAGCCTCGGCGCCGTCCTTCCAACGTTCACCCAGCTCTTCGCCACCGCGACCGCGTACCGGAAACGGCGCGTGCACTTCCGCCGATTTGAAGCCGGTCGCAAGCACGATCGCATCGTAGCCGTGCTCCGTGCCGTCCTCGGTCGTGATGCCTGAAGGCGTGACTTCGCGAATCCCGCTCGTGACGAGCTCCGTGTTTTTACGCTGCAGGGCTGCGAAGTAGTCGTTCGACAACAAGATCCGCTTACAGCCGATGCGGTACCCGGGCGTCAGCTTCGCGCGCAAGACCGGATCCGCGACCGCCTCATCCAGGTAGCGCAGCGCCATCCGCTCTGCGACGCGGCCCATCTCCAGCCACTTCGGCGTACGCAACAATGCGGGCGCCAGCACCTCCATGCGGACGTACTGCATCAGCCGCGCGAGCTTCTGCAGCCAGGCATGCTTGGCAAAGCGCGAGCGCACCGCGACGTCGATCTCTTTGTCGGGCTTCGGCAACACCCAACCCGGCGTGCGCTGAAACACCGACAACGCCTGCACCTTCTTCGCTAGCTCCGGCACGATCTGCACGGCGCTCGCACCGGTGCCGATCACCGCGACGCGTTTGTTGTCGAGCGCCGCATCCGAACGCCAGCGCGCGGTGTGGAACACGGGGCCTTGAAACGTCGAGAGGCCCGGCAGCTGCGGATACGACGGCTTGTTCAAGATGCCGCACGACGACACCAACACGCGCGCCGTGTACGTGCGGCCGTCTTCGGTTTGAACCGACCACGTGCCGCGGCCCTCGTCGAACCGCGCACCGACGACCTTACGGCGAAAGCGCATGTGTGGACGGACGCCGTACTTGTCCGCGCACCGTTCGAGGTACGTAAGGATCTCGGATCCGGGCGCAGCGTGCGATGTCCCTTCGCATCTGTTCTCGAACGAGTACGAGTACAGATGCGAAGGGACATCGCACGCTGCGCCCGGATACCGGTTGTCGTTCCAGGTCCCTCCGAGACCTGACGCTTGCTCCAAGATTAGAAAATTATCGAGCCCGGCCTGCCTCAAACGAATGCCCATGCCGAGGCCGGCGAAGCCCGCTCCAACGATGAGAATGTCGATCTCCAAAGCGCATGCTCCTGGTGGATCAAACTTAGCTCGCGATCGAGACGTGCGCGATCGCGTTGCATTCGAATTGCAATGCTCGCACGCACACTGCTTCGAGCGCGACAAAGCTGTCAGAGGGACATTGCAGCGGAGAGCGGCGGCCGCTGCGCAGTGCCATCGGCTAGGATCGCGCGCTCGCGTGGGGTCCGGAGAGCTCGACGCGCGCGTTTGACTTCGGTCCCCTCTGAGCCAACAATCCCGCGGAAATGGCCGCTCCGGACAGCACAGGCACCCTCGACCAACTGACACCCGGCATGCCCATCGTGTACGCCGGGACCAAGGTCGCACGCGTGTCCGAAGAGCTCGCCGCGCGCTTTCGAGCCGGTGACGCCGTGCTCGTCGCAGCGAGCACGGGCGCGCTCTTACACGTGCCGAAAGCCGTGCGAGAGCTCGTGGCCGATGCGGTCCAGCGTGCCGAGTCGGCGTTCGGTGTGCTGAACCGGACGAGCGACGCGGCCATTTCGCGCTTCTTTGCAGGCTTTGCGGCGCGACTGTCCAACGACGGTGTGTGGGGCGAAGTCGCCGAAGCGAATCGGCGCGACGTGGAATCGGCCACGGCGCGCGGGCGTTCGACCACGCGGTTGATCGCGACCGAGCGCATGCGCCAGGGCATGATCGAAGGGCTCGCGGGCTTTGCTTCCGCTCCGAGCCGCCGAGGCGAAGTGCTCGATCGCATCGCACACGAGGGCTTCGACGTCGAGCTGATCGGTGCAGCCGTGGGCATCGTCGGCTTCGTGTTCGAGGGCCGGCCGAACGTGCTCGCCGACGCGACTGGAGTCTTGCGCAGCGGCAACAGCGTCGTCTTTCGGATCGGCGGCGATGCGCTGGGAACCGCGCAGGCGCTGATGCAGCTCGCACTCGTGCCGGCACTGCGCGAGGCGGATCTTCCCGAGTCCGCGGTCGTGCTCGTGGAAAGTGCGGAACACGCGGCAGGTTGGGCGCTCTTTTCGGACGCTCGGCTGGGCTTGGCCGTCGCGCGTGGGTCTGGACCGGCCGTCGCAACGCTCGGCTCGCTTGCACAACAAGCCGGCGTTCCGGTGAGCCTGCATGGAACGGGCGGCGCGTGGATGGTCGCTTCGAAGGCGGCGCGGGCGGATCGATTCGCCGAAGCTGTGTTCCGGTCGCTCGATCGGAAGGCCTGCAACACGCTCAACGTCTGCTGCATCGAGCGTTCGCGCGCGGCCGAGCTCGTGCCCGTGCTCCTCGATGCGTGTAAGCGGGCGGGCGACCGGCTGCAGCAAGCGTATCGGCTGCACGTGGCGCAGGGCAGCGAGTCGTATCTGCCCGGGGAGCTGTTCAGCCGTTCGGTCTCGGTTCGGCGTGCCGAAGGCGATGTGATCGAGCCGCAGGCGGACCTGATCGCGTTGTCAGAGCTCGGACGTGAGTGGGAGTGGGAGCAGACGCCCGAGATCACGCTGGTCGTGGTCGAGGACACCGCGCAAGCCGTGGCCGCATTCAACGCGACGAGCCCGCGCTTCATCGCGAGCTTGATCAGCGAGGACCCCGAGGAGCACGCCCGCTTCTTTGCCGGGACCGAAGCACCGTTCGTCGGCGACAGCCTGACGCGCTGGGTCGACGGGCAGTATGCGCTGAGCAAGCCCGAGCTCGGTCTCACGAACTGGCAGTTCGGCCGGTTGTTCGGCCGGGGCGGAATCCTGACCGGCGATACCGTCTATACAATCCGAACCCGCTACGTCTCGCGCTCGTGATCGGCTTGTGATCGGCTTGTGACTTGTGATCGGAGGGCCGGATTGCGAGTGTCGCGGGCATGGCCACGCTTCGCACCAATGGGCCTGCCAGCTCGAAGCTCCGCTTGATCCTGGGTCACGGTGCCGGGGCGGGCATGGACTCAGGCTTCATGAAGAGCTTCGCTGAGGGGCTCGCGGAGCGCGGCGTGTACACGGTGCGGTTCGAGTTTCCATACATGGTGCGAAGGCGAACGGGTGTGCGCAGTCCACCGGATCGGCCCGCGGTCTTGATGCAAACCTGGAAGGACGTGGTCGCCGAGGTCGGCAGTCCGTTCCGCACATGCATCGGTGGAAAGTCGATGGGCGGCCGGATCGCGAGCATGGTCGCGGACGAGCTGAACGTGGCTGGCCTCGTGTGCCTCGGGTATCCGTTCCATCCGCCCGGCCAGCCAGAGAAGCTCCGCACCGAGCACCTCGAGAAGTTGCGCACGTCGACGCTGATGGTGCAGGGATCGCGCGACACGTTTGGAACAGCCGCGGAGATCGAGAGCTACGCGCTGTCGAAGGCGATCCGGATACTGTCGCTCGAGGACGGCGATCACTCGCTCGTCCCGCGGCGCGCGTCTGGGCATACCACCGCGAGTCACTTTGCGACCGCGCTCGATGCGGTCGCGAAGTTCGTGAAGCTGCGTTGCGAGGTCCGAACGAAGGCGCGCACACCCTGAGGCTTTGGCAAGCTGCGCGAGACGCGCGAGGATCGAGCATGTTGTTTCGTCAGCTCTTCGACCACGACTCTTCGACCTACACGTATCTGCTCGCGGACGCGCAGACACGCGAAGCCGTGATCATCGATCCGGTGTTCGAACAGTTCGACCGCGATCGCGGCGTGATCGAGGAGCTGGAGCTCGAGCTGCGCTACTCGCTCGAGACGCACGTGCACGCCGATCACGTGACTGCGACGACGCTGTTGCGAAAGCGATTCGGCGCGCAGAGCGTGATCTCGGAGCGCGCGGGCGTCGTGTGTGCGGATCTGCAAGTCAAACACGGCGACCTGATTCGGTTCGGGGCGCACGCGCTCGAGGTCCGCGAAACACCCGGGCACACGGACGGCTGCTTGACGTACGTGAGCACGGAACCGCCGCTGGCGTTCACGGGCGATGCGCTGTTGATTCGAGGCTGCGGGCGCACCGATTTTCAATCCGGCGACAGTGCGCGCCTGTTCGAGTCGGTGCACGCGCAGATCTTGAGCTTGCCGGATGACACGTTGCTGTATCCCGCGCACGACTACAAAGGTCGAACCGTAACGAGCGTGCGCGAAGAAAAGCGGCACAACCCGCGGCTCGGTGGCGGGCGCTCGTCAGGCGAGTTCGTGAAGATCATGGCGGAGCTTTCCTTGCCCTATCCGCGCAAGATCGACGCCGCCGTGCCTGCGAACGTTCGGTGCGGCGGTGCCGACGCTTCGCAGCCTCTGGCTGCAACGCAGATCGATCCGAGCTGGGCGCCGATCGGGCTCTCACTCGCCGGAGTTCCGGAGCTCGATCCGGAATGGCTGCGCGATCACGCGCCGAGCGTGCAAGTGATCGACGTACGCGAGCCGGACGAATATCGGGGTGAGCTCGGGCATCTGACCGGCGCGGAGCTCGTGCCTCTCGCCGCGTTGACCGCGACCTCGCATTCGCTATCTCGAGACCGGCCGATCGTACTCGTGTGTCGATCGGGCGGGCGGTCCGGGCGTGCGGCAGTGGATCTCGCGAAGATGGGCTTTCCTCGCGTGGCTTCGCTGCGCGGTGGCATGGTCGAGTGGCGAAAACGCAATCTGCCGGTGCAGTACGGTGCGGCGGACGGCTCGAGCCGCCAGGGCTGATCGGCTGGTGTAAGAGCGCGAGCGCTCGCACGTCATCGACGTTTGCAACGTGCGAGACTGCGAGAAACCCATGACGACTCAGCATCACGCCCACGCTCACGCTCACGCCGAGGGCCCCGCGGCCGATACCGCGAAGGACCCCGTCTGCGGGATGAATGTCGATCGGCGTACCGCCAAGTGGACGTATCAGCTCGACGGGCAAACTCACTACTTTTGCAATCCGCGCTGCCTCGAGAAGTTCCGCGCCGATCCTTCGAAGTATCTGCAGCCGAAGGCGAACGAGGCTCCGCAGCCGGCGGCTGCCGGTGAGTACGTCTGCCCGATGCATCCCGAGATCGTTCGCGATCGACCGGGTGCGTGCCCAATCTGCGGGATGGCGCTCGAACCTCGCGTCGTGAGCGCTGACGAGGAACCAAATCACGAGCTGCAGGACATGACGCGCAGGTTTTGGGCGAGTGTGATCGCGAGTGTGCCCGTGTTCGCACTCGCGATGTCCGATCTACTTCCAGGGCAACCGGTTCAACATGCGCTCGGCGTCCGCACGATCGAATGGATTCAATTCGGTCTAGCGACGCCAGTCGTGCTCTGGGGTGGTGCGCCGTTTTTTCAACGCGGGTGGGCTTCGATCGTGCATCGCTCGCTCAACATGTTCACGTTGATCGCGCTCGGAACCGGCACGGCTTATCTCTACAGCGTGTTCGCGGTGTTGTTTCCGCAGCTGGTGCCCGCGTCGTTTCGCGGCCACGGCGGCTCAGTGCCCGTGTACTTCGAATCAGCCGCAGTGATCACGACCTTGGTGTTGCTCGGGCAAGTGCTCGAGCTTCGTGCGCGCAGTCAGACCTCGAGCGCCATTCGCGCACTGTTGCGGCTCACACCAAAAACTGCGCGCCGCATTCGCGACGACGGCACGGAGGAGGATCTGCGACTCGACCTGATCTCGGTCGGCGATCGACTTCGCGTGCGGCCGGGTGAACGCGTGCCGGTGGACGGCGTCGTGATCGAAGGAGAGAGCTCGGTCGATGAGTCGATGATCACGGGCGAGCCGGTTCCGGTGGAGAAGGCGCTGTCGATGCAGGTCACGGGCGGCACGATCAACGGCGGCGGAAGCTTCGTGATGCGCGCGGAACGCATTGGCGCGGATACGCTGCTCTCGCAGATCGTGCGTTTGGTTTCCGAGGCGCAGCGCACGCGCGCGCCGATCCAGCGGCTCGCGGATCAGGTTGCGGGCTGGTTCGTGCCTGCGGTGATCGCGATCGCTGTCCTGACTTTCATTCTGTGGAGTCAGTTCGGCCCCGATCCGCAGCTTGCGTACGCGCTCGTGAACGCTGTCTCGGTGCTGATCATCGCGTGCCCGTGTGCACTCGGCCTCGCGACGCCGATCTCGATCATGGTCGCGACCGGGCGGGGAGCGCGAGCCGGTGTGCTGATGAAACGAGCGGATGCGCTCGAGACGCTCGCAAAGCTCGACACGCTCGTGGTCGACAAGACCGGCACGCTCACCGAAGGTAAGCCGCGCCTGACGTCGGTCATCCCAGTGGGTGACAACGACGAGCGGCAGCTGCTTCGCGTCGCCGCGAGTCTCGAGCGCGCGAGCGAGCATCCGCTATCGAATGCGATCGTCGCCGGTGCGCGCGAGCGCAGCGTGGAACCGGTTGCGGTGACCGGGTTTCGCTCGATCACAGGCCAGGGTCTGACGGGGACGCTCGACGGGCAGCCGGTCGCAGTCGGCAACCTGAAGCTCATGGCGGCGATCGGCGCGCGGCTGGACGCGGTCGAAACGCAGGTCGATGGATTGCGGCAAGATGGGCAGACGGTCGTATTCGTCGCGTTGGGCCGCGACGTGATCGGTGTGTTGGGCCTTGCGGATCCGATCAAGGAGTCGGCGCTCGGGGCGATCCGTGCGCTCCACGCGGACGGTTTGCGCATCGTGATGCTGACGGGCGACAACGCAGTCACGGCGCGCGCGGTCGCTGCCAAGCTCGCGATCGACGAAGTCCATGCGGACGTCTCGCCCGAGCAAAAAGGCGAGGTCGTGCAGCGACTGCAGGCTGAAGGTCGTTTGGTCTCGATGGCGGGCGACGGAATCAACGACGCGCCAGCACTCGCGCGGGCGAACGTCGGCATCGCGATGGGAACGGGGGCGGACGTCGCACTGCAGTCGGCGGATGTGACGCTCGTGAGCGGGGACCTGCGGGGCATCCTGCGGGCGCGGCGGCTATCGCGAGCGACGCTGCGCAACATCCGCGAGAACTTGTTCTTTGCGTTCGTCTACAACGTGCTCGGCGTACCGATCGCAGCGGGCGTCTTGTATCCGTTCACGGGTTGGTTGATGAGCCCGATGCTCGCAAGTGCAGCGATGAGTGTGAGCTCGGTGTCAGTGATTCTGAATGCGCTCCGATTGCGCCGGCTCGAGTTGTGAGTCGGTGCCGGGCGCGACACTCACTTGGGTGAGATGTCACGCCCGGCACGCGCACTTCTAGACTTGGACGGGAACTACGTCGGCCCGGACTGGTTGCTCACGCGCCACGTGCCTCAGCTCGGAGCGGAAACGGCGCACGTTTCTAAGCCACGCACCACCTCGGCCTCGGATTCGCCACCAGAACGTGGCCGACGCCAACGTGATCTCCATAGCCATACCGATGTAACCACCTTGCGCGCCCAGTCCGAGCCCGAAGCCGAACAACACTGCAAACAGCGGTGTGCAGCCCCAAGCTGAAACGACCGTGATCAACGAAGCGACGCGAACGTCTCCGATCGCGCGAAGCGTGCCCTGCCCGACCGAGTAGAACGGCAGGGCCCACACAAACACCGCACCCACGTGCAACAACTGCACGGCACGCACGATGACTTCAGGGTCGTGGCTGAACTGCGCAGCCAAGAGCGGCGCGAAAGCGACGTACGCTGCGCTGCACAGCGCGACGTACAACAACCCCGCCCCGAGCGCAGCGCGCTGGACGCGCGGCACGGTCCGTAAGCTGCCCGCACCGACCGCTTGCCCGATGAGCACCGTCGACGCATCACCGATCGCCATCGCCGGCATGAAGCCGAACAACAACGCACCGTGTGCGACTTGATGCGCCGCCAACTCGTGATCGCCCATGCGAGCCATGAGTGCGATCATCAAGCTGAACGAGCCGACATCGAAGAAGCGTTCGAAGCCGAGCGGCACGCCCATTCGAAGCAAGACCCTGAGGTCCGTCATCGTCCAGGCGCGAAGCCCGAAGCCCTGTTGCCGTTGCCGGCGCGCGAGCACGAACAGTTCCACCGACTGTGCGAGCACCGTCGCGGCAGCGATGCCCGCCACGCCGGCATTGAAGCCGAGCGAGAAGAGCGCAACCATCGCGACGTTGGTGACGTTTGCGATCAACACAGCGGTCATCGGAGAGCGCGAATCACCCGTGGCGGTGCGCGCTCCGGCGAGCGCGATCGTCGCGAGTTGAATCGGTGCCCCGAGCACGCGGATCCGAGCGTATTCCGTCGCGTAGTGCCCCGATTCCAGGCTCGAAGTGAGCGCAGGCAAGAGCAACGCGACGAACTGGCCGATGAACGCGATGAGCAAACCGAGCCCAACTGCGATCATCAAACCCGCACCGATGTACGCGAGAACCTGAGACTGTTTGCCCGCACCGACAGCTTGCGAGATGGTGATGGTCGAGGAGCGAAGCAGCCCGAAGCCGAAGCAGACGATCGTGAACACCGCAGTACCGCCGAGCGCGATGCCTGCGAGCGCAGTCGGGCCCAAGTGGCCGACGAACAACGTGTCCACTGTCGTCATCACGCTGAACGACAAGAGCGAGACCGCGATCGGCCAGGCCAAACGCAAGACTTCCGCGAAAGGCCGATGTCGCCAGGGCAGATTCCGTGTCGATAGAGGGGCAGGCATGACGTAACCCGAGAGCAAGAAGTGGCTGATCAGAAAACAAAAAGGCCGCGGAACCCGAAGGTGCCGCGGCCGAAGCTGCGTCGCTTTGCTGAGGTGTTAGGTCAGCAGCGACGGACGACGGCCGCGTAACGGCGGTAAGCGCTCGCATGCGCGCTATCCATGACCTGAGCGCGCACGCGCACTACGACCTGAGCGTGAACGCACGTGATGCGTCGGCTCAGTCGCGGGGTCATGTTGATAACGGCTTCCATGGTTCGGCTCGTCGTTGAATATAGCTCGAGGTTGAGGGTTTGCCATGGCCCCCGACGGTCGTCAAATACAAAGCTGAAATTTAATGCTGTGAAGATCGATGCGGTGACGCTGTGGGCTGCATGCATCACTCCGTGTCGTCAGTCGCGGCGCGCGTGCACGAATACACGTAGGTTCTCGGGCTCCATCGCAAAGTCGAAGCGTTCTCGCACTTCTTCGGTGCCGCTCAGCGTCAGCTCGAAGCGCTTCACCAGTGCAGAGACCACGAGCGCACACTCGAGCAGCGCGAGCTGACGACCCGGACATATACGCGGGCCTGCGCCGAAAGGGATGGATGCGCGGGCGAGACTCGTGTCAGCCGCGAGAAACCGGTGGGGATCGAAGCGCTCCGGGTCGGGAAAACTCGGCGACTGCTTGGCGCTCTCACGCAACAAGACGAATACAGGTGTATTCGCGGGCACGCCGATGTCCGAGATCGTGACAGCGCGTGCAGCCGACAGTGCGACGAACGGCGCAGGCCCTTTCAGGCGCAAGGTTTCATGCGCCACTGCCGTGGTCGAGCGCAGCTGCCCCAGCCGCGCGTAGTCAGGCAACGTCGTGCTATCGCCGAGCACTACGTCTGCTTCTGCGCGAAGCTCTTGCTGGATGTCGGAATGCTTCGCGAGGAAGTACACGATCCACGCGAGCGTGTTCGAGGTCGTATCCTCGCCACCCAGCAAGAGTGTGAACACGTTTGCGAGCACCTCGGTGTCGGACAAGCGCTCTCCGTCCGATGCGACCAACATCGCTTCGAGGAGCGAGCGCGGCGCGGCATGCCGCGTCGGATCTGCAGCGAGCGCGCCGCGCGAATCTGCGATCATTGGAAGGATCGATCGCCGCGCAGCCTCGAGCGCGCGATCGAGTGCGCGATCTGCCGGCAGCTTCAGATAGTGCCAGTACGGAAACGGTGCGAGCACGCGCCGCAGTAGCATAGGGAAGATCGTCTCGAAGTGGCGTTGCAGCTCGTCTGCGCCGCGCTCGAGTGTGTTCAGGTCGCGGCCGAGCGCGATCTGGGCGGTGACGTCGACGGTGTAGCGCATCAGGAGGTGCAGGATGTCGACTGGCTCGCCGCTGGCAGCTGCAGGTGCCAGGAACCCGAGCAACCGATCGGTGATCGTCCGCAACATCTCGAAGTGCGACGTGAAGTTCTCTTCGCGAAACGCCGGCATGATCAAGCTGCGCTGGCGCTTCCAGTCGTCGCCCTCCGCAGAGAACACGCCGTGCATGCCGAGCTCGCGCGCGGTGCTCTCCATCGTCTTCATGCGCCGGAAGTCGTGCGGACGTTCGCGCAACAGCGAGCGCACCAGCTCCGGATCGGCGACTCCGAGGCAGCGTTCGGGCCCGAGTCGAAAGCTGAACAGGTTGCCGTATTCGCGGCAGAATGCTTCGAGCGTCAGGTGAAAACGCGCCTGATCGATCTCGAGCAAATTGCCGATCAACGGAAACCCGCGTGGCCCCGGCACATCGCGAAGCTTACGCGCGGCTGCGGGCGTTGCGGCGCTGCTGAGGTGTTGGCTGCTCATGGTCGCTCCCCAGGTGACCCTGGGCGATCTACCACGAACACGGAATTCAGGTGCGTGCGGTGACGAGCCAACCCGAGCCCGGGAGTGCAAATCCGGTTGCGGTGCGAAGCGGTTCGAGGACGCGGCGCACTGCATCGCGAGCGCGTGCTTGCACGTCCGGGCTCGCCGCGGCGAGTAGACGCGCTGCAGGACCTCCGCGAACTGCAAACTCCACGGCGTCGTCCAGCTCGCCTTCGCCGAGCACGACATCGGCATCGAACCGATCGATCGCGATGTCGCCAAAGCCTGCGCTCGACAAGATCCTTTGAACCTTCGCCGAGTCTGCAAATGCGTACGGACCAGGGCTGTCGCCCGTCGGCAACGTGACGTCAGGAACCAAGTGGCGCACCGCATCGACGGGCAGCGATGCCCATGGATTGTCCTCGTACGCGCGCCAGCACACGAATGCCAAGCGACCGCCGCGCACAGCTGCGTTGCGCAAGTGGCCGAACGCCGCGACTGGGTCTTCGAAGAACATCACTCCGAAGCGCGAGAAGAGCAGCTCGAACTTGCGCGAGAATTCCAGCGAGCTCGCATCCCCTTCGAGGAAAATCAAATTCGGGCGACCCTCCGCGCGTTCGCGAGCGCGTGCCAGCATTCGAGCCGAGATATCCACGCCGAGCACGTTGCCGGTCAAGCCGACGGCGTCCGACAGTGCGAGTGAGGTCGCGCCGCAGCCGGAACCGATGTCGAGCACATGCTCCCCCGGCCGTACGACTGCGCGTTCGAGGATGGCGCGGCCGTAAGCGGCGAGAGCGCGGTCGAGAACGTCTTGTTGTTCGGTCCAGCGTTGACCGGCGAGACCATTCCAATAAGCGATCTGTTCATCGTTCATGGCGACTGCATCGTACCCGATGAAACTCTGCGATGCCCGCCGAGGCAGTGTCCGCGATGAAGGTACTAGCGCGTGATCGATTGCGAGCCGAGTCGGGACAACTCCGCTTCTAGCTGCCCCGACTCGAGTCCGTTATTTCGCGACGCCGATTCCGGCGAAGTACTTCTTGAAGGCGGCCGCTTTCATCGCGAACACACCGCCGCTGTTGAGCGTGACGCTTCGCCAGAACGAGACATCGTACGCCGACCAAGGACCTGACTTGATGTCGACCTTGCCCTCATGCTGTCCCCATGGATTGCGGAGCACGATGTACTTCTCATTATTGTAGTAGTCCCAACCCAGAACCGAATACGCGTGCCAGCCGACGATCCCGGACGCGTCGTCGTATTTGATCTTGTCCGGTGACTCGTCACCTGTACCGTATGTCCAAGCCGTCATCGGGTTGACCGTGCGATAACTGAGTGAGTTTGCTCGCACGAGCGTCCACAAGTCATCGGCGCTCGTCCCAGCATTGCCCGTATACGAAGCAACGGATCCGCCACGCAGCACTTCCGCGCACGCTGCTACTGGGTCGCCACCCGTCATCGGATCATACGGCGGCTGATCGCTGGTGTTACCGCTGCGAATCTTCGCGTACGCCTTCTCGTAGATGCATGGCCAAATCTCGCCCGCCTCGCTCGAGCGCGCGTAGAAGAACCACGAGTCGCTCGTACGTACCGGCACGCGCTCGGAGACCTCGTGCGCCACCGAACCACCGCTGATTGCGTACTCGATGCGGTGCAGCGTGTCGGGCTGGCTGGCTCCGCTTTGGCGAACTGCATCGACGATCACGTACGGGCGAGACCAAGCAACCGATGCGAGCGCCGCAATCAGGTAGCAGTCGCCGACCGCACCTTGGACGGGATCGAAGAACTCGGAGCCCTCCTCGAAGTAATCCCCCACATCACGCCAGGAAGCGCCGGCGGGTGTGAACGGATCGCTCGGGCTGCCTGCAGCGCTGCCACCCAGGAACGGAAGTAGCCGCTTCAGCACATCTTCGGAGACATCGAGCCCTTGGAGGCCGCGCGCCTTGCGTGCGTCAGCTGCGCCGCCAGCCAGCGCCGTTGTCGACTTCAGCCGGATATTGTTCGCTTCGAGCTCTGCAAGTGCGAACGCTACAGTGTGATGGACTGGATCGAAAAGTTTGCCGGCAGGAGTGCCGAGCGTGCGCTCGAGCAGCGCGAGCGGTGTTTTCACTCGTTTCCAGTTGATCGCGCGATTCAGCGCAACCTCTGCCAGTGCGTATGGATTGATTACACCCGCGAGCAGCTTGTGTTTGCTCATCGTAGTCTCCGAATGTTCGTGAATCGTTGAGAACGACCGTCACCCACGACGAACATTCGCGATCAGCGGCTCCGCGCCTATGGTCGCGCTCACAACCTTGCCGCTATCCGCTGCATACGATCAGCGTTGGAAGGCGCAAGCGCTCTTGGCGAGAGAACCAGCACACCGCCCACCTCATGCTTTCTGTGATTCGCAAATCGAATCACAGGCGCAAATCTCGGTATTGGACGTGGATTCGGTGCGACCGCAGGCTCGACATCGGAGGTGACGACGCATGACACAGCTCACGGTTATCCAACGCTACTACGATCTGCTGTTCAATGAAGGCCGCGTCGAGCTCGTTCGCGAGCTGCTTCATCCGGAATACGTCAACCACTCGCCAGGTTGGCCCGAGCTGCCGCGGAGTCGCGACGGCGTTGCAATAGTCGTACAGGCCATGCGCGCAGCATTTCCCGACCTTCACTACACAATCGAGGATCTCGTAACATCGGACGGAGCCGTTGCCGTGCGCACGCGCGCCCGCGGGACTCATCGCGGCGAGTTCTTGGGCCGTCCCGGCTCCGGCAAGGTATTCGACGTTTCGCAGATCACGATCGAACACTTTCGCGACGGTCAAATCGTCGCGCATCACCGCGTCACAGACGAACTCGGGTTGCAGCGACAGCTCGGACTTCTCGGCTGAGTTATCCTCCGGCCACATGCACGACTTCGAACCGCGATTGCTGCGCGCATTCGTCGCAGTGGCCGAGGAGTTGCACTTCGGCCGTGCGGCAAAGCGCCTCCACATCAGCCAGCCACCGCTCAGCTTGCAGATACGCCGCTTGGAGCGGCAGCTGGACGTGCAGCTATTCGAACGCAACCGGCGCCACGTGAGCTTGACCCAAGCCGGAGTCTTTCTGCTCGATCGAGCGAGGCACTTGCTGGCCGAAGCCGAGCGAACGCGGCTCGAGCTGAAGCGCGTCGCGCAGGGTGAGGCCGGAGTCCTCGCAATTGGCTACACACCGACTGCGATGTACGAGCTACTGCCGAGTGTGATTCCCGCGTTCGCGAAGGCACGCCCCGATGTGCGACTCGAGTTGATCGAGATGCGGAGCGCGCTGCAACCAGCTGCATTGCGCGAGCATCGCATCGAGATCGGGTTTGCGTGCGGTCCGATGTCGCAGCCGGATTTATCGGAGCGCGTGCTGGTGCGAGAGAAGCTAGTAGCAGCAGTTCCGGCAAAACACGCGTTGGCGCGACGATCGAAGATCACGCTGCGGGCGTTGGCGCAGGAACCGATCGTGTTGGTGCGCCGAGACGTGGAGCCAGCTTG
>Ga0193752_1000510_pt1 | contig 36903 bp, 32 predicted proteins | sample H1c1metaG_FD_144924 | JGI IMG/M metagenome (GOLD analysis project Ga0193752, IMG submission 144924) | Soil microbial communities from a riparian zone of the East river system, Colorado, United States - H1c1 | ecosystem: Environmental > Terrestrial > Soil > Riparian zone | place: USA: East River... | reverse complement strand
CACAGCGCTTCCAATAGTAACAATTGTTTGTGCCGAAACAGGCTGCAAACAAAAGAACATTATCAATCCGGTTAAGGTACGGATCACGTTCCTTGAAATTGTTGAATTTAATAAGATGGTGTTACGTAAAAATTTAATTTTCATAAATCATTCAGTTTTATATTTCATAAATAGCCGTCTATCAAAAATAAAATACTTCAACCCTTAAAAGGATTGTTAATAACAGGCTTAAAAAAGGGTTGATGGGGTTTTGAGTATAGGGAAGTTACTCAATTTTTAAGAAGTAGAAATAAAAAACCCCGGCATTTTGCCAGGGTTTTGTGGTGTGGGGCGGGATTGAACCGCCGACACAAGGATTTTCAGTCCTTTGCTCTACCAACTGAGCTACCGCACCATCCTTGATCCATATTTTGAATCGGGGAGCAAAAATAAGGGTATTCTCCCAAATATTAATATGCAAATACAAAAATTAGCCCACAGATTTCGCAAATGACGCAGAAATAAAAGGGCTAATCAGCGTATTCTGCGGGAGATTTTTCCTAATTCCCGTATTCACATAGAAATTTAATACGCATCAGCTTTAACTGCTCCCAATTAAAATTGCTATCGGCCAGCTCTTCCTGGGCTACCTGTAAGGATGAGGTTTCACAGCTTTTAAAATAATCCATGATCTCGTCCTGCTCATATTCATCCACCATCTCATCAATGGCATAATCAAGGTTTAGCTTGGTACCACTGGCAACAATGGTCTCCATTTCTTCCAAAAGCTCATCAATACGCAGGTCACGGGTTTTGGCAACCGTCTCCAGTGGTATCTTTTTATCTATGTTCTGAATGATGAAGATCTTATTGTTATTTCGGTTCACTACGCTTTTCATCACAAAATCATCCGGCCTGGTTATATCATTCTCTTCTACATATTTTGTAATTACCTCTAAGAATGGCTTACCATAACGCATGGCCTTCCCTTTACTTACACCGCTGATCTTTTCCAGCTCGGGCATGGTGGTAGGAAACATGGTTGCCATATCTTCCAGGCTGTTCTCCAAAAAGATAACAAAGGGTGGGAGGTTTTTTTCTTTTGCTACTTTTTTGCGCAGGTCTTTTAACAGTGCCATTAAATTTTCATCTGCAGCGGCAGCATCTGAAGTCGCCTGTTCGCCTTCTTCATCATCGGCATTGGCTTCTTCAAATAAATTGTTCAGCACAATTTTAAATGATGTTGGCTTCTTTAAGAATGCAGTACCGGCTTTGGTAATTTTCAACAAGCCATATTCCACTATATCTTTTTCAATAAGGCCGGCCAGCAACATCTGGCGTATCAGGCTATTCCAGAAATGATTTTCTTTATCGTTGCCACTGGCAAAAACATCCAGCTCTTCGTGGCGGTACATTTTTACCTGTGGCGTTGCTTTACCTGCAAGAATAAGTAAAGCATATTCAACAGGGAATTGTTCGCCCAGTGCTTTAATGATCTTTAAAACAATAACAGCATCATCTTTTGCTTCGATCTTTTCTTTAGGTTGTAAACAGTTATCGCAATGGCCGCAGCTTTTTTTATCATCATAATGTTCTCCAAAATAATGCAGCAGAATTTTACGGCGGCATACACTGCTTTCGGCGTAAGCAACTGTTTCATTTATTAACTGTGCACCTACTTCTCTTTCACTAAGCGGCTTATCTCTCATCAGGTGTTCAAGCTTGGCTACATCTTTATGAGAATAGTAGAGGATACACTTTCCTTCCATGCCATCACGGCCGCCACGGCCGGTTTCCTGGTAATAATTTTCAATTGATTTGGGAATATTATAGTGAATAACAAAACGGATATCTGGTTTATCGATACCCATACCAAAGGCAATGGTGGCAACTATTACATCCACATCTTCATTTAAGAACTGATCCTGCCTTTCTGAACGCAGCTTGGCATCAAGGCCGGCATGATAAGCCACTGCTTTTATTCCGTTTGCCATCAACATTTTTGCAAGCTCTTCGGTTGTTTTACGGTTGAGGGTATAAATAATGCCACTCTTTCCTTTATGTAGCTGAATAAAACGAACAATACTTTTATTGGTCTGATCAAGATTTATTTTAGGCTGGATCTCGTAATACAGGTTGGGCCGGTTAAATGACGAGATGAATATTTTAGGTTTGCGTAAGCCCAGGTTCTTAACAATATCGCTTTGTACTTTTGGTGTGGCAGTTGCTGTTAGTGCTATCACCGGAATTTTTTCATCGATCAAATCCATCATCTCACGCAGCCTCCTGTACTCCGGCCTGAAATCGTGTCCCCATTCCGAAATACAATGTGCTTCATCCACCGCAAAAAAGGAGATCTTTAATTCCTTAAAGAAAGAAATGTTCTCTTCCTTGGTCATGGTTTCCGGTGCCACATAAAGCATTTTGGTTTTGCCGGTTGTAAGATCGTCCTTTACTATTTTTTGCTGACCCTTATTTAATGTACTGTTTAAAAAATGTGCCACATCATCCTTGCTGCTGTAACTGCGCACAAGGTCAACCTGGTTTTTCATTAAAGCAATTAGCGGCGATACGATAATGGCAACACCTTCGCTGATCATGGCGGGTAACTGGTAACATAAACTTTTGCCACCACCGGTTGGCATAATTACAAATGTGTCATTTCCATTGAGGAGGCTTTCAATGATCTCTTCCTGGGGTCCTTTAAAACCATCAAATCCAAATTGATCCTGGAGTTGTGTAGAAAGGTCGGGCTGATTTTTTAAAGCAGCCTTTATTGCAATTTTAGGTTTTGGTTCTTTAGCAATGGATTTCGTCTTGGCCATAATTTACCTACTGGTATTTGTTCTTGATATTATTACTCATGCTTTTTTTAAGGGCAGCGAAGTTAACTTAAAACAGCTGCGGAAGCAAACCTGTTCTGCATCCACCGCAAAAAATTAACAGACTGTTTAATCACTTAAGATAAACAAAATAAACCAAGGTGCAAAAAATCCATCTGTAAAATATTACCCTAAAAGCTTGTGGCTTTTTTACTATAGTTACGGTTCTTTGCATTATGAATGAATTGAAGTAGGTTTGCGCATTACTGATGAATACAGATAAGATCATACGGGTTGCTTTACGCACAATTGAGCTGGAGACGAATGCTATAAACGGGCTAAAAACTTTCATTGATGATGATTTTATTAAAGCGGTTAAAGCTATTGCGGGAGGTAAGGGAAGGCTCATCGTAAGCGGTATTGGAAAAAGCGCCATCATTGCGCAAAAGATTGTTGCTACTTTAAACAGCACCGGCACACCGGCTGTTTTTATGCATGCTGCTGATGCCATTCATGGCGACCTGGGCATGATACAAACCGATGACATTGTACTCGTGATCAGTAAAAGCGGTAATAGCCCCGAAATAAAAGTTTTGGCGCCACTCGTAAAAAATTTCGGAAACACTTTAATAGGCATGGTTGGCAATACAGGATCTTTCCTTGCGCAGAACAGCGACCTTGTTTTAAATACCACGGTTGAGCAGGAAGCTTGTCCCATTAACCTGGCACCCACAAGCAGCACAACTGCACAAATGGTAATGGGCGATGCATTGGCTGTTTGCCTGATGGAACTGAAAGAATTCAACAGCAGCGATTTTGCAAAATACCATCCCGGCGGGGCATTGGGGAAAAAATTATATTTACGGGTAGAAGAACTGGCGGCTCAACATGCAAAACCAAAAGTTCTGCCAACAGCAACTATAAAAGAAGTGATCATTGAAATGACAGCAAAAAGGCTGGGCGCTGCCGTTGTTGTAGATGAAACAGAAAATATCCTGGGCATCATTACAGATGGCGACCTCAGGCGCATGCTGGAAAAAGCCGATTCATTTGAGAACCTGCAGGCAAAGGATATTATGAGCAGCAATCCAAAAACGATCGCTGCAGATATGCTGGCCGTGTATGCACTTGATGAAATGCGTAAGCACGATATCAGCCAGCTGGTGGCAGAAAATAACAATATTTATGCAGGCATCATTCACCTGCACGATTTGGTAAAGGAAGGAATTATATAAAGACATTAAAAATTTTTTCTTGAAACCATTCACATTTTTTCTCTCGATTATATTCTTAAGTGGTTGTTATTTTGGAGAAAAGAGTGACGATATAACAGCCAAAACGTACAGTAAAGCAGATCTTAAAAAAGACCTGAAAATTTTACAGGGAATTGTTACTGATATGCATGCCGGTGCATATGCTTACAATACACCAACCCAAATCAACCATATTTTTGACAGTATTAGTTTAACTATTGACCAGCCGCTTACAACCAGGGAGTTTTATAATAAGATAGATTATATAATGGACAGGTTAAAGTGCATTCATACGGATGCCTATCTGCCCGGTGAATATTATGACAGTATCAGCAATCGCCCGATTTTTTTTCCTACTCCTGTAGTTGATATTGATGGACGTCTGTATGTGAATACCGATGTACAAAAAATACCGCTTGGCGCTGAAATAATTTCTATAAATAATATACAATCAGGAGATATCATCAATAAGCTGAAAGTATATTACCATACAGATGGGTATAGCAGGGAAGCGAAGAAAATAGCGATTGATGAAGATTTCTCGTACAATTTTTATAAAGCTTTCGGCGCTTCGGAAAACTATACAATTGACTATATAGAAGACAGTAGTGATAAAATAGAAACAAAAACATTTTTAGGAGAGAAACTAAAAGATATTGAAAATGACATTTATGAAACCAGGTATTTCTATTATTCCGGGGATGTTGACTATGATCTTGAGATTGACGATATTAATAAAACAGCAACAATGACCATACGTTCTTTTAGTTTTGGGTCGTATAATTCCAAGCGGGCATTCAATAACTTTTTAAGCAATAGTTTCAGGCTGATAAAACAAAACAGGATAAAAAACTTAATTATTGATTGCAGAAATAACGGAGGAGGTTATTATGCTCCAATCTATTCCCTGCTTTCTTATCTTGTAAAAAGAACCTTGCCCGAATCAGATAGCATATTTCAAAGGTTTAAAACCCTAAGTTATACCCAATACATTTCAGAAGAAGACACCAGCAGAATTTCAGAAGAAGACACTTCTTATTTTTCATGTAAAAAACTTAATAAGCAACTCTACAAGCTAATTGATTCAAACATTAAAAGATGGGAGCCCCAACCGGATATCTTTGATGGCAGGTTATTCGTAGTTATTAACGGGCATGTGGTTTCGGCTGCGGCAACATTTACTTCTGTTTTAAAAGAAAACACAAATGCTTTTTTTGTTGGAGAAGAAACCGGAGGGGCAAATGAAGCTCACAATGCATCTATTATCAGTTTTGTATTACCAAACACAAAAATAAAAATCGATATTCCACTACGGAGATATTATCAACCGGTAAAAAACAAATGGGAGGGAAGGGGAGTTTTGCCTGATAAAACAATATTATTAACGAAAGAGGATTTGATACAAAACTTTGACCAACCCATATCTTATATTTTTGATAGTTTAATAGTAAAATAATATAGAGACCAATTCGATACTTTTGCATTAATAAGATCAACCCATGAGTAAAAATAATTACGTAGCTATTATGGCCGGCGGTATTGGAAGCAGGTTCTGGCCTATCAGCCGTACGGATTACCCCAAACAATTCCTGGATATATTAAATACAGGCCGCACATTGATACAGGCCACTTTTGACCGCTTCGTAAAATTTGTACCGGCCGAGAATATTTACATCATCACTTTTGAACAGTATAAAGATATTGTTGCCAAGCAGATACCTGAATTGCCGGCCGGCAATATTCTTTGCGAACCTTCACGAAAAAACACAGCGCCCTGCGTTGCTTATATATCTTACAAACTGCACCAGTTAAATGCAAATGCTAATTTAATTTGTGCACCTGCGGACCATATCATCACTGATGAAGACGGGTTTAAAAAAGTTTGTAAAGATGCACTACAATTTACAGCGCATATAAAAGGATTGATAACGTTGGGTATCAAGCCAACCCACCCCAATACGGGCTATGGCTATATACAATACGAACCACATGCTGTAAGCGATAACGTATATAAAGTAAAGACCTTTACCGAAAAGCCTGACCTGGAACTGGCTAAAACATTTATTGCCAGCGGGGACTTTTTATGGAATGCCGGCATCTTTGTGTGGCAGGTTAAAAATATCATCAAGGCATTTGAGAAACATATACCAGAACTGGCAGAAGTGTTTGAAGCAGAAAAAAATCATTTCAATACAAAGAAAGAAAAGGAATCCATAGAGCGGATCTACCCGCAGTGCATAAACATATCTATTGATTATGGCGTGATGGAAAAAGCAGATAATGTGTACATCATTCCATCATCTTTTGGCTGGAGTGATCTGGGGACCTGGGCAAGCACTTACGAAAACCTGGAAAAGGATTACCTGGGCAATGCGGTTGTGGGTAAACATGTGATGGTGATAGATGCTACCAATAATGTGATACATGCTGAAGATAAAAAATTAGTTGTTTTACAGGGCCTCGATGATTTTGTGGTGGTGGATACCAAAGATGTGCTACTCATCTGCAAAAAAGAAAAAGAACAGGACATAAAAGAATATGTTGCTGAAATAAAAAGGAACAAGGGCGAAAAGTATTTATAAATTACTTACGTTGATACCAAACATACAAAGCAAACTTCCCAATGTTGGCACCACCATTTTTACTGTAATGAGCGTGCTGGCCAATGAACACAACGCCCTTAACCTGGGACAGGGTTTTCCGGATTACCCCATGAGCGAAGAACTGATAGCATTGGTGAACAAAGCCATGCAGAACGGGTACAACCAGTATGTGCACATGAACGGGCTGCCTGCATTGAGAGAACAATTGGCTGAAAAAATAAATTTCCTGTATGCAAATGCTGTTAATGGTGAAACTGATATTACCATTACACCCGGCGGAACCTATGCCATTTATACAGCGCTTACCACTATACTGCAACCCGGCGATGAAGTGATCGTTTTTGAACCGGCCTATGACAGTTATATTCCAACGATTGAAATTAACGGGGCCATACCGGTTTTAATTCCACTTGTTTATCCTGATTATAAGATCGACTGGGAACTCGTAAAACAAAAGATCACAACCAAAACAAAACTCATCATGCTGAACACACCGCACAACCCTACGGGAGCTGTGTTAAGTGCAGATGATATTGTGCAGTTGCAAAGCATTGTAAAGGATACCGGCATTTTTATTTTGAGTGATGAAGTGTATGAACATTTGATCTTTGATGGTAAGCAACATGAAAGCATGCTGCGCTACCCCGACCTGTACGAAAGAAGTTTTGTTTGTTTCTCTTTTGGTAAAGTGTATGATTGCACGGGATGGAAACTCGGTTATTGTGTTGCACCACCTGCACTGATGAAAGAGTTCAGGAAAGTGCACCAGTTCAACTGCTTTAGTTGCAACAGCCCGGTACAATTTGCGCTCACAGAATTTTTACAGCAAAAGGAAAATTACCTGAAGCTTGGAAATTTCCTGCAACAAAAAAGAGATCATTTAAAGAACCTGATGCAACAAACCAGGTTCAAAGCCCTGCCATCTTACGGCAGTTATTTCCAATTATATAGCTACAGCGATATAACAGATGAAAGCGAAAAAGATTTTGCCATCCGCCTTACCAAAGAATACGGCGTAGCCACCATACCCACTTCTGTTTTTTATAAGAACGGGGAAGACAATAAGGTACTGCGTTTTTGTTTTTCGAAGAATGAAAGTACTTTAGAAGAAGCTGCCAACCGGCTGATAAAAGTTTAATTTTTTTACCACAAAGACACAACGACCTTGTTTTTTGTGGTTAAGAAAGCTGCATTTCAGGCCCTTTAAATGCACAATCCGTGCAAAAAATTACCCTGTATTTGTTACATAATTTTCAGCTTAAGTTGTTTATAACTAGTTTATAACTGTATGATTTAACTATGGAATGCTTTTTGGGTTTACTTAAATAGAAACATTTTATTTAAATAAAACAAAAGGAGGATATTATGAAAACACTCAGTTATATATGCACTGCTTTAATAGCGGCATTTGCGATAGCATCGTGTTCTACACCGGTACACGTGGAAAAAGACGAAACGGTAGATCTCAGGAATTACAAGACCTATATGTGGGTAGACACAAGGTATAATGAAAATGATAATTCAACAAGGCCTTCATCTTATGGAGATATCACTGTAAGAAATGCTTCCAATGCTGCATTACAAAAAGCAGGATGGACGGAAGTCTCTAACAACCCGGATATACTGGTGAGCTATGATGTACTTGTACAGAATACTACAACACGTAGATCTGACCCGGTATATACACAGTCATATACACGTTCTTATTACAATCCAAGGTTAAGAAGGTGGGGTACTATTTACTATCCTTCGCAGTTTTTAGGATATAATAATTACGAAGTGCCGGTTAAAGAAGGTACAGTAAGTATTACAATGACAGATGCAAACACGGATAAAATTGTATGGCAGGGTTGGACAATAGAAGAATTGAATTACACCCGTATTACTACTGAAGAGATAGCAGCCAGTGTGCAGAATATTTTTAGCAAGTTTGATGTTGCAGCAAGGTAAGGGATATAGCCACTAAGCATGACTCAATATACATAAGAGCAGTTGCAATAGCAGCTGCTTTTATATTTTTAAGGTGTCTGGCCACTACATTTAATTCAAATGCTTAAGAGCCGATTGTAACTCCGCCGCCTTTTATTTTTGGTGTACTTACAGTGGCCTGACATCTAAGAATTAAACTGTTGCAGGTGATGATCGAGGTGTTTGTACATACTCTTGCCCCATTGTTCGGTTGTGAATGAGCCAAACATGGGATGCGGAAACCTGCCGGCCTTTTCGGGGCCGCCATTATAGAATTGGTTTATCAAAGAAGATAATTCCTGTTTTTCTTTTTCAAAATCACGATCATCTTTAATGATGAAATTGGGTGCTGTAGGCAGGTTCTTTTTCCAGGGATCATCATTGTGCAGTTTGTTCTTAAATGCCCAGCCTAATAATAAGCCCATAAACATTCTTGGCATTTTTTTATCGCTCAGTGGTACTGCAAAAGCGGCCTTACAATGTGCCAGCATCTGGCTCACATTCATTTTGCCCCACTGGCGCTGGCTTTCAGGCGTAAGTGCATTGATGCGGCTGATGATCTCTGTGTACGGGTCTTTGTCAAAAAGATTTTTCATGATATAGGTTTATTTAGCACTTACAATTTTTATTTTCCTTGCTGTATTTAAGAGAAGCAGCTACCATCTTCTTCAGGACATCTACATTAATGTCTTCTATCTTTTTTATGTAGATACAGGCTTTGCTGCTTTTGTGTTTGCCAAACTGTTTCAGCAGTTCATCCCGTTTTTCAAAAGCTGATGAAAGATACAATGCAAATGCTTCTTTGCGTGGCGAAAAACCGATCAGCGGTGAATCGCCTTCATGACCGCTTTCGTACACATAATGATAGTTACCAAAACCAATGATGGCCGGCCCCCACATTTTTGGTGGAAAGCCTGATTGCTTTTGCATAATGTCAACAATGGCCAGCGCATCCTTCTGCCTTTGTTCATCCGGGATCTTTTTAATAAAATCTTTAACGCTGAGTTTAGTCTCGGTTGTTTTTGCCTGGTACTTTGCCATGAGTGATGTTTTTAAACGTGGGATTAAAGAAACAAACTTTTTTGCTAGTGAGCAACACTTAGAACACCAGCCTAAGAATCTTTCCATATTTAACCTTGCCCGGGTGAATCTAATTTCTTTTGAGGCGGGGCTATTTCTAAAACTTTATCATAGACGGCTATCAGGTCTTCTGCCGGAAAACTCTCTCCCTGTAATTCTGCCTGGATACGACTGACAGCGTAAGCGCCAAATTGCATGCCCTCGGCGACCACCTGGGCTTGTTTGTAAATAAGTGACTGGCCCTCGGCTGTACTAAGCAATTGCGCCTGTGCCATTATTTCGGCTGTAGTGTAATTCCTTATCGTGGAATCTATAAAATGCTTTTCCCAAATACCCTTCCTGTTCATTTCATCATAAACACGATTCATCATATCATTTTGTTCCTCTGCTCCGGCAATTGCATCGAACTGTTGACTAACAGTAACCTGGAGCGATTTGAAATAATCCGCAGGCAATAACCTTAAAAGTTGCTTTGCAGCAATTTCCCTGTCATTTGTAATGGCACTTAATCTTCTTACCAGATCATTGGCATTATTGTTATCACCCAGCTGGCGATAAAATTCAATAACCACCGATAAGATGGAAAAATTTGTTGTTCCAGCTGTTGCTTTGGCAAACAGTAATTTTGCATCTTCAATATTTCCTGCATTTAAAGTTGCAATGGCCGCACGGGTAAGAGCCAATGATTCTTTCTCTGCCATTACCAGGCTAATGTCTGGTAGTATTGCTATGCCGGGGTCTGCTTCTTTATTTTTATCCTGCTTATTATCTTCCTCAATTTTCTTATTAACGTTCACTTCAGCTTTTTCGAGCGATTGTATATTTTTTTCCGGTATTTCTATTTTTGTAAGATGATCATTCAATATATCCCACCTGCCTTCGGCAAATGCACGTAAATGTTTATCTAACTCAGTACCAAAATCTGTTTCAGTACCAAAAGGCTTAAACAGGGCCCTTAATTTTTGCAATTCTTCTTTAAATTTTAATACCTGCTTTAGTTGCTCGCCAGGGTCTGCAAGCGTAGCGGCATCTATATTTTTAAAAAAGGTGAGGATAACAGGCTTTTTCGTTTTTTTCCACCGGTTGTAAGCCTGGTAAAATTCTTCTTCGGTATATGAAGAATAGAGCGAATCACTAACCTTTTGCCCCCACCGCCTGTGCAGTACCAAAACAAAAACATCTGCCGCATCTACCTGTTCATTAATAACAGATTGCACCCTATAACCAGTTGTAGCCAATTCATCTTCCCAGCCATAGGCATTAAATTTTATTTTAGCACCCTCTCCATAACCTTTGTTTATTGTGTCAATCGTATCCCTGAATACTTTTCGCTCAGGAGACAGGTCTCCGGGAGATGCAATAAATACCCTGTACTCTTTGAAATTTTTATCCATAGCTTAATGTTTTATTTTTGGAACAACCGGTTACTAATTTATGCAAAATTTAATATTACAGGATATTTGCTTGGATTTAGCAATTACTTTTAGTATTTTTCATAGGATAAAAAGATGCAAATGAAAACATTCAAACTCATCTTCCTGTCTTTCACAATTTCACTGATAGCGGTAAGTTGTAAGAAAGCAAATTCCTGCCAAAGCGCCACCTTATATTATCTTCCGCTTTGTGCCACAATTAAAGGATATGTAGTACTGGACGATGGTAATATCCAAAAAGTATTTCGCCATAACCTCGATCCTCAATTCCAGGGTTCAGGGATCAGGGTTTGTATAACTTATACTGTCGATACAAAAGATAATGGGCTTTTTACTGCAGATTGTACAAGCGGTCAGGTGATCATCATCAACTCAATTGAGGGTGAATAAAGCCATCGGGCCTCTTAAATAAATTCTAAGCCGTTAAGTGCATCGATGGCCATACGACACAACAACGGCGGAAATATTTAGTCCTTTTTGGTATTTGGTATATACAAAGAACCCTTTTCATAGTATTCGGCAGCTTTTTTAAGGTCTCCTCTTGCTTCATAAAATTGCCCCATTTGATAATATGGGTAGGGGCTGGAAGGATATAACCTTAAGTACATTTCTAAAAAGGAGAAAGCGTTATCAAAATTTTTATCCAGAGTACAGCGCCAGGCTAATCCACCTATGATACTTGCCGGGGGCAAAATTGTAAACCCCATTTTTTTAGAGACATTTTTGAAATGGGTTTCTAAAATTGACGCACTTTTATCTGTTATTACAGCAAAGGAAGGTCGTTTATAAAAACTAAAAACAAATTTTAATCCATCATAAGAACCTAACAGCACTACTGAAGAATGATTTTCATTTTCGTAATATTTAAAGTGTGAACGAAAGCTTTCTAATTCTGCTTTATTAAGAATATCATTGAATTTAATAACAGTCCTGATCCCATTACCTGCTACCGAACTGTCTTTAATTGCTGTTTCTATTGTCATCCCTTCGGGCAATGTATTAGCCAGTGCGAGGAATGCACTTTTATCTTTAAATTTTTGTTGTGATAACAATGATGCTTCTTCATTTACCAGTTTGCTGTTATCCCACAATAAGGCAGGATCAAGTATTAAATAGGAATTGAATAAAGGAGTATGTTTTAAAAGTGCATTTGCGGTAAATAGTCCACCGAGGGAATGCCCTACCAACATACGGTATGGGGCGGCCGGATATTTCTTTTCAATAAACTCAAACAATTCCTTTTCTAAAAAACCGGTAAACTTATCTCCTCCACCATTAGGTTTAAGACCACTTGTTGTGTCGGTCGTTGGGGTGTAATCTAAATTCCTGTCAATATTTACAATCCCAACAACTATCATTTCCGGTATAAAAGAACCTTGTAATTGTTTTACTACTCCGGTAAAAGTATGAAAATACATTTCTCCGTCGAGAAGGTAGATAACCGGATAACGTGTAGCAGGTTCTGTACGCATACTTTCAGGCGTATAGATCAGCAATTGCCTGTTTTGGTTTAGTAGTTTAGAATAAATGCTGTCCTGGATACCAATTGTAATTAGATTGTTTGTTTGTGAAAAGCAACAAATGCCTGTTAACAGAAGTATGGTGATTATAATGGTACGTTGTATTATTGTTTTTCTCATAAAACGCATTTTACTTATAGAGTTTGTGTAGCTCCATTGTATGACACACAGCACCTAAATATACAAACCTTTAAAGTGTATTTGTAATTGCCAGTTACATTGTTGGTCATAAGGCGCAACGATGGCGGAGATGAGTGCGAAGATCAGTTAGAAGACCAACAGGGTATAAATTTCTAAAATGTGAGCGTTCGCTTTTTAAAATTAAACCGGACAGTTGGTTATCAGATCTTGCAGATCCTTCCATCCATAGCCACCATGAAATCCGCCATTCTTTGCAAATAATTTTTCTGCACCCATTCGTTCATAAAACCCATTAGACGGGCTATTTGCATCGCCAAATAATAACATGGAACCAATGCCCCGGCGAATAAATTCATGAGCGACCTTACAGATGAGTTGCCGGCCCAGGCCTCTTTTATGATAGTTGTTAAGAAGGTATATTTTATTAAGTTCGCCTGTAAAGCCAGGACAATCAGCATGCTGGTATGGCTGCCCTTTTGCAAACCCGATCAGCTTTCGGGGTTCATCTTCCATTACAAAACAAAACCAGCTTTCATCTTTTTGCTGGAACATTTTTTGCCACTGGTATTCACGCAGCTCATAGGTTGGCCCGCCGGGATGGAACCCGTGGGTTTCATTAAATGTTTGTACATGCAAGGCTGCAAGTGCTGGTACATCGGAAATAGTAGCTTCTGTTATTTTAAAAGATGCATTCATTATTGGACTGTTCGCAGGTTATTTCCCTTCCAGTTCCTTTAGCCGGTTCTTTGCTTCCTGGTAGCCAGGGTATAACTGCAGTGTTTTTTTATAAAATTTAATAGCTTCTTCTTTACGGTTGAGTGCAAGGTAAATATTGGCGGTGGTTAACATCACCAAATCTTTATCAGGAAATTCGGCTGCATTGTTATCGGTTATTACACGGGCTTCTTCATATCTTTTTAAATCCAGGAGTTGCCCGGCAATAAAATTCATGGATATCCAGTCGATATAATAATGTGCGGAATCGGCCTTCATCTTTTTATATTCTTCAACCGCTTTTACCGCACCCAGTTGCGATATGTATGTTTCCATCTTTTTGTGTACCGGCTGTTTTATCATCACTGTTTTATCGTACAAAGTTTTTACGAGGTTTTTTGTGATACCGAAAAAATCGGTTGGGGAGCTGTTGCACAAAATAATGGTGAAGCTGTTGGTGGAAGGAATGCGGAGCATAAAAGCAATGAATCCTTCCGTCATACCAAGGTGAAAGTTTGCAGCGATACTATCTGTATCGGTATACTTAAAATTGTGATTGAACCAACCATAGCCATACCTTGGTGGCCTCATACCGGGTGTGAACATTTCAGCACTGAGTTCTTTGTTCAATAAAGTATTATTGGACAGGGCCAGGTGAAATTTAAAAAGATCTTCTACAGTGGAATAGAGATCGCCGGTGCCCATGGTATTTGATTGGTCACGAAAATCGGCACTGGTAAATCCGCCAAAACTATAATCATAACCGGTGGCACGGTTCGGCACTATCTGCATGTGATGATAGGAACCCGAATTCGTCATGCCTGCCTTATCAAAAATATCTTCCTTCATTAATTGCGAATAGGATTTACCAGTGACCCTTTCCATAATATAACCCAATGTAAAATAACCCCAGCTGCTGTACACCATGCGGCTGCCGGGTTCAAATGCCAGCGCAGAGTCCATAAATACTTTTACATAATCTTCCCGGGTAAAGCTTTGCCGGCTGATCCTTGGAAAAAAATCTTTGGTGATATCATAGTTGGGCATGCCGGAAGTATGGCTGAGCAACTGCTTAATGGTTACGTTGGCAGCAGGTTTATTTTTAAACTCGGGTAAATAATCTGCAAGGGTTTTGTTTAAACTGATGAGGCCTTTTTGTACCTGTATCAGCATGAGGGTGGCAGTTATGGGTTTGGAAACAGAACCGATCATGAATTTGGTGTCTGTTTTATTGGGAATGTTCCACTCCCTGTTTGCAAGTCCGAATGCGCCCTCGTAAACAACCTTACCATTCTCTGCAACCAATACGGCACCATCAAACATATTGTAGTTGTGATAGGTGTTCATAATTTCGGATAGCTTAGCTTCTTTGGTTTGGGCAAAGAGGGTGATGCCTGAAAGAAAAAGCAGGAATGTGCAGATTAGTTTTTTTAGCATTGGGTTATGCATAAAGAATAATTTAAAAACTCATTCCTGAAGTTAAGAATTAAAATTGAGGTGGGGGTATTGGACCCTGGTACATGCTGGTTGAAACCAAACGGCGGCAATGAAGTTACCTGTGGTGGTAGAAGAATTTTGTTCGGATCGGTGGGACACCGGCCAAGGAGAAACCGGGGTATAAAATAACCTCTTAATAAGCAGACCCTGAAGGCAATTGATCTGCTTTTGAAAAGGATCTTATATAAAGTACTTTAATGTTTTTTAACTCCTTGCTTTTTCCCTGTGCTTCCAGGGATTGATACAATCCTAATAACGACCATCCGTTGCCGGGATTCCATACCAGGTCTTCACGATATACTTTTTCTGCCTGTTTTGGATTATTCAGCTTTAACAGGAATGCGCCCAGGTATTGTCGTGCGGGGAGCATCCATATCTTAGGCTCTGCATATAGCAGGCTATCTTCTGCAAGGATCGCTTTTTTAATTGTCGTAATTGCCTCATTGTATTTTTTCTGATCGTACAAAATTGTAGCGGCCAAAATATTTTCTGCAACGACCGAGCACTCATAAGGGCTGCTTTTATAAGGGGCGAAAGGAGTGCGGAGAATTGCATCTTCCTTTTTGTTCCGGAGCTGCTTAAGATGCAGTTCTGCAGCTGCATGATCACCGGTTTTGGTATAGGCCATTCCTTTTGCAAAATCATTTAATATTCCGGCATAGCTCCACTTCGGATCGATTGATGAATTATCCACCAGGATATCTTTCCATTTGCCCATCCTGACCATAGCAAACTGTGGAAACATATACATGGATTGTGAGTACATATCTTCAGGTGTTGGTTTACCGATGTTACGGGTGGCAATGGCTTTTGGTAATCCAATTGTATACATGGCCCCGCTCAAAGCACAATATGCGTCTACCGCGTAGTAATGCGGAACATGAACGCCATTCGTGAACAGCCCTTTGGCCAATGAATCGTACAGTACAGCGCTTCTGTCCGCAGCTTCATTGGCCAACACCCCTTTTTCATATAAACCAAAGCGTTCGTATTCGTGGCTCGACATATGTACCATGTGGGCCACACCCGGGAATAATTTTAGTAATGAGTCTGCACCCGCCAATGCTACTTCAGGATTACGGGAAGCTTCGGTAACATGTATATAATAATGCAGGGCGGCAGGATGATGCGGATCCTTTTCCAGTATGTCTTTACAAAGCTGAACCAGCTCCGGGGTCCATGATTTGGGCGTACCGTCATTGTACCAGAAGTCCCAGGAATGTATCAACATCACCGCATCGGTATACAGGGCCATTATGTCGATATCTTCCGGGTATTTTGCAATAAGGGGCCGCATTGCTGCAGCATATTTGTTGTTGAGCTCATTTCTTTGTTTTTCCGTAGTATCGGCCAGGTTATACCTTGTACCCATAGCCCGGATCAGGTCCTTTTCTTTAGGCGTTGCATGTTCAGCGTTACGGTTCATCATCGCTATCACGCCTGGTATCTGTTTGTTCCATTTGTAACTATAACCGAAATTATATGAGGGCCCCATGGCTAAAGCCAGCCCCCAATATACCATGGCGCTGCCGCTATCGAACCTTGCCGCCTCTTTAAATGATGCCACGGCTTCTCTTCCATGATAACTGTAGTACATGCTTAATCCCTGGTTGAAATAGACCTGGGCACTATCGTTTTGGGTTGTGATATTGTACGAATGACTGCCCCAACCCGGCAACACATTAATGAACTTGCCGCCTTCGCCTGCATAGATATCTTCATCTGTGCCGGGACCACAACCAATGCTATTAGCAACCCTATATTGCTGGCTGTAAACAAAAGCTTTATCATTATTATTATTGTTCACAAGCATTACACCCATGGTTCCGAAGAACAAGGGGCAAAAAATGAAAAAAGTTTTTCTCATGTTTTTGGGTTTTAATAAAGTGGGCCATCATCTAAATATACGAAGCTTTCTAAGCAACCGAAAGAATTACATCCCGGGTATTTATGGCAAATTTATTTGGAGAATTAAATGAAGGGCCTGGTAAATAGGCTTGCTATTGAACAGGAACGTCCGGCTAAGCAGCATTTACAGGTTGTTTGAGTTGTGAACAAAAAATATGTGAACAATTCTTTTGTTCACAACATACATGTTCACAAAAAAATCAATAAAAATGAAAGCTGTTGATAAAAGAGGCAGCCTAACGGCGTAAGCGGCGGATAATATTCGCTTTTAATTTTCAATTGTTTCCCAGTCACTGTAGAGTTGATGTAAATTGGATCTTGCATTTTCTGCCCTGGCAATTTTATCAATAAAATATTTGCAGTATTGATAGATCGTTTCTTCCCGTTCCGGAATTTGAAGGCCTAATTCTTTCAAAGCTGAAATCAAGTATGGTTCTGCTTCGAAAAAATTTGTGTGTTTTGAAAGGCCAGCTAAAATTAATAAAGAGGGTGTGTAATGGCCAAGGCTGAGCATATCTACAGCCCAATCAATGGGGTTATTCATATCAAAATCAGAAAGTTATCTATAGGCTAATACCTGGCTGGTGAGTTCACTTGCTTTCACCAGAAGAGCTTTTGTTTTGCTTACAACAACTCATACAACGCCTTCAACCTTTCCCTGTTCATTTGCTTTTCCCAATCTTTTCCCAAAGCATTTTCCCAAAGCGGTTTCATACCCAGCGATACATCGATCATCTTATTAAAATCTTCATCGCTTAAACCGGCGCAGATATTTTTAGGAATATCAATGTTATTCTTCTCAACCATGTATTTAAATTCCTTTACACCATCGGGGTAAAACTCCTGCAGGTGATCGAAAACGATACAATTACCAATACCATGTTTGGTGCCCAGCAAATAACTGAGGCCATAACTTACCGCATGTGCCACACCCACCTGGCTGTAGGCAATGCTCATGCCGCCGGCATAAGATGCCATCATCAGCTTGTCATCGCTGTCGGCATCCCAGCCATCTTTGGTAACATATACATCCCTGCAAAGCTGTAATGCCTTTTCGCCATAACTTTTGCTGAACTCATTTAAATAAGTTCCATTCAAACTTTCAATGCAATGTATATAGCAATCCATACCGGTATAAAAACGTTGGTTGGCCGGGGCATTGGCTGTTAATTCAGGATCTAAAACGATCTGGTCAAAAGGAGTGAAATCAGAGTTCATGCCCAGCTTTTTTGTTGGGCCGGTAAGTACGGTTGTGCGGCTTACTTCGGCACCGGTGCCACTTAATGTTGGTATACCAACTTTATATACGCCGGGATTTTTTACGAGGTCCCAGCCCTGGTAATCGGCACTGCTACCGGGGTTGTTCATCATTAAAGAAACGGCTTTGGCAAGATCCATGGCGCTGCCGCCACCAATACCTATAACACCACTCACGGTTCCAAACTCTTCTTTAAGCTGGTTGGCCAGGCTATCAACATAAGTTGTTTTGGGTTCGTAGGTTACATCAACAAAAATTACTTTATCGTTGCCACGAACGGGAACACGGTTGGCGAGTTCTTTTCCTTCAAAGAAATGATCGACCAAAAAAACCATGGGAGCATTGTTCTTGCGATGCGGCGCAATGATCTCATCTAACTGGTTGAAAGAACCACGGCCATAAATTACGTAGCCAACCATTTTAAAATTTCTGAATGCCATAACGTTGTTTCTTTCAGTGAAGGTACAGGTTTAAAAAAAATAAGTACCAACCAGGTTGAAAAATCAGGAAAAAAATTCATCTTGTTACAAATTAAATAATATGCCTAAAAAGGAAGAAATGATCACTCCTGAAAACATAGAGAATAACGAAAGTAAGTCGATGAATTTTCCGGGCAACAATCTGTATGTTACTTATACCATCATAGCTATTAACATCATCATTTTTATCCTGATGATTGTAAACGGTGCCGGCATTTTTGAACCCAATGGCATTGTGCATATTAAATGGGGAAGCAATTATACCCCGCTTACTTTAACCGGCGATTGGTGGCGGCTTGTAACAAACGTGTTCATCCATTTTGGTATCATTCACATTGTGATGAACATGTATTGCCTGTATGCGGTTGGGGTTTACCTGGAGCCCATGTTAGGTAAGACAAGATACATTACTGCATACCTGAGTACCGGTGTGCTGGCAAGCCTGGTAAGTCTTTGGTGGCATAAAGAAGGCGTAAATAGCGCGGGTGCATCGGGAGCGGTATTTGGCCTGTACGGTTTGTTTTTAGCATTACTTACAACAAAACTGATACCTGAAACAGTAAGAAATGCGCAGCTGAAAAGCATAGGAATATTTGTAGTGTATAATTTAATTTACGGGATGAAGGGCGGTATAGATAATGCCGCACATATTGGCGGATTGGTAAGTGGGTTTGTTATTGGCTATTTATATGCTATTAATATTAAGAAGGAAAGGCAGGAGCAAAAAGCGGCGTGGGTGCTGCCATTAATAGTAATTGCTACTATTGGCATTGCTGCGTTGTACCTGAATGATAATAAAAGGCCCGAAGCAGACAGAAATGCTGTTTTGAGCGAAGTAAGATCAAGATCATCAGGCTTTGAAGACGATGAAAAATTTAAAGAGAAGTATAACGAATTCGCAGATTTGCATAATCGGGCAGGTAAAAGCTTTAGTGAAAAGCTTTCAGATGAGCTTTTACAAAAAAAACTTACCGAAGAGTCTTTGCCTTTGTGGGATAAAGCTGCTCAGATTGCCAGGCAAATGCAGGAAATGGATATTAGCCCCGACATGCGGAAAAAAGCAGATGCTGTTACTGAATATATAAACTTAAGAAAAAGGGAAATAGAAGTTATTACAGATATTGTTATAAATAAGTCTGTAATTGGAAGCCTGCAACTGGACAGTGTAAGAAACAAAATAAACGAAGTGGAGGAACGGCTAAAGTAATTTCGCTGCCCTTACCAAATCTTCCGGGGTATCAATCTCCACGCCCATATATTCGGTAACGATCATTTTTAAGGAGATGTCGTTTTCTAAATAGCGGAGACATTCAATTTTTTCTGCTGCTTCAAGCGGGGTCATTGGCCAGGCGGTAAAATTCAGTAAAGCCTGTTTGCGGAAAGCATACACACCAATATGTTCGTAATAAACGGGTGTAATATTCTTATCTCTGTGATAAGGTATGGGACTGCGGCTGAACATGAGCGCATTCATGTTTTTATCTACAGCCACTTTTACATAGTTGGGATCGGCAATGAATTTTTCCTCGTGTAAAACCTGCATTAGTGAAGCCACTTGTACTTGCTCATCTGTAAAAACAGCCAGCAATTTTTCAAGCGGATCTTTTTGAACAAAGGGTTCATCGCCCTGCACATTCACCACAATATCTACATCCATATTTGCAATGGCTTCGGCAATACGGTCGCTGCCGCTTTCATGTTCTTTAATACTCATCATGGCTTTGCCGCCGTTGTTTATAATTTCGTTGAAGATGATCTCACTGTCGGTAACCACCATCACTTCATCAAATAAACCGGTGGCAACAGTATTGTTGTAAGTATGCAGGATAACAGTTTTATCGCCCAGCATCTGCATCAGTTTGGCAGGGAAACGGGTGGCAGCATAGCGTGCCGGTATCATGGCAATTTTCTTCATTTGGTCGTGTTGTTGAAATGCAATTTACTTTATTCTAAGCGGAGGGTTAACCACAAAGGGCACAAAGTTTTTTCACAAAGATCACAAAGAACCCTTGTGTGCTTTGTGTCGTATTTCCTTTGTGTACTTTGTGGTAAAAATTATACGCCCGAGCTCCAGAAAATAACCGCCTGTGTGTCCAGCAGGAATATTTCAAATTCTGTAATGGCTCCCTGTTCAGCTATGATCTTTATCTTTTTAACAGGCCCGGTTTTTCCATCATATTTTTCACGTTCTATTTCGGTTGTCTTCTGGCCAAATTCAGTTTTAGTGCTTGTGTTCTTTGCAGGGAAAGCATCTTTTTCGCTCACGAGATCGGGGTATTGGCCGATCAGCCGCACCAGTAAAAAACATTGCTCAATGGTAAAGTCGGGCAGCATATAAAGGTCAGAGCCATATTCATATCCCTGTGCTTTGTGCCACTCCATGCCGTTCTTATATAATTGTTTGGTGAGGTTTGCTTCGCCCATTTCATTCAGGGCTGCGTCGGATTTTTTTATGACCAGCGGGGCCCCGGATTTGGCGCTTACCTGTGCAAAATAATCGGGGATAGTTTTTACTCCGGCTTTTGGTGCAGGCATTGGCAGCACATAGCTGTTTACGATATAACCGGTTTTGTTATTGTATTTCACCTTCCACCAAAAACCATTAAAACCTTCGGTGGCAATTGCAACCTGTTGATCATTGTCTGCAACCGTAACCAGCTTTTCACCATAAGGGATCTTTTCTAAAACCTTTGCACTGGTATTGGGTTGCTCTCTCATGCTTAATCCTGCCTTGGCTGCTGCATAATATGTGTATTGAGAAAATGAGCTGCTGTAAAAGAACAAAACAACAACTGCTACAAAAATTCTTTTCATCTATATGTAATTAAAATGAAGGAGGAAGTTCAGCAAAATATTTTTTGCAGGCTGTACAACGATAACCTTTGCTGTATGTGGATGGTTGACCGTACAGGACCTGGTTTTTTAACTTTCCCCAAAAATCTGTAGGGTGATTTGACTTTTCTTCTACAACCAAAGAATGGCTTTTACATCTGGGGCAGGCAATGTCTTTTAAGTAGTCACTTTCTGCTTCTTTCATTAAAGCCACCGCACGGTCAAAATCATTTTCTTCAACCAGTAATTTAATGCCGCCAACAGCAGGATTAAGCAAGGGATCGATTGTTACGATATGCTCATCTTTCATCTGGCATTTAATACCATTTTCGGTAAGCAGGCCCATGGTCATGTTGGCCAGCATGTAATTATCGTAAGAAGCTATTTGTTTAAAATTCATGTAGTGGTTTTACCTGCCAAAATCATCTCCATATTCTTCGGCATATTTTTCAAATCTTTTTATAAGGGCAATATTCTTTTTCTCAATATCGGTAAGGTCTTTTTTTACATCTACGGTATTGGGAATATACCAGTCTTTGTCTTCAAAAAGCTCACGCAGGTTCTTCTTTTTAAAGCAGTAACCATGCCTGGCAAAAATTTCATTGCGCATGGCTTCCAGCTGTTCTTTCATTAAATTATTTACGTCATCTTCTTTCAGTAATCTTTGAGATGCCTGTGGATAGTCTCCTGTAGTTGTTAAATATTTAAAAGCCCTTCGCTGCAATGTAAAATCTTTTGATGCCAGTTGTTCGCCCGGCTTATTGGGTGCCCAGCTACTAGCAACTACATCCGGTTGTTTGCTGTCTATCGTAAAATTAAAAATGCCATCATACTTATCATCCCCGGGTTCTTTGGCCGAAATATTATATTTATCATCTTCTAATTTTATAGTACCCGAAAAAGGCCGGTCATTTCCGCCAACAACACTTCTGCCATCAATGGTGTCGCCCGCTATCCTGGTTATCAGCAGGGTGATCTTATTATCGCCAAAAGGGCCAACATAAGAACCCAACAGGTTTACAGCCGCATTTGAAACAACTGTAACAGCATCTTTTCCTGTATTTTTTTCACCGGTTTCGTTTGATGAAGCATTACAACCACAAAACAGGGAGGCCATTATTATGTAGAGAAAGATAGAGGGCTTCATAATATTTCGTTTTTTTGTAAAATACAATTTTGGCCCCAACACGCAAAAACATATTGAAACTATTTCTTTTGGCCCTGCTTGCATTTTTCTCTTTCCTGATGCTGCGGATAATTTTATTGTACATACCAATACAGAACGATGTGGCCTTTCTGCAACTGAAGCAATCTTACATTCATATCACAGAATGGCGCATTGCTTTTTTTGTACACGTGTTCAGCAGCCTGCTGGCTTTGCTGGCGGGGTTTACACAATTCTCAAAATGGCTATTGAAACACAAACCCAGGCTTCATCGGACGATAGGTTATAGTTATGTTCTCAATATTTTAATGGTTACAGGGCCAGCCGGTTTGCTGATGAGTTTTTATGCCAATGGAGGCATCACATCACGCATTGCATTTGTACTGCTATCTGTTCTGTGGATCGGTTTTACCGCCATTGCCTTGTACAAGGCTATAAAAAAAGACTTTAAGGCCCACCGTATTTTTATGATCAGGAGTTATGCGCTTACCTTATCGGCCATAACACTGAGGATATGGAAGGTGTTACTTGCAAATTATACCGATATACCTCCTATGGACCGCTACCGTATTATTGCCTGGCTTGGCTGGGTATTGAACCTGCTGATAGCGGAATGGATCATTTATTATTACATAAAAAGAAAAACCGCCTTCAAAAAAGAAAGCGGCTTAAATATTTGAACTCCAGTTCCCCCTTCAGGGGGTTAGGGGGTTAATTATTCAACATCAAGGGCATTACCAACATCAATAACTCTTCACCTTCACCTTGTTCAGTTGGTTTAATGATGCCTGCTTTTGTAGGCGTACTTAGTTCCATATTGATCTCACCGGTATCGGCACCGCCTAACATTTCAATTAAGAATTTTGCATTGAAAGCGATCTGAAGGTCTTCACCATCATACTGGCAGGCCATACGTTCATTACCTTCAAAGCTAAAATCAACATCCTGCGCAGCAAGCTGTAATTCGCTGCCACTGATGCTTAAAGCAACCTGGTTGGTGCTCTTGTTGCTAAATACACTTACACGGCGCAATGCATTTTGAAAATCCTGTTTGTTTACCGTCATCTTGTATGGATTGTCAACCGGTATCACCACTTTATAATCAGGGAAACGGGCATCGATCAACCGGCAAACCAGTTCGGTGCCGCCATGCTTTACAAACAAATGATTGCTATTGTAAGAAATGTTCAGTTCGTCATCATTATCAGGTAAAGCGCTTTTTAATAAGTTCAATGGTTTTTTTGGAACGATGAACGAATCTTTTTTAGGACAGCTAACATCTGTACGTGTGTATCGAACCAGGCGGTGTGCATCGGTAGCAACAAAAGTGATCGACTTTTTATCCAGTTCAAAGAACACACCTGTCATGGCGGGGCGCAGGTCATCGTTACTAACTGCAAACAAAGCTTTGTTGATAGCAGTAACCAAACCAGATGATGTCATGGTAAATGCATTGGCATCATCGGCAGCGGGTTCTTTGGGAAAATTATCGGGAGTTTCACCCATAACCTTGTACTTACCATTGTCGCTGGTGATCTCTACCGCAAAATTTTTGTCGATATTAAAAGTAAGCGGCTGCTCGGCAATATTCTTCAACGAATCCAGCAAAATTTTTGCGGGGATACACACTTTACCACTGTCCTTTGCTTCAATATCCAGGTGAACTTTCATCACGGTTTCCAGGTCGGTGGCAACAACGGTCAGCTTGTTCTTTTCAATTTCAAACAAAAAATCTTCCAGTATGGGTAAAACCGTATTGGCATTAATTACACCGCTGATCTGTTGCAGTTGCTTAAGTAAAGCAGACGAGGAAACAATAAACTTCATAAAATTCTCTTTAGTTGGCAAATATAAAATTAACGGGGCTAAAAATACGGGGTATTTGCCAACATTTTTGGTTTTAATTTTTGCGACCGTTTCTCAATAAAAAAGTTGAAAAATAATGCCGCCATTTCTTACCTTAGTTTTCTTAATTACTGAAATATGTTTGATAAGCTTTTTGGCCGTTCAAAAAAAGATGCCCCCAACCCCCGGATACCCTTTGGGCGCTACAGCGATAACAACAAAAGCGTTGAAAAAACTGCCCGCTGGACCGATGCCGACAACCTGTATAAAGAAAAAAGATACCAGGAAAGCATTGATGCTTTTTTTGATTACCTGCGTGATGATGCAGCAGATAATGTTATCCTGAAGCGAAACGGTACGGACTTTAATTTCCAATTATACCAGGGATCTAAAATTGTAAGGGGTACCGGCAATGCCGATCATTTATATGCCGAAGTGAGTTTGACAAAAATGCCACAGCCTTCGGTACCAGTTATGAGAAGGCTGCTTGAACAGAATTTCTCTCTTTATTACAGCCGGTACTCTCTTGACGGTGACCGGCTTTGTATGCGTTTTGACAGTGACATGGAAACGGCCAATCCAAACAAATTGTATTACGCTTTAAAGGAACTGGCCACCAAAGCCGATAAGCAGGATGACCAGTTGGCACAGGATTTTTCTTCTTTACAACCATTGGATACTGATCATGTTGAACAGGTCCCTGAAGCAGAAAAAGAGACCAAGTTTGCTTTTATGCAAAAATGGATAAGTGAAACCTTACAATATATACATACACTGGATGCAGATAAATTCAGCGGCGGGATCAGCTACCTTTTGTTAACGCTTTCGTTCAGGTTAGATTATCTTATCTGCCCCGAAGGCATTATCAGAACAGAACTTGAAAAAATTCCCCTGCTCTATTTTACAAAAGACGAGAAACCAGCCATGGAAAAAAATGCAGCCATGATAGCTTCTTTTCAAAAACTGCAGGACATTCCCAAAGAAACATTCTTTAAAAATATTTTTCGTTCCAAAAGCAGCTTTGCCATTGTTGCACCGCAGGTTCATAAAACCATTGCAGATGCTATCAATGCAGCTAACGTAAATATGGCCTGGTACCGGGATAATGGCCACCCTTTTATTGGCCAGCAGATATGTGAGTATGGCATTTCTTATTGCCAATACGCTTATAGTTTGCCCAAACCATTGGCTGAACTGTTTTTGCTATTGATGAAAGTGAACTATGCCGGTTATTTTACATCGCTTGGTTTTACCGATGATTATTACGATGACGAAAAAAATAAGTTTGATGATAAAGCGATCGTAGAAAAGATCAACAGCATACAGGAACAGTGGCGCAGAAAATATCCTATGCTTGCATTTAATACACATTACCTGCGCTATGATAATTTGCTCAACTTCAATCACAGTTTTACAGCAGAACTTGAACTTTTAAACTTCGACAACAAATGACCAGTCCAGAAATTATAGAGAGATACCAGAACGCCATTATACAGATCGCCACGCAAACCGGTACCGGTAGCGGCTTTTACATAAAAGAGTACGATATCATTGTTACCAATAATCATGTGGTGGACAATTCGCCGGAAGTTACCATACAAGGAAAAGTGTTTGCAAAATCGCTTAGCAGGGTTTGGTATACCGACAAGAAACATGACCTGGCTTTTCTTGAACCACCCGTTGGTGCAACACTTGCGGAAATAAGTTTGGGAAATTATACAGAGATGAAAGATGGCGATGATGTTGTTGCTATCGGGCATCCTTACGGATTGAATTATACAGCAACACAGGGAGTGATCAGCAAGGTTGACCGGATAAGAGACGGATTGAAATACATACAGATCGATGCTGCTATCAATCCTGGGAACAGTGGTGGCCCGCTTGTAAATGATAAAGGGCAGATCATCGGTGTCAATTCATTTATCATCCGTGGTGGCGATAACCTTGGTTTTGCTTTGCCGGTAGATTATTTACGTACCGCATTACAATTATATATGCCTTACAGGGGCGGGGTAAGTACCCGTTGTGTTTCCTGCGATTACCTGGTAACAGCATCCAATATTGATTCGGGTAAATACTGCGCCAGTTGCGGTACAGAAGTTAAGCTGCCTGAAATGCCCGAGAAAGAAGTGGAAGCTGTTGGCGTAGCCAAAACCATCGAAACTATTTTAAGAGAGCTTGGCAAGGATATTAAACTTGCACGCAATGGAGCCAACAATTGGGAAGTTACAGAAGGTAGTGCCAAAATAAAGATCGCTTATAACGCCACAAATTTTTTTATTGCAGGGGATGCTTTTTTGTGCCAGATGCCTGCAGATCCGATGAAGATCAAATCACTCTACCAGTATTTGCTGGAAGAGAATTATAAACTGAACGGGCTGGTATTAAGCTGCAGCGGGCAAAACATTGTACTAAGCTGCATCATGTACGACCTGGACGTGACGGTTGAGAATGGAAAAGAGCAATTTGAAAAACTGTTTAAAAAAGCAGATGAGTATGATGACCTGCTGAAAAACAATTTTGGTTGTATTGACAGGCTAATTGAATAATACCGGTTAAATTAAATTGAGATGTCAGGGTGAGCTGTCGAACCCGTCTTGTTGAATGGTCCCGTCTTCGAAAGGCTCAGACTGACAGCCTCTAAATTTTAAGAATTTAAAATAAAAGAGCGCTTATACAATTAAACAGCCATCTTATACAGCGAAGCAACATTATTGCTTCGCTTTTTTTATATTTATGGATAATGCGGAAATCTATTTGTCATATATGTATTGCCTGCTGCCTGATGATCATGACCAGCAATTCATTTTCGCAATCTACACAAACCATATTTTACACCACTAAAGACGGCCTCCCATCTAATTCCATTTACAAAAGCATTTTAGATAATCATGGTTTTTTATGGATAGCTACCGACAATGGCGTTTCAAAATTCGACGGTAAGAATTTCAAGACCTATACAACCTCTCATGGCCTTCCGGATAATGAAATAACCGACATCTTCATTGACAGCAGCAACCGTATATGGGTAACACCCTTCAGAAGAACAGCCGCCTATTATAACCCGATAAAAGACCGGTTTGAAAATGAAGATACCGATCCGGAGTTACAGAAAGTACAACTGGGCAACACAAACAGGGGTAGCGTGCTGCAATATGGCGGCATTGCATTTTGTAATAACCTGCGTGATTTTTTTATTTACAAGAACGGCAAGGTTACTATTTATAAAGGGCTGATGCATAAGAAAGCAGGAACCCCGGAAAAAATAATTGAATTCAGGCCGGGAAAATATCTAATCATCAGCCAGGATTCAATAAGGGTGTTTACAGAAAACAGGTTCACTAAATCATTTCCACTTGGTAATGATTTTTTTTACAGCGAATACTTTGGTCAGGCACTATACATCGCTTCGGGAAACAAAGCAAAAAAATACAAGGTAGATGATGAAGGGAACATCAGCCTGGTTTCGGAAAAAACATTCCCGTTTGTGATACGTATCTTTTGTAAAGCCGGTAAAGACCTGGCTGTTACCACCTATAACAGAACAACCTACCCGGTTGATACGGCTATGCTGGAATTGAAAGAACCTTTGTTATATAACATTGCAGTAAGAAATGTGCTGGAAGATAAGAATGGCAGTACCTGGATAGCTTCTATAGACAGGGGATTGATAAAGATCCAGCAAAAAAGAATATCCTCATTTACCATTACCGATAAAACATTGAACGATGAGATAACCCAGCACTTTACGGCGATCGCTATCATCAACAAAAAAATTTTTGTGGGGAATAATTATGGCGAAGTGCTGATCTACGATGGCATTTACGATATAAAAAAAAGGGCCATATCCACTGAAAAAAATATGGATGCGGTGGTAAGAAAGATCATTGATATGGAGGATAAGGTTTACGTTTCCTGCCAAACGGGCTCTTTTATACTTGGTAAAGGCTCGTTGCAAATTGAAAAAAAATTTGAAGGAAGAGATAACGCCTCAACCAAGGGAGCTATGATGCTGAACGATTCAGTTATTATTTTGGGGACCCATTCCATAGTTCAACAATACAATTTCAAAACAAACAAACCGGTAAGGCAAGCTATAAAAAGAGTAACAGCCCTTGGAGTAAACCACGCAAAAACAATTTATGTTGGCTCCAATGATGGCCTGTATCGCTGGGATAAAGATTCACTTTTTTATTTTGGTAAAAAATACCGGGCATTGAGTTATCGTGTAAATACCATTTTCAATACAGCTGATGACCTGTTATGGGTTGGCCTGGGTTCAGATTCATTACTGGTTTTAAAAAACGATGTACTTATAAGGTCAATAGCGCTGGGCGATATAATACCCGGCAGCGTTTGCAAATCTTTATACAGCAACAGGCCGGGCGTGATCTGGCTTGGTACAAATAAAGGGTTGAATAAAATTGAATACCGGTTCAGGGATGGTCTGTTCAGCTTTTACAATACAGCCTTTGGTTTAGGCGACGGGCTTATTGGAGAGCAGGTAAATGATATAACCATATACAACGATACGGTTTATACTGCCACAACCGGCGGCATTAGCTTTCTGCCTGCCAGCTTAAGTTTACCGGTAACTGATATCACCACATTTATTACAAGGGTTTCCATTAATGGGATCGATACATTGGTAACTAAAAACTATACGCTGGAGTATGGCCAAAATGATATCAGCATTAGCTTTTCAGGAGCCGACCTTACTGGTTATTACCCGCTGTTTGAATACCGGGTTAATGAGGACGCCTGGCAAAAAACAGATAAGAACAATATTGAGCTCAGGCTTGCTTCGGGAAGTTACAAGATACAGATACGGGGGATGAAACGGGATGGCACGTCCTCATCCAAAACAGAAGAGATATCTATTTATATTAAAACGCCTTTCTGGCAAAGTGGGATATTCTGGACTGTTATGGTAATATGCCTTTTCATCATCAGCTTGTTCATTTTAGAATCACGCAATAAACAAAAGCGTAAAGCTGAAGTTGAAAAAGTGATCACAGAAAAGAAACTGACAGAACTTGAAATGCAGGCATTGAAAGCGCAGATAAATCCACATTTTGTTTTTAACTGTCTTAACTCTATCAAAGGATTTATTTTTGACCGCGATTATAAGCAGGCAGATAAATACCTGGATAAATTCTCCGACCTGATGCGGAGCACCATTGACAATTCAGATGCTTCCATCATTTCATTGCAGAGCGAGATCAGTTATCTTGATAATTACCTCCAACTGGAAAAACTTCGCTTTGAAGATAAATTCGACTATGCCATTACGGTAAGCGGGGATATTGATAAAGAGAAAGTGTTTGTACCGGCTATGTTGCTGCAGCCCTATGTTGAAAATGCCATCAGGCACGGGATGCGTTTCCTGGAAAACAAAAAAGGGCAGATAAATATTAACGTATTTGCAGAGAATAATTTCTTAGTTTGTGAAATAGATGACAATGGAATTGGCAGAGAGAAAGCAGCGGAGCTTAAAAGCAAAAGGCATATTGAATACCAGAGTAAGGGCATGAATATATCAAGGCGCAGGGCCGAGCTTTACAATATTTACCAGGAAGTGACAGATAAAAAGGATGAATATGGCAATGCGACCGGAACAACAGTAACTGTAAAAATCCCACTAGATTTTAAATAACCCACAGGGTTCTGCGAATGATAAACTGTATAATAATAGACGATGAGGCAAAGAACATTAAGCTGTTGCAGAACATGCTGGAAATGTATTGCCCGGCTGTTAGCGTTTTAGCAACAGATACCGAAGCAAAGAATGGTTTGCTGCTGATAGAAGAACTGCGGCCCCAGCTTGTTTTCCTGGATGTGGAAATGCCACACCTGAACGGCTTCGACCTGCTGAAAAAACTGGAGCCGGTGAGTTTTGAAACCATTTTTGTTACCGCCTACAGTCATTACGCTGTTGAAGCATTTGAACATCACGCCACCGGTTATATTACCAAACCCATCAATGCGGATAAATTAGTAGCCGCAGTTAATACAGCAACCAAGCGTATTGAGGAAAAGAACATCAACAAAAACCTGTTCTCTCTTTTAGAAAAAAATACACAGGCTGCTGCACCCGATAAGATCCCTTTATCAACCAGCAACGGGTTGGTCTTTGTAAAACTGGCCGATATTTTATATTGCGAAAGCAGCGGCAATTACACCAATTTTTTTTTGTGTAATGATAAAAAAATAATGGTTAGCCGCCAGCTTGGCGAATATGAAAAGCTACTGCCCGAAATAAATTTTACCCGCATTCACGATAAGTATATCATCAATCTTTCCTTCATAAAAGAATATATTAAAGGCAGTGGCGGCGATGTAGTACTGGAGAACGGAAAGGAACTTCCTGTTGCTTCACGCCGCAAAGAAGAATTTTTAGCCAGGTTTGAAAAATGGCTGAGAAGAAAATAAATTGTTGATCTCCTGCAGGTATATTCAGAAGTTTACACTTATACAAACAACTCCCGCACTTATACATAAAAAGTGCTAAAAGCATTGCCTGCAAAGGGTTTTCGCTTATACAATTATTCAATACAGCTATACAGTTCTAAAAAAATAAACAGGCTTTTGTTTCATTTTTGTGTTGTCAATTTTTAATTACTAAAACAACACAACATGAAAAATTTTACACAAACAACGCTGATCGCATTATTAATAAGCAGTTCAGTTTTTTCGCAAACGAAAGACGAGCCAGTTAGAAATCCTTCAGCCGGAACTATAGTTAACCAGGCATCTAACAACCAGTTAATTTTATTAAGTCCTGCAGGCGGAAAGCTGTTTAATAGCAGCGAAGGTTCTAAACCGGTATTGTTTCGCTGGACAGCAATTGTACCCAAACCTAAAGAAGCTGTTACATACCGTTTAAGGGTTTGGCAATTGATGCAGGGCCAAAACGGAACAGAAGCCATGCGGAGCAACCAACCAATAATAACCAAAGATGTAGTCAACATTACCCAGGCTGCCATCAGTAATTTATATACCGGCCCATGCAAGCCTCCTTATCTCTGTGATTTTGTTTGGGCGGTAGAAGTGCTGAACAGCGAGGGTAATCAACGCTACGGAAACAGCGATTCTTATTCATTTAAATATGTAGGTGGAATAGGAACAGTAACAGGAAGCGGAGGAGCAACAATAGATGTCAAAAGCACGGACAATGAATTGGAAAATATGAAAGCAATGAAAGTCGAAGGCGGCAATAAAGGCAACGCAGGAAATACAGGAATGGCTGGCGGCAAAAGCATGAATGCAGATGGAGATTCCGGACGTAAATACAAATCTTACCAACCAGGAAAGCCTGTTTTCGGAAATGCCAGTCAACCACCTGCGCCCGGCGAAAGTATCGATAAGGAATTAGATAAAAACCAACCCAATGCCAAAAAGGTGGATAAGGAACTGGATAAGAATCAACCTAATGCTAAAAGGGTAGGTAAAGAATTGGATAAAGGACCTTATTCAGCCATAAAAAATGACGGTTGTATGAATCCCTGTTGCAGTGAAAATGCCATTTGGATTGATGACAAAGATGAAAAAACAGGAGCAAAATCATCAAGGAAAGCCCAGTTAAAACCTGCCGCTTTATATCTGCCAATAGAAAAAACAGTGTATGATAGTAATGGAAATATTTCAGGAATCATGATAAAAACAGAAACCGGAGAATTAAGTTTGGTAAAAGTAATAGTTGCCGGCAGCAATAGTATAAGCGGGGGTTATACCATGTTAAAAACGGAAAACGGAGAGCCAATTATTGCAAAAGTAGTAGTTGCCGGTAGTCACAGTATAAGCGGGGATGTTAAATAGAATAATAGCAACATGAACATACTGGATTACACTTATACCATCAATTCCCACGCTTATACAATCAATTAAAAATTTCCAGAGGTTATTTTAATCTTTAAGTTGTTAAAACTATCATCATGAAGAAAATAAAACTGCTTTTACTGTTATTGATGCTTGGCACAGCTTCTGCCTACAGTCAGCTTCAGCAGATAAAAATTGTAAGCTTTACCGTAAAAAATCAACTGCCTGCTGTAATTGATAACTGGGGAAACACACCCGGTTCATTATTGCTGGTGGCGCAATTGCCACCCAATGTTAGTGTAAAAGGCATCAGGTTGATGGTACAGATAAAAAGTAATGGCGCTATTGTTTGCAGCAATAACTCAGCCGGTGGTATGCAGGTTGATGAATTTACAACCCGTAGCTTTTCTGCCAATGAACTTACCAGCACCTTGCAAGGTTGCCGTGATCTGAAAGAAGGAAGCTATTCCATCTGTGTACAATTCTTTAACATTGATCGTGTAGCCATCAGCAATGAAGCATGCAAAGAGTTTAGCGTGGAAACGCCGAAAGAAATTGAATACACACCTCCAACTTTAATAAGTCCCGAAAACGGCAAAGTGTTTACTGAAACTGAGTTAAGCAGGCCGGTAACCTTTCGCTGGACACCTCTTATACCCAAACCCAGGGAACCGGTAACTTACCGTTTAAAAGTATGGCAATTAATGCAGGGGCAAACTGCTGCACAGGCTATGCATAGCAATCAACCTATTGTTACCAAAGATGCAGATAACATTACTCAAACTGTTGTAAACGGAATTCTTACCGGCCCATGCAAGCCTCCTTATCTCTGCGATTTTGTGTGGCTGGTACAGGCACTGAACAGGGAAGGCAAGCCAATTGGAAAAAATGAAGGCAACAGCGATCCTTATACATTTAAAGTTGAAAGCAATCCAACTGCTTATGCATCTCCGCAATTGGTTTCGCCAACAGATGGAAAAGCATTTGCACAAAATGAAATGTCGGCACCGGTTATGTTCAGGTGGACACCTGTTGTACCCAAGCCACAGTCTGTTACTTATCGTTTAAAAGTATGGCAATTGATGGAGGGGCAGAATGGTACACAAGCCATGCGTACAAACCAACCCATTGTAGAAAAAGAAGTAAAAGATATAACACAGGCTACTGTTACCGGAATTTATACCGGCCCTTGTAAACCTCCTTACTTATGTGATTTTGTATGGCAGGTGCAGGCTGTTGACAGAGAGGGTCATCCAATTGGAAACAATGAAGGGAAAAGTGAATTGTGGTCTTTTAAAATTGGAGAAAATGGAACAACAGTATGTTCGCCACCAAGATTATCTGAACCTGCAGATGCAAGATCATTTGCACCAGGCGATATGGCGGGAGCTGTTTTATTTAGCTGGGGACCTGTTACACCAAAAACACAGGAGCCGGTTACTTATCGCTTAAGAGTATGGCAGCTGATGCAGGGACAGAATGGTACGGCGGCAATGCGCAATAAACCTGTTGTTGAAAAAGATGTGATCAATGTTACCGAAGCTTCTGTTTCGGGCATTTATACCGGTCCTTGCAAACCTCCTTATTTATGTGATTTTATTTGGGAAGTACAGGCATTGAACCGGGAAGGCAAACCTGCCTGCACCACCAACGAAGGCAAAAGCCAGGCATTTACTTTTAAGGTAGAAAATAAGGCAACACCGGCGGGCACAACAGAATGTTCTCCACCAAAATTAGCTGCACCGGAAAACCGGCTCTTGTAATAAAATTCTCCTGGGGGCCAGTAGTACCAAACTTACAAGAGCCGGTTACTTACCGCTTAAGGGTATGGCAACTAATGCAGGGACAAAGTGGTACACAGGCCATGAAGTCTAATCAGCCAATTGTAACAAAAGATGTAAATAATGCAACAGAAGTTGAAGTGGATAATATATATACCGGTCCATGCAAACCTCCTTACCTCTGCGATTTTATTTGGGAAGTACAGGCATTAACAAGGGAAGGAAAACCAGCCTGTACAAAAAATGAAGGTAAAAGCGAAGCTTGGAGTTTTAAAATTCAAAACAATATTGATATACAGATAGACAGCTTGAAAGTCGGCTGTTGCGAAAAGGGAGTTCAATCAATTTATATTAAAGTAAGAAACAACCTGGCTAGCCCGGTAAAAGTTGTAGCGATAAAATATAAGGTTAACGGAGCCGGGGCTGCAATTACTTTCACTCCTACAAGCCCTACATTGCCTCAAACAATTGCTGGTAATGGGTTTGTAGTATTTACCGGGTTTATAGAATGTAATCCTGCTATAAACTTCCTTAAGTTTTTGGTAGATGCTGAAGATGTTGCTGATCCGGATAATAAAGAAACAGAAGTAAGATCAGATACATTGAATTGTATGTGCAATGCCTGCAAAGACATTAAGATACAACCCAACGAAAAAGATAAACCAACTGTTACATCAACTGCCATTACACAAAACATAAGTTTTGTTACCGGGCCGGCGAAAGTAAAATCTGTAAAGATGGACCTGGTTTATTTTGAGTTTATACCAGAATCAGACGATTGCCTGGTTTGTACAACGCCATCTTCTCAAATGGGAAATTTCAGCAGCGGTACATTGAATAATGTTGGAGGAATTGGTGCCGGTACGCATGGATTGAGCTGGAATTTTTCTCCGCCAAAAGATATGAATGGTGGTGTTCCGTTGCAATACAACATTAGCTATCCTAAAATGGTGGCCTGTTGCGGTGCTAAAGCCAAATGGTGTATCCGGTATACAGTTACTTACGAAAATTGTATAACCTGCAGCGTGGTAGTATGTTATGAAGCTGCTATAAAGGGCTGTAACAAATAAAACCCACATTCATTAGTTGACAATACAAAAACCAAAACAATGAAAAAATTAATTCTATTCATATTCGTTTCATTAGTCTTTTTAAAAACTAATGCACAGGTAAATGCGGTTTGCTGCCCCGAAAAATTTGAACTGAAGCAGCTTATTAATGACCGCGAATGCAATCTTATGTGCGACAGTAGTTTCAAGGAACTTGGAACAGCTGGCCAATTTCCCAATGGGCCGGTGCAAAAGCCCGCAATTGTTGCCTGCAAAAATTCGCAGATGACATATTTGGTAATACCCAATTTACCGGGCTTTATTTATACCTGGGTTGTAACAGGAGGCACAGTAGCTTCCCCCAATCCCGGAAACCCCGCTACTATTAACTGGGGTAATGTAACCAAGGGAAGCATTGTTGTAACTATAAGTAATGCAGATGGAAGTTGTGTTCGTAAAATTGCCTATGATATTTGTTTGCTTGATAAACCGGTTGCCAACTTTACTTTTAGCCCATCAAGCCCCATTTGTATAAATAACTTAGTACAGTTTAACAACACATCTCTTGGTGGGGCCACTTACTTTTGGAGTTTCGGAGACACAGGACCAACATCAACATCAAGTGATGTGAACCCACAACATACATATACTTCAACAGGTACATACGTAGTTACACTGGTTGTAAAAAGTAAAAGCAATGGTTGTGGCTGTACCGATAGTATTCAGCAAACCATTATTGTAAACGATGGCCCCGGCATTTCGGGATGCGATAAAATGCTTTGCCCAGGCGATACTGCAACTTACTGCAGTACTAAAACAACATGCGGTACTTATTCCTGGTCTATCCCGGCTGGTACAGGAACAATAATCGGCTCATCAACACAACAATGTGTTCGTATTGCCTGGAGCAATACACAGCCCGGTACATTGCCGGTGACAATAACCTTAACAACAAGCGGTTGCGGCGCATGTACTACTACTACCATGCCGGTAAATATTGTTTGGCCTGCAATACCTATACAAGGCAATACACTTGTTTGCGTAGGTAGCACCGAAACTTATTGGTTACCCGTAATGCCTGGTACTTTTTACAGCTGGACATTAAGCGGCGGCGGCACCATAGTAAATTCAGGGTTATATCAAACCGGTTATCCCATCAACAACCCTCAAATAAATATTGACTGGACAACACCCGGGACTTATAATTTAACCGTTAATTATATCAACCCCAATACCAAAAAGAAATGCGGCGGCAGTTATATCCTTCCAATCACCGTAAAGCCCAAGTTTAAAATTATGGGCAATATCAATGTTTGTGCAGGCGCAACAGGCAACTATATGACCCAGGATTTTTCTGCAGCCGACTGGACTGTTACCGGTGGCGTACTGGGCACAGATTATACTTTTGCAACCGGGCCAAACAACGTTTCTAATTTCCAGGTTAACTGGATCACCGCAGGTGTTTACCAGGTATGCGGACAGCCCATTACTGCCAACATTCCCAATTATTGCAATGCAAACCCGGTTTGTGTTTCAGTACTTGTAAAACCAACACCGGTAGTAACTGTAGGGGGAAGCAATTTGGTTTGCCCAAATGTACTAACCAATTATGTTGCTTCGTCCGTACCAGCAGGCAGCAATTTTGTATGGACGGCTGTGGATGCATTATCTACACCTGTTAGCACGCCCCCGGCCCCTTATGGCACTTATGATGAAAATGCTTCCATTATATTTAACGGTACAGCTCCCTGGACAGTA
>Ga0193752_1000509_pt1 | contig 36950 bp, 37 predicted proteins | sample H1c1metaG_FD_144924 | JGI IMG/M metagenome (GOLD analysis project Ga0193752, IMG submission 144924) | Soil microbial communities from a riparian zone of the East river system, Colorado, United States - H1c1 | ecosystem: Environmental > Terrestrial > Soil > Riparian zone | place: USA: East River... | reverse complement strand
ACTCATCAGCGTCGACATATGGCCGTAGAAATTATGCGGTGCGCAGTTGATCTCGTAGGCCTCGGCCATGGCGGCGATCTTCAGCGATTCCAGGAGGCCGTTCCACGGCACGTCGATGATGGCAACGTCGACCGAGCGGTTCTCGAAAAAGGGCCGGAACTGGCGGCGGCCGAACAGCGACTCGCACGACGCGATGGGCATGCTGGCGCGGTCGCGAATCAGGCGCAGGCCCTCGGGATCGTAGCTGTCGATCTCCAGCCAGAAGAGATCGTAGGGCTCGCAAGCCCGCGCCACCTTGATGTAGCCCTCGGTTTTGAAATTGAAATTGGTGTCGAGCAGGATGCCCATCTCCGGCCCCGCGCCCTGACGAAACGCCGCAAGCCCGTCCCTGATCGCCGCCAACACCGGCCCCTCGGCGTTCAGTTCGGGATAGCCCGGGCCCCGCGCGAAGCCTGGCTGGTGCATGTTCGCGGGCTCCAGATCGAAGCGGAAGATGTTGGTCTTGAGCCCCTTGAAGCCGCGCGCCTTCACATGCTTGCCAAGCTTCACCAGGTCGTCGAGCGAGCGCACCGGCTCGACGCCCATCACCTCGGCATTGCGGAAGCGGTAGCTGCCGCAATGCGACCAGTAGAGCGGCAGGCGGTGGCGCACCGGTCCGCCGAGCATCTCGTAGACCGGCACGCCCAGTGCCTTGGCCTTGAGATCGACCAGCGCATTCTCGATGGCAGCGATCGCCTGTTGGTTCATGCCGCCAGGGGCCTGGCGCGTGATGGCATAGAGCGTGGCGGTGATCAGCTCGACCGGCCGGGGATCCTTGCCGACCAGCGTGGCGCCGAGCCGGCGGATCACTGCCGTGAGGCCGGCGCTGCCATAACCTTCATTGTATTCCGACCAGCCGACCAGCCCGTCGTCGCTGGTGATCTTGAGAAACGAGAAATCGCGCCAACCGGCGTCGCAATGCATGTCCTCGATCTTGGCGATTTTCATGGTGTTTCCTCCGTGGCTTTTGCCGGAGCATAGACCAAACGCGGCGATGTTCTATGCTCGCGATGGGCGAACACCCGCCAGGAGAGACCAATGGCCCTGCACGGCAAAGGCATGCTGATCGTCTTCAACGAGGTGGCGCGGAGCGACGAGCGCGATTTCAACGAATGGTACAATCGCGAGCATATCGACGAGCGCGTGGCCCTGCCCGGCTTCGGCCGCGGCCGGCGCTATGTCGCGGCGTCCGACAGAGCGCGCGGCCGCGAGACAAAATATTTGGCGACCTACGAATGTTCGCGGGTCGAGGACCTAGCGACGCCTTCCTATCTCAAGCTGCTGGCCAGCCAGACGGCGTGGACCCAGCGCGTGATGGCGCGCTTCACGCGGTTCCAGCGCCTGACCCTGCACATCCGCGCCGATCTCAGCCATGGCGTGGGAGGCGCCGTCACCTGCCTGCGCTTCGAGCCGCGCCCGGGCGACAGCAAGATACTGTCGGCGTGGCTGCGCGACGAGGCCTTGCCCCAGGCGATTGCGCGACCCGGGATGCTGGGCGGCACGGCGGGCGACAACGACCTCGAGGTCGCCAACGCGCCAGCCAAGTTCCAGGGCGTCGACTATCCGCGCGCCGACGTGGCCGAATGGGTGATCCTGCTCGAAGGCGCGGAGCCGGCAGACACCGCGGCGGCGGCTCGCGCTCTGTTCAAATTGTCGGCATTGAAGCCGTTTGGCGTGACAAGGGCGCCGTCCATCGCCACCTATAGGCTGCTCTATGGAAACCAACGCTGAAGCCCCTCTTTGACTCCCGTCTTGTCTCCTAAACAAATCATCTTCGCCGTCCGACAAGTGACGCTGCTGATCCTGTTGTGGCCGGCCGCCGATCTGGTGTGGCGCTGGTGGATGGATCTGTTCGGTCCCAAGCCGGTCACCGAGGCGATCCACTGGACCGGCGACTGGACGGTAGTGTTCCTGCTCGCGACCCTGGCGCTTACGCCGGCGCGTGCGCTGTTTGGCTGGCAGCCTTTCGTATCGATCCGGCGCCGCGTCGGCGTGGCCACCGCGCTCTATGCGCTGCTTCATCTCACGCTCTACGCCCTCGACCAGAACTGGAACCTGGTGTTCGTCGCCAGCGAGATCGCCAAGCGCATCTATCTCACCATCGGCTTCGTGGCGCTGCTGCTGCTGCAGGTGCTGGCCGTCACCTCGACCGATGGCTGGCAGCGCAAGCTGAAGAAGAACTGGAAGCGCCTGCACCAGGCGATCTTCGTCATCCTCGTGCTGGCGCTGGTGCATTTCCTGATGCAGTCCAAGCTCAACATCGCCGACGCGACCTTCGCCGCCGGCCTCGCCGCCTGGCTGGTGATGTGGCGCCTGTTGCCGCGGCGCTGGCGCAACAGCGTGGCCGGATTGACGCTGATCACGCTGGCAGCGCCGGTGATCACGGTCGGCGTCGAGACGGCCTGGTACGGCTGGGTCAACCACGTCAATGCCTTGAGGGTCTTCTACGCCAACTTCAATCCGGCGCTGGCACCGCGACCGGCACTGAAGGTGCTGCTGGCCGGGTTGGCAGTGCTGCTCTACGCTGTTGCCCGCCGGCTTTTCGAGCTGTGGCGCACACGGCGGCGAACGGCACCGCTCGCCGCGGAGTAGCAGATGCCCGGGATCTGGATCACAAAAGCGATCGCGCTCGCCGCCGCGACCTGCCTTACCCTCGCCCCGGCTCCCCGCGCAGCGGCCCAGAATGCCGGCGGGACCGCAGCGCCCAAACTGACCCAGCTCATTCGCGTGTTCGACGCCACGCTCGTCTATCCGCCCCCGCTCTGGATCACTTCGCAGGAGAGCTTGCTGAAGGAAAGCGCGGTCTATCCCCAGCAGAACAGGAACGCCTTCATCCAGGAGCAGATCAAGAAGACGGAGACCCTCGCCAACTGGACGGGAATGCTGAAGGTCATCGGGACCCAGACACCGGAAGCGCAAAAGATCGGCGTGCGCCGGGCGATAGATCGCTCGGTTTCCGACTATCGCGGCGCCTGCGAGAAAGGCAGCCTGGCGCTGCAAATCGTCCGCCAGGACGCAGCAAGCGCGCTCTTCACCGTGTTGTGCGGCAACACCCCCAACGCCCCGAAGGCCTTCGGCTACGGGGATGGCGTCGGCGAAATCTCGGTGGCACGCCTTTTCATCGTCAAGAACACGATCGTCCAGGTGCAATATAGCTGGCGCGGCGCGAAGTTTGACATCAAGAACCAGGCGACCTGGCCCGTCGCCGCTTCGACCGTCGCGCGCACCACCACTCTGCTGGAGACGGCCGAAGCGTATTGACCCGTATCACGACCGAGTGACAGCGGACGGCTTTCTGCGCTATACCCTTTCCAACATATCGAGTCTTTTCAGGAACGCATGAGCGATTGGCTGAGCGCGGAGGAGTGGACGGCGGTTCGCCTCAGCCTTCTGGTGGCGACGACGGCGATGGCGGCGAGCCTGCCGTTCGGCATCGCCATCGCCTATCTGCTGGCGCGCGGCAAATTCTGGGGCAAGGCGCTGCTCGACGCGGCGGTGCACCTGCCGCTGATCCTGCCGCCGGTCGTCACCGGCTATCTGCTGCTGCTGAGCTTTGGCAAGCGCGGACCGATCGGCGCCTTCCTCAACGAATATTTCGGGATCGTGTTTGCTTTCCGCTGGACAGGTGCGGCCCTCGCCTGCGCCATCATGGGTTTTCCGCTGATGGTGCGGGCGATGCGGCTCTCGATCGAGGCGGTCGACAGGAAGCTCGAGGAGGCCGCCGGAACCTTGGGCGCCAATCCCGCCTGGGTGTTCGTCGTGGTCACCCTGCCGCTGATCCTGCCGGGTGTGATCGCCGGCATGATCCTCTCCTTCGCCAAATCGATGGGCGAGTTCGGCGCCACCATCACCTTCGTGTCGAACATTCCCGGCGAAACCCAGACCCTGCCCTCCGCCATTTACACGCTGACCCAGGTGCCCGGCGGCGATGTCGGCGCGCTGCGACTCACCCTGGTCTCGGTCGTGATCTCGGTGGCCGCTTTGCTCGGCTCCGAGCTGCTGGCGCGGCGAATCAAGCGATGAGCCTCGACGTCGACATCGACCATCGGCGCGAGCAGTTCCATCTGCAGGTCAGGTTCGTGTCGGAGCCGGGCCTCACGGCTTTGTTCGGCCGCTCGGGCTCGGGCAAGACGACGTTGATTGACATCGTGAGCGGTCTGATCCGGCCACAGCACGGCCGCATCGCCATCGACGGCCAGGTGCTGGTCGACACCGAACGCGGGATATTCGTTGCCAAGCACCGCCGCCGCATCGGCTACGTCTTCCAGGAAGGCCGCCTGTTCCCGCATCTCAGCGTGCGCCAGAACCTGCTGTTCGGGCGCTGGTTTGCGGCATCGAAAGACGGGGCGGGCGGCGATCTCGACACCGTGGTCGATCTGCTGGGCATCGGCCGGCTGCTCGACCGCCGCCCGCAGTCCCTGTCGGGCGGCGAGAAGCAGCGCGTGGCGATCGGCCGGGCGTTGCTCGCCCATCCGCGCCTGCTGCTGATGGACGAGCCGCTGTCGTCGCTCGACGACGCACGGCGCGCCGAGATCATGCCGTACATCGAACGCCTGCGCGACGAGGCAGGCGTGCCGATCGTCTATGTCAGCCATTCCGTCGGCGAGGTGGCGCGGCTTGCCACCACCGTCGTGGTGCTGGCCGAGGGCCATGTCGCCGCGGCCGGTCCCGTCCTCGACATACTGGGACGCCTCGACGTCTTCCCCCTGTCGGAAGCCAACGAAGGCGGCGGCGTGCTCGACACCCGCATCGACCGCCACGACGACACCTATCATCTCACCGTTCTTTCGTCGCAGGCGGGCGAGCTGCAGGTCCCCCGCCTCGCCGCCGCCGTGGGCACGCCGGTGCGCGCCCATATCCGCGCCCGCGACGTGATGCTCTCCCTGCAGCCGCCCGAGGGCATCAGCGCGCTCAATGTACTGGCCGGCCGCATCGTCGAGATCGTGGGCAGCGGCGCCAACAACGCGGTGGCCGATATCCGGCTCGATTGCAACGGCGCCGCCCTGATCGCCCGGCTGACCGCCAAGTCGGTCGAGCGGCTGCAGCTCACCCCTGGCCGACCGATCTATGCCGTGATCAAGACCGTGTCCTTCGCCTCACCTACCTGAAGAGCCCAACCATGCCACAGCTCAGCATCCGCATCGATTTCGACGGCGAGGGCCGTCTCGGCCCCGGCAAGGTGCTGCTGCTCGAGCGCATCGCCAAGGAAGGCTCGATCTCCGCCGCCGGCCGTTCAATGAAGATGTCCTATCGCCGGGCCTGGGAATTGGTGGCCGACATCAATGCGAGCTTCGCCGAACCGCTGGTGTCCTCGCAGGCCGGCGGCAAATCCGGCGGCGGCGCGATCCTGACGGAGCGCGGCCGCGAACTGGTGAGCCATTACCGCGCCATCGAGCGCAAGGCCCTCACCGCCGCCTCCCGCCATCTCGAAGCCCTGCAGGCGATTTCGCGCACCAAGCGGAGCAAACGCTAAAGCGGTTGCGAACAGCCCGGTCTTGGCTCAGCAATAGGGAGCCAACAAAAAAAGACACGGGAAACGCTCACCATGACCTCAGCCTCGTTCGATTTCGCCCCGCTTTTGGCGCCCGGCACGCCGGCGCCCGCCGTCAAATGGAACGGCTTCCCCAAATACAATTTCGTCGGCGGCCATAACGACGCCAAGCAGCTGCCGGTCGACAGGCTGGTCGAGGCGGCAACGGCCGTGCTGAAGCGTGAGGGTGCGACGCTGGCGACCTATGGGCTGAACAGCGGGCCGCAAGGTTATCGTCCGCTGCGCGACTTCCTGGTCGGCAAGCTCAAGAGCCATGCCGGCATTTCCTGCACCGCCGACGAGATCCTGATCACCTCGGGTTCCATGCAGGGCCTCGACCTGGTGAACAGCCTGCTGCTCGCCAAGGGCGACACGGTGTTCGTCGAGCAGGAAAGCTATGGCGGCGCGCTGACCAAGCTCACCAAGCTCGGCGTCAACACCATCGGCATCCCGCTCGACGAGGAAGGCCTGCGGCTCGACGTGCTGAGGGAGAAGCTCGAGGAGCTGAAGAAAAAGGGCGTGCAGGCGAAATACATCTACACCATCCCGACGGTGCAGAATCCGACCGGCGCCATCATGGGCGAGAAGCGCCGCGCCGAGCTTCTGAAGCTCGCCGCCGCTTACGGTGTGATGATCTTCGAGGATGAGTGCTATTCCGACCTGATCTGGAACGGCAAGCGGCCGAAATCGCTCTACGCCCTGGCGAACGGCGAGGGCGTCATCCATATCGGCTCCTTCTCCAAGTCGATCGCGCCAGCACTGCGCGTGGGCTACATCGTCGCCAAATGGGAGATCATCTCCCGCATGCTCGGGCTGAAGCAGGATGCGGGCTCCGGCGCGCTGGAGCAGATGGTGCTCGCGGAATTCTGCACCAAGCATTTCGCCTCCCATGTGCCGAAGCTGACCGCCGGCCTGAAGGTAAAGCTCGACGCGCTGCGCGAAGCCCTGGCCGAGCAGTTCGGCACCGCGGCCGAGTTCGGCGATCCGCCGGGCGGCATCTACCTCTGGATCAAGCTGCCGGAACAGGTGGACACGCAGAAACTGGCGCAGGCCGCCATCGCGGCCGGCGTGTCGCTCAATCCCGGCCCGGAATGGTCGACCAACAAGAGCTACGCCAAGAATCGCCTGCGACTTTGCTTCGCCAACCCCGAGCCGGAAACCATCCGCCAGGGCGTCGCCGTGCTGGCCGAGGTCTGCCGCAAGGAATTCGGCGTGCCCGTGCGCAGTGCCAACATCGAGAAGAACTAGCCGGATGGAATCCGTCATACCCCTCTCCGCCCGCTCTTAGCGGGGGGAGAGGTTGGGTGAGGTGGGTCATTTCTTTCGACACGCCTGCCGGTTCTTGTACAACGACCACCTCACCCTCCCATGCTTCGCATGGGCCCCACCCTCTCCCCCGCAAGCGGCGGAGAGGGACTTAATTATGAGAGCAGCCCCTCGATGATGGACATCACGACCGGCCGGCCCGTCACCCTGGCTCCCAACGGCATGGTGACGAGCCCGCATTCCCTTGCCTCGCAGGCGGGCGTCGACGTCCTGCGCGCCGGCGGGTCGGCGGTCGATGCAGCGATCGCCACGTCGGCGGCGCTGTCGGTGATCTATCCGCACATGACCGGGGTCGGTGGCGACGCCTTCTGGTTGATCCACGACGCGAGAACAGGCGCCGTGCGCTATCTCGACGGTGGTGGCCGGGCCTGTGCGGCCGGCACCATCGCGGCCTTCGAAAGACGCGGCTTGAGCGAAATCCCCTATCGCGGTGTGCTGCCCGGCACGCTGACCGTGCCCGGCGCGGTGGCGAGCTGGTGCGAAGCGCATGCCGCCCATGGCCGGCTGCCGCTGGCGCGTTCGCTGGCCAGCGCCATCGGCTACGCGCGCGACGGCTTTCCGGTGACGGCACGGCTCGCCCATTGGATCGGCGTCACCGCCGAGGAGCTCAAGAAAAGCCCCGAGGCCGCGGCAATCTTTTTGGCGGGCGGCGCGAAGCTCAAGAATCCCGATCTCGCCCGCACGCTGGAGGCCATCGCGGCCAGCGGCCGGGCCGGCTTCTACGAGGGCGCGGTGGCGCGCGAGCTGGTGCGCTTCTCGACCGAGCACGACGGCTTCTTCACGCCGGACGATCTCCGCGCCCAGGCCGCGCGGTGGGGCGAGCCGCTCAAGGGCCGTTACCGCGACGTCACGATCTTCGAGACGCCGGCGCCGACCCAAGGCTTCGCCGTGCTCCAGATGCTGAACCTGCTCGAGCCGTTCGAGCTGCACCGCAGGCCCTTCCTCGGGCCCGACCATGTGCATCTGATGGTGCAGGCCAAGCAGGTCGCCTATCACGACCGCGACCGCTTCCTGGGCGATCCGCGCTTCGGCGACGTGCCGATCGAGAGGCTGATCTCGCGCGCCCATGCCGACGAAAGGCGCCACGTCATGGACCCGGCGCACGCCATACCGTGGGACCGTATTCCCTCGTATGGAAGTCTCGCCGGCGACACCGTCTATATCGCCGTGGTCGACGCCGAGGGCAACGCGGTGTCGCTGATCCACAGCCTCTATGGCGGCTTTGGTTCGGCCGTGGTCGCCGGCAGCACCGGCGTGGTGCTGCAGAATCGCTCGGCCTATTTCTCGCTGGACCCCGCGCATCCCAACCGACTCGAGCCCGGCAAGACGCCGTTGCATACGCTTATCGCCTCGCTCGCCTTCCGTAACGACAAGCTATGGGCCGTGCTGGGCTGCATGGGTGCCGACGGCCAACCGCAGATCCACCTGCAAACCTACATCGCCATGATCGACCATGGCCGCGACATCCAGGAAGCGCTGGAGACGCCGCGCTTCCTCTCAGGACGCTTCGCGTTGGGTGAGGCCCGCGACACGCTGCATCTCGAAGGCCGCTTCGCCGATGAGACGATCGCCGAACTGAAGCGCCGCGGACATCCGGTCAACCGCTGGTCCGACTGGAACGAGCTCGCCGGCCACGCGCACGGCATCACCATCGATCCGGAAAGCGGATTGCGCGCGGGCGGCTCGGATCCGAGGAGCGACGGGGCGGCGATCGGGTATTGAGCGGGCACCGAGGAAAGGTCCCTCGCTGCGCTCGGGATGACAATTTTATTGTCTCCGGCAGCGTGCGCTGACTCGAAGCGTCGATGAAGAAAATGCTGTCATCGCGCGCGGAGTAACCTCCGCGCTGGAGCGCAGCGAGGGACCTTTAGCTTAACCCTTTCGATAGTACGGCTCGACCACGCCCTTGAGCTTGATCGTGAGCGGGTTGCCGTGGCGGTCGACGGTCTTGCCGACGGCGACGCGGACCCAGCCTTCGCTGACGCAATATTCCTCGACGTTGGTCTTCTCCTCGCCGTCGAAACGGATGCCGACGTCCTTCTGAAGGACAGCCTCGTCGTAATGCGGGCTCTTGGGGTTGGTGGACAGGCGGTCGGGCAGAGTGTCGGTCATGGATTGCTTTCGATAAAATTCAAACGAGTGCGAAGCCTTCATAGCCGTTCTTCACCACGGCCTCGCACTTTTCGATATAGGCAGGGAAGCCGCCGATATAGGGCATGAAGACGCGCGGCTTGCCCGGCACGTTGGCGCCGACATACCACGAGCTGCAGGTTGAGCGCAGCGTGCCGCCGGCCACCTCGCGGACATGGCCGACCCAGTCCTCCTCGGCCTCGACCAGCGGCTCGATCTTGCGAGCGCCGCGGTCGCGCATATGGACGAGGCACTCGGCGATGAAATCGACATGCTGCTCGATCGAGGGCAGCATGTTGGTCAGCACCGAGGGGCTGCCCGGGCCGGTGATGGTGAAGAGGTTGGGGAAGCCCGCCATGGCGAGTCCCAGATAAGCCTTCGGGCCCTCGCGCCATTTTTCCTTCAGCGTCTGCCCGCCGCGGCCGCGGAAATCGATCTTCATCAGCGCGCCGGTCATGGCGTCGAAGCCGGTGGCGAAGACGATGTCGTCTATCTTGTATTCGCGGCCGTTCGCCTTGACGCCGTCGGCGGTGAAGCCCTCGACCGGCGCATCGCTGACATCGACCAGGGTGACGTTGGGGCGGTTGAAGGTTTCCCAGTAGCCGGTGTCGACGCACAGCCGCTTGCAGCCGATGATGTTGGTCGGCGAGAGCCTGTCGGCGACCTTGGGATCCTTCACGATCTCGCGGATCTTGCCGCGCACGAAATCAGCGGCCGCCTTGTTGGACTCGGCGTTGAGCAGGAGGTCGGAGAAGGCGCCCATGAAGGGAATGCCGCCATGGGCCCAGCGTTCCTCGAAGTGGCGGCGCCGCTCCCCTTCCGCCGTCTCGACCGCGGCGGCCGGATTGAATTTGAAGTCGATGCCCGAGGGCATCTTGCGTGCCCGCTGGCGCATCTCCTGGTAGTTGGCCTTGGTCTGCTGCTTGTAGGCAGGATCAAGCGGCCGGTTATGCGCCGGCACCGTGTAGTTGGCGGTACGCTGGAACACATAGAGGTGCTTGGCCTGCTCGGCGATCAGCGGGATCGACTGGATGGCCGACGAGCCGGTGCCGATGACTCCCACCACCCTGCCGGTGAAATCGACCCCGTCATGCGGCCATTGACCGGTGTGGTATTGCGCGCCCTTGAAGTCGGCGAGGCCGGGAAAATCGGGCTTGTTGGTCGAGGAGAGGCAGCCGGCGGCGGTGATGACGAAGGTGGCCGATACGGGTCCGGTCTTGTCGGTCTCGACGATCCAGCGATCGGCCTGCTCGTCAAAAGTCGCGGCGGTCACGCGGGTATCGAAGGCGATGTCGCGGCGCAGGTCGAAACGGTCGGTGACATGGTTGGCGTAGCGCAGGATCTCGGGCTGGGTGGCGTAGCGCTCGGTCCAGTCCCATTCCTGCTGGAGCTCGGGGGAGAACTGGTAGGAATACTGCACACTTTCGACGTCGCAGCGCGCGCCGGGATAGCGGTTCCAGTACCAGGTGCCGCCGACGCCGCTGCCGGCCTCGAAGACGCGCGCGGAAAAGCCGAGCTGGCGCAGCCGGTGCAGCATATAGAGGCCGCCAAAACCCGCTCCGACGATCACCGCGTCGAATTTGACCAATGTACCCTGTGGCGAAGCCGACATCTTTCCTCCGTGCAGCTAAGTCTGCCGCTGTATGAAACCCAATATGGCCGGAAGCAAGGCTCCGGGCACGGTCTTTGCCTTGACTCGGGGGCACCGCAGGATACCGATGCGCCTCAGCAAGGAGAACGAGATGAGCAGCATTTTCAAGAGGACACTGATCGCGGCCGCTCTCGTTGTCGCAGGCGGCGCGTCGGCTGCGTTCGGCCAGGCGGCCGACCATCCGGCTGACAAGCCCCTGGTAGTGGGCTCCGATTTCGGCGTGGCGCCGTGGATGGTGCGCGGCGCGGCCGGCCCCGAGGGGTTCGGCGTCGACATGATCAACGAGGTCGGCAAGCGCATCGGCCGGCCGAGCGTGGAAATCGTCGACGTCAATTTCTCCGGCCTTTTCGCGGCATTGTTCTCCAAGCGCATCGAGTTCACCGTCAATCCGCTCAACGTCACGGCGGAGCGCGCCGAGCGCATGCTTTACAGCGAGCCGTTCTTCGCCACCGGCAACGGCTTCCTGGTGCGTGCGGCCGACGAGATGAAGGGCTTCGAGGATCTCAAGGGCAAACAGCTCGCCGTCAACCGCGGCACCATCTCCGACACCTGGGCCACCGCCAACGCCGAGAAATACGGCTTCGAAGTCCAGCGCTACGACACCTTCCCCGATTCGGTGCAGGCCGTGATCACCAAGCGCGCCTTCACCGCGCTGAACGAAATTCCCACGACCGTGTTCGCCGCCAGCAAGAACAAGGCAATCAAGGTCGGCTTCAAGGACTTCAACGGCCGCAACTTCGCCTACGCCTTCCGGCTCGAGGACGCGGCGTATCGCAACAAGGTCGAGGAGGCGATCGAATGCATGAAGCTCGACGGCACGCTCTTCAAGCTGCACGAGAAATGGTACGGCTCGGCGCCCGACCAAGGGTCGGCGCTCGAAGCGGTCTATTACGGCTACGGCGCGCCCGGCTTCAAGGGATTCGAACCCACGGCGCACGTGCCGAAGTGCGGATGAGCGCCTCCACCGATGTCCTCTTCAGAATCCCTCCCCCGCAGGGGGAGGTGGCCCGCCAGGGCCGGAGGGGGACTCGGTCTTTCGATACTTAGATTCCGCATGTGGTGGGCACCGAGTCCCCCTCCGCCCTTCGGGCACCTCCCCCTGCGGGGGAGGAAGTTTGAGCTCAAACTTGCAAAGGCCCCATGGGCGCCATCGCCGATAACTACTTCAATCCGCAGATCCTCGCCCAGTATGGCCCCGATATCCTCGGCGGCTTCTGGGTCACGGTCGAGGTGGCGCTGCTCACCATCCTGGTGGGCGTCGGCACGGGCCTCGCGCTCGCGATCGTGCGCACGCTGCGCTTCCGACCGGCCGATATCGTCATCACGATTTTCGTCGACATCTTCCGCACCCTGCCGCAGCTCGTCGTCATCGTGTTCCTGTATTTCGGCCTGCCCTATGCCGACATCCAGCTCTCGCCCTTCGCCGCCACGGTGATCGCGCTCGGCGCCGTGCTGGCAGCCTTTGCGACGGAAATTTTCTGGGCCTCCATCCAGGCGGTGCCGGAGGGCCAGGGCGACGCCGCGCGGTCGCTCGGGCTGGGCTTCTTCCAGGTACTGTTCCTGGTGGTCCTGCCGCAGGCCGTGCGCCTTGCCGTGCCGCTGCTGTCCAACCGTGCCATCTCCATCACCAAGGGCACGGCGCTCGGCACCGCCGTTGCCCTGCCCGAGCTGCTGGGCCGCGCCGAGAGCGCCATGGCAATCGCCGCCAATCCCTCGCCCCTCACCCTGGCGGCGGCGCTCTATCTCGTATTCTTCGTCCCGCTGGTCGTGGCGAGCCGCTGGCTCGAAGGCCTCGGACCCCACCGGCACATGGGACGGCATTGAGATGGAAGGCCTTCAACTCTTCCTCGACAATTTCGCCAACTGGGATTCGTTCGTCCTGATCTGGCCGCTGCTGTGGCAGGGCCTGCAGCTCACTGCCCTGCTCGCCGTCGTGACCCTGCCCATCGCCATCGCCGTCGGGCTGCTGATTGCCGTGGCCTACAGCTTCCACAAGAAATGGCTGAACGTGGCGCTGCTGGTCTGGATCGACCTGTTCCGTTCCTTCCCCGTGCTAGTGCTGCTGATCTTGATCTTCTACGGCCTGCCTTTCCTCGGCCTGCGTCTGCCGAGCTTCGCCGCCTGCGTGCTGGCGCTCGTGCTCAACAACTCGGGCTACTATGGCGAGATCTTCCGCGCCGGCATCGAGTCCATCCCGCTCGGCCAACGCGAGGCCGCCCGGGCACTCGGGCTGCATCCGGTCAAGGTCATCTTCCTGGTCGTCCTGCCGCAGGCCATCGCCAAGGTGCTGGCGCCGCTCGCCTCCAATTCGCTGGAGCTGGTCAAGAGCACCTCGATCGCCGCGATGGTGGCGCTGCCCGAACTGCTGCGCTCGGCCCGCGTGGCGCAGGAGCAGACCTATAATCCAACGCCGCTCACCGCGGCGGCCATCCTGTTCTTCGTGCTGCTCTGGCCCTTCGCGCGCTGGGTGGCCAAGCTCGAACGCGACATGCTGATGAGGCGGAGATGAAAAGACTGCAGGGCAAGACGGCGCTGATTACCGGCGCTTCCTCGGGCATCGGCCGTGCCATCGCACGCAAATTCGCCGACGAAGGCGCCACCTTGCTGCTGATGGACGTCACCGAGGAGGTGGTCGAAGGCGGCGAGCCGACGCACAAGATCCTCGGCGTGCCGTTCTTCCAGGGCGATGTCTCAGCTGAGAAAGACGTCGAGGAGGCGGTGCGCCGCGCCGCCGAGCCGACGGGACGACTCGACATCGTGGTCAACAATGCGGTCATCCGTGTGGGCAAGAAGCTCACCGACACCAGCCTCGAGGAGTGGAACCGGGTGATGGAGGTGAACCTCACCGGCGTGTTCCTGATGTGCCGCGCCGCCGTGCGCCGGATGCTCGGCCAGGAAATCCGCAACGAGGCGCGTGGACGCATCGTCAACATCTCCTCGCAGCACGGCATGATCTCTGCTCCCGAGGACGTGTCCTACGGCACGTCGAAATCGGCCATCGTCTATCTCACGCGCCAGATCGCCGCCGATTACGGCAAGGACAGCGTCATCTGCAACGCCGTGGCGCCGGGCAAGATCCTGACCGGCAAGACCGGCCGCGCCATCGAGCCGCGCTGGCTCGACTACAGTCACGCCCGCACACCTTTGCCGCGACTCGGCCGCTCCGACGACGTGGCCAACGCCGTGTTGTTCCTCGCCTCGGACGAGTCGACCTTCATCACCGGCGAGAACCTGATGGTCGATGGCGGCTGGATGGCGAATTGAGCGACTGCCGATGGCCAGCCCCGCCGCGTCGAGATCATGGAGCACCCGAAGCGCCGTCACAGCGGCACACCGAGAGGGGGGCGGCCCGATTCGGTTTCGACCAGTCGAAGGATCAGGAGCGTTTGCCTGTCCTGCTCCCGCATGACACCGGTCAGATGGTAGCGGCCCGATCCTGATCGACTCGTGACGAAAACGCCGGCCCGCGTCAGCGCGGTCGCAAGTTCATCGGCAATGCTGCGCGCGATCGCCGCATTTTCCGGGCCCGCCTCGATCGGGCCGAGGAGGATCGTCGGCCGGTCGCGACCGGATACAAGAAAGGCCGGAGCGTCGGCGAAGACGGCCTGGCGCTTGAGAGTCTTGGACGGTGTTTCCCGATACCGGCGACCATACTCGACGGAAAACCGCCCGCAATGCGCGAAACCGCAACGCAGCGCCACGTCAATCACCTTCACGCCGGGCGCGCCCTGGAGCAGTTCACGGCGCGCGCATTCGAACCGGACGTCGCGAAGAACGGCGATGGGTGTCCTCCCGAGAAAGATCCGGAATTGCCGCTGGAGCGTCCTGCCGGACACACAGGCCACGGCCGCCAGATCGACCACTTTCCAGTCGCGCCCCACGTTCGCGCGCATCGCACCGAGCGCACGCCGGACGCCGCGCGGTAACAGCGCCGTATGTGAAGCTCCATGAGGTTCCAAGGTCATGGTGAGACACTATCGATCTTGAACCCCGAGTTCGGTGAACAACGTCACACTTGGGACAGTCGTGTCGCAAACTGGATAGAAACACGGACATATCCCGGCTTAATTTCCCCCCATGACGAACTGCGAACGTGGACGCATCGACTACGATGAAACCGGAAGAGGCTCGACCATCGTGCTCGTGCCGGGATCCTGCAGCACGGGCGCCGCGTGGCGGCCCATCATCTCCCAATGGGAGGGCGGCTTCCGATGCGTGACGACAAGCCTGCTTGGCTATGGCGGGACGGCCGAACGCCGTACCACCGTGGATACCGGCATCTCTCACGAGGCCGAGATGCTTGAATCGGTCGTTCGGCGGGCGGGCTGCCCGGTGCATCTCGTCGGCCATTCGTTTGGCGGCCTGACGGCGCTTGCCGTGGCGCTCCGGAACCGGGTGTCGTTGCTGAGCCTGGTGATCGTCGAGGCGCCCGCCGTGGAAATGCTGCGGCTGATGGGCGAGCACCAGCACTATCGCGCTTTCTGCGAGATGACCGATGCCTATTTCCGCGCGTTCGATGCCGGCGAGAGCGCGGCGATCGAGACGATGGTCGACTTCTACGGCGGTGCCGGCACCTTTGCCGGCTGGCCGCAACGCGTTCGCAGCTACGCCATGGAAACGACGGCGGTCAATATCCTGGATTGGGCAAGTGCCTATGGCTTCCATCCAGAACCCGAATCCCTTGCGAAGATCAAGGTTCCTGCCCTTGTCGTGCGGGGCGGTGCAAGTCACCCGGCAATGAAGCGGGCGAACGAGCTTCTGGCCGGGTGCATGGCTAAAGCCTCGATCGTCACGATCGCCGGAGCGGCCCATTTCATGATTTCGACCCATGCCCAGGAGGTCGCCCGCGCGATCGCCCGGCACGTTGCTCAATGCCTGCCAGAATCCCTGCAGAGTGAACGCGCCAAGTGCTAAGCTCGCCATGACCCAGAGGTAGGGCCTGGAAAGTGATGAGGGCGCATGCCGGCACGCGACGGAATCGATGGGCGCGAGGCGGTCGACGCGACCCGATCGGTGATCGGTGACGCGCCGCGGCGACGCGAAGACGCGCGCTTCGTCACCGGCCACGGCGCCTATCTCGACGATCTGCGCTTCGACGGCCTCGTCCATGCCGTCGTGCTGCGTTCGCCGCATGCCCATGCGCTGATCCGCTCGATCGACACCGCAGCCGCCCGCGCAGCACCCGGTGTGCTGGCGGTGCTGACCGCCGCGGATGCGGACGCCGACGGGCTGCGGCCGCTGCGGCCCTATACCGAAGCCAATGTCCAGACGGGCGAAAAATTCACCTTCGACCTGCAGCCGTTGCTGGCCGGCGACAAGGTGCGCTTCGTCGGCGAGCCGGTGGCATTCGTCGTCGCCGAAACGCAGGCCCAGGCGCTCGACGCTGCCGAACTGGTCGCGGTCGATTATGCACCGCTGCCGGCGGTGACGACGGCCGCCGCTGCGCGCACTCCGGGCGCGCCGCAGCTTTCGCCGGACGTGCCAGCCAATGTCTGCCTCGATTGGCTAACCGGCGATCACGCGGCCGTCGAAGCCGCATTCAAGGCCGCGCCGCATGTGGTCGAGCTCGACCTCGACAATCACCGCATCGTCAGCAACCCGATGGAGCCGCGCGGCGGCGTCGGGTCCTACGATGCGGCGGCCGCGCGCTACACGCTGCATGTCTCCAGCCAGAACATCCACGGCAACCGCAACCATGCCGCCCAGGCGCTGGGCACGACGCCCGCGCAGGTGCGGTTCATCGCGCCCGATGTGGGCGGCGGCTTCGGCTCGAAGAACTTCATCTACGCCGAGCATGTGCTGATCCTGTGGGCGGCGCGGCGCGTCGGCCGGCCGGTGAAATGGATCGCAAGCCGCAGCGAGACGTTCCTGTCGGAGCATCACGCCCGCGACCAGCAGGCGCGCGCCGCGCTGGCACTCGACGCCGGGGGCAGGTTTCTCGCGCTGCGCGTCTCCAGCGTCGCCAATGTCGGCGCCTACATGGCCAACGTGGCGGGCGGCCTGCAGACCTACCAATATCTCCATCTGCAGGGCACGGTGTATGCGCTGCCCGCCATCGCCCTCGAGATCGCCGCCGTGCTCACCAACACCGCACCGACCGGCGTCACGCGCGGGCCGGGCTTCGCCGAGACGGTCAATATCCTCGAACGACTGATCGACGCCGCGGCCCGCCAGGGCGGCTTCGATCGCGTGGCCCTGCGGCGCCTCAACATGATCCCCGCCGCTTCCATGCCGATGACCAACCTGTTCGGCTTCCCGGTCGACAGCGGCAGCTTCGTCGAGACGCTCGATCTCGCACTGGCCCGCGCCGACAGCGCGGGCTTTGCCGCGCGGCGGCGCGAGAGCGAGGCGCGCGGGTGCCTGCGCGGGCTGGGCCTAGCCTATCACATCAAGGGGACCGGCGGTTCGCCCGACGAGAATGTCGATATCCGCTTCGATGCCGATGGCGGCGTGCGGCTGATCACCGGCACGCAGACCATCGGCCAGGGCCACGAGACGACGTTCCCGCAAATCCTCGCCGACCGCCTCGGCATTGCCAACGAGCGCATCAGGCTTTGCCAGGGCGACACCGATCTCATCGTCAATGGCGGCGGCCATGGCAGCTCGCGCGCCACGTATATGGGCGGCACCGCGATCTGGCGTGCCTCGATCGAGATCCTGGCCAAGGCGAAGCCGCTCGCCGCCGAGGCGCTGGAAGCCGCCGACGCCGACATCGCCTTCGCCGACGGCAAATTCACCGTGGCAGGCACCGACCGCTCGATTGCTCTGCTCGACGTGGCGGCGCGCGGCCGCCACGCCGGCACGCCGCTCGACACCTTCCATGCCTGGACGCGCGAGCACATGACCTTTCCCAATGGCGCCCATGTCGTCGAGGTCGAGATCGACCGCGACACCGGCCGCGTGTCGCTGGCGCGCTACAGCGCGGTCGACGACTACGGCGTGCTGGTCAATCCGACCATCGCCACCGGCCAGATTCACGGCGCGATGGCCCAGGGTGTGGGCCAGGCCCTGCTCGAACACGCGACATACGACGCACAGTCCGGCCAGATGATCGCGGCCTCCTTCATGGACTACACCTTGCCGCGCGCCGACGATCTGCCGTCCTTCGAGATCGGCTTCAACGCCACGCGCTGCACGACCAATCCGCTGGGCGTCAAAGGCTGCGGCGAGGCCGGCGCGATCGCGGCCTTCCCCGCCATCGCCAACGCCATTCTCGATGCCCTGGCGCCACTCGGCGTCCACGATTTCGACGGCCCCGCCACCCCGGCGAACATCTGGCGGGCGATGGCCGGAACGCGCTAAAATCCGCCATGGCTTACGGCTTCGCCCTTTTCGAGACGAGCATCGGCGCCTGCGGCGTGGTCTGGAGCGCAAAGGGCCTTCTGGGTCTGCAGCTACCCGAGGCCGACGACGCCAGGACACGCGCCCGGGTGTTGCGCCGCTGGCCCCAGGCACGCGAGGTGCCGCCGCCGGCCGGCGTCCAGCGCGCGCTCGACCGCATCACCGCCCTGCTGCGCGGCGAGGCGACCGATTTGAGCGCCATCCCGCTCGACATGGAGGACGTGCCGGACTTCAACCGCCGGGTCTACGAGGTTGCCCGCACTGTCCCGCCTGGCGCCACGATCACCTACGGCGAGATCGCGACGCGTCTGGGCGATCCCCAGGACGCGCGCGCCGTCGGCGAGGCGATGGGCCGCAATCCTTTCGCCATCGTCGTGCCCTGCCATCGCGTGGTGGCCGCCAACGGCAAGATGGGCGGCTTCTCGGCCAATGGCGGCGTGGCTACCAAGCAACGGATGCTCATCATCGAGGGCGCGCTGAAGCCGCCGCCGCCGACGCTGTTCGACAACACAATCTGGGGCGGCGGCTCATAAGCCCGTATACAGAGCCGGATTGAAGCAAGCTCGATGAAGACGAGATAATTGGCGGCGAGCTTGTCATGGCGAGTGGCAATACGCCGAACTTGATTGATCCGCACTTTGGGCGAGAAACATATCTCCTCCGAACCGAAATAACCGGCCGGTGCGTTCAAAATACCGCGATTTTGACACCGAGAACGGCTAGAGTTTGTAGAGCTGGTCGAGCCATGGGTGCCGACTGGAGCAGCCGGTGAGAAATTTTTGTCTCCTTCTGGTGAGGGAATGTCGATGCTAAAAAGGGTAGCTGTAGCCACACTCGCCGCCCTCCTTCTTGCCGCGCCCGCGTTGGCCGAGCCGGCTATTTTCACCTGGACAGGATATGGTCTGAACGTTCCTGGAAGCGGCAAGTGCCCGACCTACAAGATGACCATCGATGTCACGGTCGTCGGCACGGAGGTGCAGGGACGCTTCCAGCAGGAAGGCCGGCCAGAGCGGAACTTCAAAGCGACACTGGGCACCGACAAAAAATTCAAGACGACGGCCGTCGTGGGCGGCGGCAACAAGATGGACGTCGTGGGCTCCCTCAAGGAGGGCGCCTCGACGATCATGCTCGACGGCTACTGCCTTTTCGAGGGCAAGCTCACGCCGAAGTAGCGGCCCATCATAGTCGCCACGTGGCCGATGCGCTGCGCGCCGACAGGCGGCGGGGCGGCCCTACTGGCTGATCCAGAACGTGTCGGGCTGGTAGAGCCCGATGTATCCGCCCGGGTCCCAGGCGTGGTACCCTTCCTTGGGAACGTTGTGGACCTTCGGCCCCACGACGACGGGCTGGCGAATCCCGTTCACCGTGCCGATCGAGAATACCTCGTCGGCGTTGGTGGTGAGGATCTGGTCCCAGGCCTTTCGGCGCACCGCGGGGTCGGTCGCGGTCTCCCACTCCTTTAGGTAGTCCATCAGCTTGCAGGCCGACGGCATGTCGCATTGCTCGCCCTGCTTGCCTTTGGATTCCACATACATGCCCCACCGGGGCCACTGCAGGCCGCCCTGCATGGTCGGCGCGAACTCCCTGGGGCTGGTGTCGACCGACGGTACGGCCGTCACGAACCCGGCATAGGCCGTCATGATCGCGTCACCCGAGAAGGCCCGCAGCCGGAAATTATCGAGCGTCTGCGGCTTGGTCAGCATCTCGATGCCGACCTTCTTCCAGCACTCGCCGATCAGCTGCAGGGCATCTGCGTCCTCGGTCTCCTCGCTCGAATGCTCGACCACGATGATTGCCGGTCGCCCGTCGGGCAGCAGCCGGATGCCGTCGGGGCGGCGCTTGTTCAGGCCAGCCTCATCAAGAAGCTGGTTAGAGAGCTTTGGATCGTATGTCGCCCACTTGGTCGCGTACTCGGGCTTGAACAGCTCCGAGCGCTCCATGATCGTGTTGTTGGAGGGCTTGGCCAGGCCCAGGTAGACGGACTCGTTGAGTTCGTCGCGGTCGATCGCCAGAGACAGCGCTCGTCGTAACCGGACGTCGCGCATCAGCTTGCGCCATTGCTCGTCGCTCGCATTCAGATTGGGGTAGAGCGCGAGCTGCGAGCCGGAGCCGGACTCCCAGAGATAGACTTTGACTCCCGATTGCTTGGCGCTCTTCTGCAGGAAGGTGTAGTCGCGCATGTTGAGATAACGCGACTGCAGGTCTGCCTCGCCGAGGCCTGCCTTGGCGGGGACCAGGTTGGCCGCCACCACGGTCATGATCACGTCGTCGATGTAGGGTAGCTGCTGTCCCTTTTGGTCGATGCGGTGAAAGTAGGGATTGCGAACGAAGACGAAGCGCTGGGCTGGCGGGACCGTGGTGAGGACCCACGGGTTGAGCGACGGCATGTCGACATTGCTGTTGCCGTACATCGCGTCCTGGCGCCGAAAGACGTTGGCCCAGCGGCTGCCCTTGTAAAGCTTCAGGATTTCCTCCTCGGGCGTGTATTTGCCGTGAAGCGTCTTGAGGTAGTGCGCCGGCCGGAACAGGAAGAGGGGGGCGGCGCGCGCCTGGCTTTCGATGAAATGGGGGTTGGGCTTGGCCCAGCTGTAGCGGATCGTCCGCTCGTCGATGATCTCGACCTTGGGCGGCTGGCCGTCGACGAGGAGTTCGACGGACGGCCCGGAAGGCGACAGTTCGCTGTTGTTGGCGACATCCTCCCAGAAGAAGCGGAAGTCCTCAGTGGTGAAGGGGTGGCCATCCGACCATTTGTGGCCGGCGCGCAGCTTCAGAGTGAACTCGCGACCCTCCTTGACCTCGTAGCTCTCGAGGATGTCGGGGTGCAGCTCGAACTTGTCGTCGTAGACGATCAGCCGGGTGTAGCTGTAGACCGTCATAAGACGGGTATCGCGTGAGCCTGAGATCAGCATGTTGAGCTGGCCGCCGTGCTTGCCCGGGCCATCGCCGCCCGCGAACCGCTCGATGATCCGGGGCTGCCGGGGAATGCGCTTGTCGACCGGCGGCAATGCGCCCGACTTCACCCGATCCACCAGATTCGGCGTCTCCTGCATGGCCGGCAGCGGATCTGCGGCAAGGGCCGGTGCCCCCACGAAGCCCATCAAAAGCATCTGCGTCAGGGCACGTCTTTTCATCGCTAGCCTCACTGTTTGCCCGGCGACCAGCAGTCGACGGCGATGATGCCCACCTCCGCTTCGTCGGAGGCCCTTAGGGTTGTGTGGGCAGTATGATCAACGAAAGGCAGAAATCGCTGACTATCTGGAGAATCCCGGATAAAAAGAAAGACAGAAGAAAAAGGCAAAGGAGCCTTCCATGCCCGATCGCGCGACCCTTCCGGTTCTCGACCACGAACTGGCCGAGGACGAGCTCCAGTGGATGAAATCCGTCTACGCGGACTTCAGCAAGGCCCGTGCCGCGGCCGGTCCCGAATTCAACCCCAAGGAAGCCCTGCGCGCCATTCTGGTCCGCGCGGAATATCGCCTGTCCGCCGCGCCGGATTTGACCGGACCCGGCCCGTGGCGTCTGGGCCAGAATCGGCATGGCCGTGGCGTCGCGGCGGTGTTCCTGCCGAAAGTCGAGCTTCACACACACATCGCCAGCCGCACCGATCAGTTCCCGATGTATGTCATGGGCGAGGCGGAAGGCTTTTCCATCGACGAAAATGGCAAGCCGTTGCTGACGCCGGTGGTCGACGGCGGCCATTTTCACAACGCGCCCGGTGCGCCGCACGCCTTCCTGCCGAAAGTCGGCGTGCCCAAACCGGACAACTGGGAAATCGCCTTCATCGCAATCACGCCGCGCAACTTGAAGGAAGACACGCACCGGGTCTCAGACGAGGTTCGTGCGCTATACAAACGGATCGTCGGTCAGGACGCCCCTTTGGGCATTTAGCGCGACGCCCGTCCGCGATGAAACACGTGCATTGCCGCCTCGAGAAGTGCGCGGAAAGCGGCCCTGCGTTGGCCTATTCGTTGAATGGGGCCTTTGCGTTGCTCAAGCCTGGTCGGGCTCCACGGCAAGTCGATATTGATGAGCGTGCCGAGGCGGGCTGGTATGCCCGAGTGAGGGGGACCGCATAACCGCGCCGTTCGTCATCGGCTCCAGCCTGGGCTATGATAGCCGGGCAAGTTCGAATAGCTGCCCACGAGTGAGGAGACGCCCGCCATGCGCACGAGCTTTTCCGTCAATGACATGACCATCCACCGGATTGTCGAGCAGGAGGCTGGCTTCACGCCGATGCTCGACTTCCTGCCGACATTGTCGAAGGAAACTCTCGGCGAGAACCTCGCCTGGTTGGCACCCGGCGGCTATGACAGCGCGAGCGGGAACGTCGTGTTGTGCTTCCAGTCGTATGTCGTCAAGACGCCGCACCACAATATCCTGGTCGATAGCTGCATCGGCAACGACAAGAACTTCCCGAACCGGCCGACCTGGAACAAGAAGGACGACAGCAACTGGATGACGGCGCTGAAGGCTGCCGGCCTTGGGGTCGAGGACATCGATTTCGTGATGTGCACGCATCTGCACGGAGATCATGTCGGCTGGAACACGCGGCTGGAGAATGGCCGCTGGGTCCCGACCTTTCCGAAGGCACGCTATCTGTTTTCGAAAAAAGAATACACCTATTGGAGCGAGATCCACCAGAAGACGCCGCTCGACCAGATCACCGACAGCGTGCTGCCGATCATCGAGGCCAACCGAGCCGAGTTGGTTACCAGCGATCATGCGCTCAATGACCATATCCGATTGAGCCCGACCCCGGGCCACACGCCCGACCATTTCGCGGTCTGCGCCGGCAAGGGCGGCGACGCTGCAGTGTTCACCGGAGATCTGATTCATTCGCCGATCCAGGCCCGCTATCCCGATTTGGTCATGCGCGTCGACACCGACCGCGATCAGGCTGTCCAGACGCGCCGGAATTTCTTCGAGCGCTACTGCGACACCGACACGTTGTGCTGCACAATGCATTTCCCGTCGCCCTCGGTCGGCCATATCAAGCGCTGGGGCGACGGCTTTCGCCTAGAATACGCAAAAAGCTGAAGGCGCGGAAGCGCTGTACTTGCACCGGCTGGGATCTTGACGGCTATTGCTGGGCACCGGCGTTGACTGCGGTTGCGCTCGTGACGACGACTCCCCAGCGACGCGGGCGTGCCATTTCAATGTGATGCCCAGGCGCCAATGTGATGGTCCCGAGACGGCATACGCCTTAAGGATTATCTAGGGAGAAGCTGTGACGTTATCCACATGCGGTTCAAGCCCCGCGACCGGAAGACTCGCCGGGCCAGGGCGCCGGTCCGCGAGCAGACGGTGGGCTTCGGCATCACGTCCGGAATTTAGATAGGCCCGCAACAACGTCGCTTCCACCAAATCCACCTGTGCTCGGCTGCCGCCCATACGTTCCCGTTCGGGCAGCATGGGCACGATCAAGTCGATTGCCGCGGCATAATCATCTCGTTGGAAGGCGGCGAAGGCACGCGCCACCGCGGGGATGGTTGAACCAGAGGGATAGCGGCCAGCTTCTGCCAGCTCCTCGATAGCCCGGACCCAGTTCTCCAACGCTGCGTCATTGCCGGCGGCGGCATACGCGAGCGCGACATGCCAATCGGCAAGAGAAAAGCCGGGGTGTGGAATTCTCTCTCGCGCGTAATCCTGGAGCTTCGCCCAGCGCGCGTGATCGCGGGGATGGCCCGCCAGTTCCGATCGCCAGAGAAACGAGGAAGAATCAGAGAGCTTCTGATGCACGGCGCCACGATGATCGTCCGACGAGAAGGCGTCGTTGTAGAGGCGAAGCCCCGCTTCCAAATCGCCGGCGTGCAATTCGAACAAGCCAAGGTGCCAGTTCAGATGGCCGAACAACCCGCCACTGCGATCGTAAAGCGGCAACCAGTCGCGCATGAAGGCGATGCCACTGTCCCGCTCGCCGGTTTCATAGCAGAGATGGGCGAAGGCGTGGGCGGCGTAGGCGTTACGCCGGACATGGGCCAAGGAGCGTTCAATTTTGGGGCGCGCTGCATCGTGCTGACCGATTTCGGATAGCGCCATGCCGTAATGGGCCTCGAACCACCAGTCCTCGCCGTACTGTGGGGCGAGCTGGTCCAGAAAATCGACAAGGCCCTGTTCCCGGCCAGGCAGGCCAGACATCCCAATCAACCCACCCTGATTGGCGGCGAGGCTCAGCACCAGAGCGTCGCGCGGCCACGTTCTTACATGGATGCGGATCGCGGCCAACGCTGAGACACCTTGGCCGGAAAACAGGTGGTGAAAGATATCGATGTGGCTGAGATCGCGCTCCGAGCCTCCGTCACTGAGGGACAATGCCGTGGCGAGCGACTCACGCATAGCCGCAAGGTTGCCCGCGAGCTGAAAGGCACGGGCCTTGCCGATATGAGCCAGGGCGAAGCCTGGATCGGCGGCGATGGCGCGATCAAAAGACGAGGCGGCACCGGGATAGACGGTCAGCAGAAGGTCGACGCCTTCGATATAGGCATCGCGCGCGGCTGCGACGGTGGTGGATACGGCCAGGCCGTAACGGTCTGTCAGCATGTCACCACCACCATCACCGGTATCGTCGCTCGGAGCCCCGCCCAGGCGTATTGCTCCCGGCACTCCCGCGTTCGGCATCGGCGCAGGGGCATTGGTTTCGAGGCAATTGTTTGGCGAGATACCCATTGTTCGTGAGCGTGCGCCAGGGAGCCAGGGCTTTCAAGGTGCGTCCTCTTAGCCGCAATTCACTGCTGCGATTCCCGATCAACCCATACCGCTTCCCATGCTGCCGCCGACGCGGAGGACTTCGCCCGTGACGAACGTGTTGAGGGTCGCAGAACTGCCAAAGGCGGCGCAATTTTATTGCGGACGGTGCCCTGAATGGGCGAAACGACGATCCGGCATCGCCCAGCTCAGCGGCGCGCGCCGCCGCGATCGGGGTTGGCTTCCTCGCCATTGTTTAGTATCGCTGGCCCCGCACGTGACCTCTCCGAGGAAAAGCCGCCACATGCCAATGACCCGCCGCGTCATGATCGCGACCGCAACTCTCGCCGCCGCCCGTCCGGCTGCCGCGCAAACGCAAGGAAAAGTCATGACGACACAGACCGGCCTGAAATTCATCGACACGACCGTCGGTACGGGCGCGAGTCCCAAAAGCGGCCAGACTTGTGTCATGCACTACACCGGCTGGCTCTCCGAAGGGGGTGCGAAAGGCCGAAAATTCGATTCTTCCGTCGACCGCGGCTCGCCCTTCGAGTTTCCCATCGGCATGAAGCGCGTCATCGCCGGCTGGGATGAGGGCGTCGCCACCATGAAGGTCGGTGGCAAGCGAACGCTGATCATTCCACCGCAGCTCGGCTATGGAGAGCGCGGCGCCGGCGGTGTCATTCCCCCCAACGCCACGCTGATTTTCGACGTCGAGCTGCTGGCGATCAAGTAGGCATCTAATTGAGGCAGCCTCACTCGCGACTCTTTTGGCGCTCCTCCCTTCTGGCCGACGCAGGTCTGCGCCGGAGCACCGTCCGCATGATGCCAACGAAGAGCAATGCTGCGACCGGCCAATGGAACCAGATTCTGTGCAGACCGGTGAATACATTGATCAGAATCAGAAAGCCCGAAATTGTAAGGGCTGCGGCAATGGGGCGAGGCAGATTCGCCAACCAATCCGAGACGAAGCGCCTCCACGCGGATGGCTCGTGTCCATCGCGAATCCGTTGAGCGTCGGCTTCCGGCGCGGCAACGGCTTCCGTCCGGGGAGGGGGGCTGTCGTCAGCTGCGAAGCCACGTCGCCCGACGGCTCGGCCGCTCATGGTCACGCGATAGCTGGTCACGGCAGCAACGTTCTTCATCGGTTGCTGGCCGAGACAGTCGAAGCCAACGGATAGTTTGTTGTGCACCTGATCGTAGACGGTACTGGAGACCACGACGCCACCGGGCTCGGCAAGTTCCTGCAACCGAGCCGCGATGTTGACCCCATCGCCATAGATGTCAGAGTCGTCCACCATCACATCTCCCAGATTGATGCCGATGCGAAACCGCATGCGCTGCGCATCAGGTGGGTCCGGATCGCGGTTGGAAATCTCCTGCTGAATCTCGACCGCGCACTGCACCGCCTCGACGACGCTGGCGAACTCGGCGATGACAGCGTCGCCCCAGGTATTCACGATCCGCCCGTCATGGCGCGCCACCAGTCCTGCAATGGCAGTGCGGTAGCGGCGCAGCGTCCCCAACGTTCCCGCTTCGTCTGCTTCCATGAGGCGAGAATATCCGTGGACATCAGCACACAGGACGGTGGTCAGCCGCCGTTTCACCTTGTCGTCGGTCATCGTCCATATGATAGCCTCATCAGCCGCCAGATGCATGAGGCATCGAATCTAGCGCCATAGCCGTTTAAGAGCCGATCCTGGCACTTTGGGGACATTGCAGGGGACCTGACCGAAGGCCGCTTTAGACCCAGGACGGACATCCTTGCTCGGGTTGGTCCAAGCCCCTTTTTAGAGTTCGTAGCCTGGATTAAATCGACGTGAGCGGACGAACCTGCCCGAGCAGAGACCAGAATCATCGGTTCGGGTCGACTGCGTCATAGTGGGTCGATCATGAGCGATTTGCCGATCCCAGCCTCACGCCGCACCGCCCGTGCCAGATTCGCGAACTCCTCGCGAGGCCTCGCGAGGAGTGACCCCAAAGCCAGCAGGAGCAGTCTTTTGTCGGAATGTTCACGAGAAAATCTAGAATCTGTTTTCCTCGCGAGGCCGTTGTGGCGGAACCCGGGAAAGAGCGAACAAAAGCCCATGCCTACGGCATCAGAAGCTTCCCACCGCGGTGGGAAGCTATGGGAAACCAGCGCTGGAGGCCCGGCCGTTTCTTTTCCGTTTGTTCAACGGAAATCCGGTGGCCGGCGGGTGCGCTCCCAACGCGGAATCCGACATGATCCCATCCGCACGCTCTAACGCTGCAGCTTTTTTCCGTTCTTCGTCGTCGTTCTGGGCGGCGCGCTGCGCTTCTCCCGGCGGATCGTGATGTCGGGTTTCCTGGGCGTCGAGCGCTTGATCAGCAGGATGACGGCGACGGTCGCTGCCAGCCCGCCGGCGAAAAAGATCATACTGTCCATGCCGGACCTCGAGATTGGGCAAGAGGGGCATATGGACAGGTCAGGTCTTTTAGGTCTACCGCCTTCCCACATGACCGCAGAAGACGACAAAGTTCAAAAAGTCGAGGAAATGCTGGCGACGCCCAATCTGGCCGATGCGCTGGAGAGCGAGCAGTTCCGCCATTTCCTCGATCAGATCCCGATTGCCATCATCGTCTCGGAGCTGAAGAGCGCCGAGCGGATCGTCTACGCCAATCCGGAGTTCGAGAAGCTGTCCGGGCAGGCCGCCGCCGAGCTCGCCGGCAAACCGTGGACCGCCCTACGGGGCGAAGGCAATGGCGCGGGCACGCAAGATGCACAGACTACGGAGGGCAAGCTCGGCGCCGCCATCGTCGAGGGCCAGGACTGCGTCGGCACCTTCCGGCTCGACCGCGAGGGCCGCGATCCGGCGATCGTCGACGCCTATTCCAACCTGATCGAGAACGATGACGGCAAGCCGGCCTTCCGGCTGGCCGCCCTGGTCGATGTCAGCGCGCATGGTCCGGGCCACCGCGAGGCGCTCGAGCTGCGGATCCGCGAGAAGGACACGCTGCTGCGCGAGATCCAGCACCGGGTCAAAAACAACCTGCAGATGATCATCGCGCTGATCCGCCTCGAGGCGCGCAACGTGCCCGAACAGGTGGCCCTCGATCCGCTCGACCGGCTGGCCGGCCGCATCGAATCGCTGCAGCTCCTCTATCAATCGCTGTCGGATCACGATGCGAGCGAGGAGATCGATTTGGGCACCTATCTCAGCCAGATCGCCTCGGCCGTCATGCGCACGCACGCTACCGAAGGCGTCCGTCTCAATCTCAAGGTCGACGCCTATCCGGTGTCGGTGAATGTCGCCATGCCGACCGGCCTCGTGGTCAACGAGCTGCTGACCAACGCGCTAAAGCACGCCTTCAAGGGTCGCGACGGCGGCACCATCACCTTGCATAGCCTGGCCGACGGCAACGGCTGCCGCGTGGTCGTCTCCGACGACGGCGCCGGCCTGCCCGAGGGCAGCGAATGGCCCCAGCGCGGCCGGTTGAGCGCGCTCATTGTCCAGTCCCTGCGCGAAAACGCCAAGGCCGCGCTCGAGGTCGAGTCACGCCCCGGCGAGGGCATGCGCGTCACCATCATCTTCACGCGCAAGGCCGCGGCGCCGGAGCCGCAAGGCGATGGACCCGTTACCAAGCATGACTAGGCTGCACGGCTACCGCGTCTACGGCATGGCCGTCGCAAGCGATATCGAACTCGGCTCGCTCGAGGCCTGCAACGCGGCGGCATCCCAATCGACGGTCACGCTCGGTACGGGCTCCGCCGATTTCTTCCGCAGCATCACCGAGGGATTGACCTTCGATCCGGACGACTGGTTCCAGCAGGCGGTGCTGGCCGACGGTGCGCTCTTTATGCGCTGCGAGGACCTGCTCGAATGCGTCGTCTCGGCGGACGGACGGCGAGTCGCCTGGGGCCGGCTGGGTGACGCGGAGCCGGTATCGTTCGAGGCGCATCTGCTCAATTTTGCCCTGAGCGCCGCGCTGCTGCAGCAGGGCGAGGAGCCGCTGCACGCGACCGTCGTCGCGTTGGGCGATCGGACGGTCGGCCTGCTGGGCGAGAGCGGCGCGGGGAAATCGACCCTGGCCGCCTTCCTGATTGCCCAGGGCGGCGAACTCGTCACCGACGACATGCTGCGGCTGACTTTCACGGCCGACACGGTCCTCGCCCATCGCGGTCCCAGCCGGCTCAAGCTCTTCGACGAACCCGCCCGGCGCTTTCTTCCCGGCGCCGTCAGCCGGGGGCATTTCAATCCCCTGAGCGGCAAGCTCATGTTCCAGCTCTCCGGCGCGCCGCAAGAGCCCGGCGCGCCGCGGCCACTCTCCGCCTTGTTCCATCTTGGCGAAGCGCCGGACGTATCGCTGACGCGAGTCCGGGGCGCCGAGCTGGTGAAGGCCATTCTCTCTTCGACCATGAACACCCGGCTCCATACCCCCGCCCGGCTGGCGCGCCAGTTCGCCTTCGCCGAACGTCTGGCGCGGCTACTTCCGGTCTATGAGGCAGGCTATCCGCGGGCGTATCCTGCCCTCGAGCAAGTCGCGGCAAAGATCCGTGAGGCGGCAAGATCGTGAGACGCATGGCGGCTTTCTGGAACCTGTCGGTCGGCGATCGGCGTCTGCTGATCGGCGCCGCAGCGACGCTTGCCTTCTGCCAGCTGGCTTTGAGGTTCCTCAAGTTCGAGCGGCTGCAATCCTGGGCCGGGCGGGTGGTCGCGCGATCGGACCCGGGCGCAACACCGATCGAATCGAGCAGCTGGGCCGTTCATGCCGCGGCGCAACGGATGCCGTGGGTGACCTGTCTCGGCCGGGCGCTGGCGCTGCAGCGGATGCTGGCGCAGCGCGGCCAGGCCTCGGAGCTGCGCGTCGGCGTCGCCAAGGCGGGACAGGATTTCAGCGCGCACGCCTGGCTGGTCGTGGGCGACCGCGTGCTGATCGGCGACGAGGAGCTCGGTCGATACACCACGCTGACGAGCTGGAAGACCCAGGGCGAGGCGTGATCACATTCGGTGCGATCTTCGACGCGGAAGGCCGCGCGCGCGCGGTCGGGCCCTCCGAGCGCGTCTCCCGCAAGGACGGCTCCTGGCTGACGGGCGACGTGCGCCTCGATGGGCGTCGCGGCAAGCTGGCCTGCCTCCAGGCCTATGGCAAATGGGGCTGCTCCTTTGTCGATCATCTGGCCGGCGATTTCAGCTTCGCGCTGTGGGACGAGGCATCACGCCGCTTGATCTGCGCTCGCGATCAGCTGGGCGTGCGGCCGCTCTTCTACGCCAAGGCCAGGGACGATCGGGCCAACGACACATGGTTCGTCAGCAATTCCCTGGCCTGGATCGCCGCACAGCCCGGCGTCGACCTCGCGCTGGACGACACCTGGATCGCCGATTTCCTCGGTGTCGGGCATTGCCTCGATTTCGAACGGACGGTCTACCGTCATATCCATCGGCTGCCACCGGCGCATGTGCTGACGCTGTCGGCGGCGGGTGGAGCCGTAAGACGGTACTGGCGGCTCGAGATCGGCGATCCGATCCGGCACGCCGACCCGCGCCTGTACACCGAGCAGTTCACCGAGCTGCTGTCACGCTCGATCGCCGATCGGCTGCCGGCCGGCCGGGTCGGCATTTCGATGAGCGGCGGCGTCGATTCCAGTACCATGGCAGCCTGCGCCCTCGCCGCCGCCGGCGACAGCGCGCGGCTGGTCGCGGAAACCCGCGTGTTCGACCGCCTGATCCCCGACGACGAAGAGCGTTTCAGTTCCCTGGTTGCCCGGCATCTCGGCATCGATCTGCAGCTGCGGCCGATGGACGATCAAACCTACGATCCGGACTGGCGCAGCCGACCGATCCGCACGGCCGAGCCGACCATCGCCATCGTCAACGCCCATCCCGAGCTCATGATCGCCCAGGAAATGGCGGCCAAGGCCAGCGTCTGGTTCCATGGCGAAGGTCCAGACAACGCCCTCCTGTTCGAGGGGCGTGCCTATCTCGCCTGGCTCCGCGGCCGTGGCGAATGGCGGCCCTACGCCAGGGCAATGGCCCAGTATGTCCGGGGCCGCAGCGCCGGCGAATGGCTGCGATTTGCCGGAAAAAGCGCGGGCTTCGGCAAGGGCGCCGAAATCGTCGAGGCGCCGCCGGCATGGCTCAATCCGGACCTTGTTCGGGACGGCGCCAAAGCCGATCGGCCCGCCCATCCCTGGCATCCCGACGCGCTCGCGTCCTTCGGCGACCCGATCTGGCAGGCCTTCTTCGGCGGATTCGACGAAACGCCGGGGTTCGAGTGGCGCCACCCCTATCTCGATCTGCGCGTCCTCGAATTCATGCTGTCGGTACCGCCGATTCCCTGGGCGAGGCGCAAATTTCTGTTGCGCAAGGCCATGCACGGCCGGCTTCCGGAAGCTATTCTCAAGCGCCGGAAAACACCGCTGGCGCGGTCGCCGCTGCGCCAGGCGATCGCCGCTTACGGCTTGCCCGCACTCTCGGGAGGCGATCCACTCCGCAGGTACGTCGATGAAAGTCGTCTGCCGGCCGGCCTGCCCGCGGAGGACGAACTCGACAGGGTGCTCAGGGTCCACGCGCTCGACCATTGGCTGAACCAAGAGATGCACGCATGAACGCGATCGATCGATCGACGATGATCAAACGGGTCCCTCACCAGGTCTCCTGCAACCTCAATGACGAGGTGGCTATTCTCAATTTGCAGAGCACCCTTTATTTTGGCCTCGACGAAGTCGGCGCCTGCGTGTGGCAGGCATTGGAGGAGCCCAACCGCGTCGATGCGCTGTGCAAGGCGGTCGCCAGCCATTTCGAGGTGTCGGAGGCGGCTTGTGAAGCCGATGTCCTCGCGTTTCTCGCCGCCCTCCAGGAGGCCGGCCTGATCGAAACCGCTGCAGGATAAAGCGCGCATGCAGTCCTTCGACCTGCTCTGCGCGATCGCCCGGCCGAAGCCCGATCTCGAACGGGCTCTGGAATTGTTGCGGGGCGGCGTCGACTGGCCCGAGCTGGTGGGCCTCGCCGCCGCGCATGCGGTGCGCCCCCATCTCATCCAGGCTCTGCGCGACCTCGGCTGGACCGCAATGCCGCCGGAGACAAAGGCGGCACTGGAAGCATTCCAGCTCTTCCACCTGACACGGGTCCTGTCTCTCACCGAAGAGCTCGGTCGCGTCGCCGACGCCTTGGCACGCAACGGGCTGCCCTTCGCCAGCTTCAAGGGCATTGCGCTCGCCACGCTGCATCACGGCAGCCGGCCCCTGCGCGAGTTCGACGATATCGACCTTATCGTGCCCAAGCCCCGGCTGGCGGAAGCCGAAGGCGTGCTGCGGTCGCTCGGCTATCGCGGGGCCGACGGCGAGGCGGCTTTTCGCAACGCCTTCTTCGCCTACCAGCGCCAATATGCGTTCGTGCGGACCGAGCCCGATGTCAGCGTCGATCTGCATTGGGCTTTCACATCGGCGTCCCTACCCTTCCCGCTCGACCCGGCGGAGATCTGGGCCGACCTGCAGCCGGTGTCGATCGGCGGCCGCGCGATTCCCACCCTGGCAGGCGCCAATCTCGCACTGCTGCTGGCGGGCCACGGAACGAAGGAGAGATGGAAGCGCCTTGGCTGGGTGTGCGACTTCGCGACCTGCCTCGACCGCAATCGCGATCTCGACTGGTCGGCGATCTTCCAGCGCGCCCATCGACGCGGCTGCGGCAACGCGGTTCTCTTCGCCTGCGCCATGGCGGAGGCGTTGCTGGGCGTGGCGATGCCGCCGATGCTGGCACCCCTCATCCAACGCAGCGACCGCGTGAGGGCGCTCACCCGATCGACCAGCCGCGCACTGCGCGAAAGCCTTCCCGCCGCGGCCGGGCCACGCGATCTGGCCGATCTCGACCTCTGCGATGCCTGGAGCCGAAAGGCGGGCGTCATCCTGGGCATGGCTTTCACCCGCACCGAAGGCGACTACGAAGCCATGAAGCTGCCGCCGCCGCTGTGGCGGCTCTATCACCTGACGCGGCCGTTCCGGCTCGCGGCCAAAACGCTGGCGGCGCCCAGGGCTAGGTCTTTGCCGTCGCCGGACGACGGACGAGCTCGCTCTCGGGCACGCCGGCCTCATACGCCTTGACCAGCTCTTCGGGATCGAACGCGACGCCGATGGGATTTTCCTTGAACGCCTCGCTCAGAAAGTAGCGCGCAGCCTCTTCCTTGGTGGCGAAGTTATCGACCTGCAGCTCGATATTGTTGCCGTCGGGGTCGCGGTAGTAGAGCGACGTCGTCGGACCGTGATTGATCGGCCGGTAGGGCAAAATGCCTTCGCCCTTCAAGCGGCGGTAGGTCGACAGGAGCTGTCTCAGACTCTTGTAGCCGTAGGCGAGATGGGCGAGGCCCCAGCTCTCCGCGTCGGCTGCGTGCAGGCCGGGCACGTTCACGATCGCCACCCGATGGTGCTCGTCGTCATAGGTCAGGAAGCAGATATAGTCGTTCTCGAATACCACCCTGGCCGCGAGCACCGTCCGGTACCACGCCCTCATCGCCGGAAGATTCGACGACCGGACGACGAAATGCGCGAACAGGGAGGGAGAGACCGTTTCCGGCTCGATCGGTTGCCGCGGCTTGTTCACGGCCTCGAAGTTTGAGTCCATGGCCTGATCCTTTCGAAGGGTTGCCACCGCCGAGGGCCCAGTGCCGTCCTACCCATGTCGCCACTCCATGTCGAGTTCCGGCGCGACGTCGAAGATAGCAATTTTGAACTAGCGCACCGGAAAACCTGATCGTCTGTCGAAGCGCACGATCTGGGCAGCCCGTTCAGGCCCGTGCAATAGTCCGCCGGGACTGTTCAGTATTGGAGGGGGAGAAAAGAATGATGAAGTTTGCCACCGGCGCGGCGCTGCTTGCCGCAATCATGACCGCGGGCGCGACCGGCATCTGGGCACAGACGCCGGGCACCACGCCGATCGTCGGCCTCACGACGACGACCAATGCGACAGACACCGCCAGGGTGACGGCGCTCGACCTTGCCACGCGGACGATGACGGTGGCTTTCCCGGACGGTACGACATCGACCGGCAAGGCCGGCGACGCGGTGCAGAATCTGGCTCAAGTAAAGGTAGGTGACACGGTCGTTGCCGCCTATCAGGAACGTCTGAGCTTCGTGCTGTCCGACCCCAACACCGCCACGCCGTCGAACCGCGACACGCTGGGTGCGGTCAGCGCGGCCCCCGGCCAAAAGCCCGCCGGCGTTCTGGCATCCCAGGCGGTGAGGACCTATTACGTCGTCGCCGTCAATCCGGGCGCCAACACGATCTCGATCGTCAAACCGGGCGGCGGCCAAATCCGCACCGTCGGCGTGACCGACGCTGCGGCGCAGAAAGACTTGTCGCGCGTGAAGCCGGGCGACAAGCTGACCGTCATCGACACCCAGGTCCTGTTCGCCGGCATCGAACGCAAGGCCTGATCGACAACACGAGGCGCAATTCCCTGGCCGGTACCCGGCCGGGGATTGCGCTCTGCCATCTTGCGAAGAACAGGCGAGCACTGGTGTTGATCCAGGCACGCCGGATACGAGTGACGAAAGGCATCGGCTACGTTTCTGCATTCTCGTGCATTTGGAGCGTTTATGTCGATCACATGGACTGTCTCACATCCCCTGCGATTGGTGATCGCGACGGGAAAAGGCGAGGTAACTGCCGCCGATATTCTTTTCTATGTGGATGAGATCGGGAAGGCTGGGGCCATCTCCTATCGCAAGCTGCTGGACTTGACCGGCGTCGCAATCGCGATGCCGCAGGCAGATGTTCGGTCGATAGGCACCCGCTTCGCAAGCCGTGCAGGCGACGCGCAATTGGGTCCCTCCGCCGTCGTCGTGGGATCCGACGCCTTCGTCAAGCTGGCCAAGGTGTTTGATGCAGCGGCACAATTGAACCGCCCGCTCCGGATATTCCGGGACCGTCATACGGCGCGGGAATGGCTCGATGAAGTGGCACCGGTTGCTGCGCGGGACGGTCCATCCAACTGACCGTCAACTCAGGATATTTCAACCTTTCACCGCTCAATGTCGCCGCAACCTGCAACTAGCCGCGGGAACCACTAAGATGGAGTGGCAGCGCATCGCAGCACGGGGAGAAGATCATGGAATTCGATGTCATGACGCGCGCTACGACCTGGGACCATGTGGCCGACCTGGCGCGCCGCACGGACGCGGCCGGCTTTTCCGGCATGCTGTTCACCGAAGGCCACCAGGTGCCGTGGATGAACATCACGGCCGCAGCGCTGGCGGCGCCGTCCCTGCATTTCTCGACCGGCATCGCGATCGCCTTCGCACGCAGCCCGATGATCACGGCGGAGATCGCCTGGGAGCTGGCGCAGAACACCAGGGGCAAGTTCCGCCTCGGGCTCGGCAGCCAGGTGAAGGCGCACATCACCAGACGATACGCCAGCACGTTCGACAAGCCGGCGCCCCAGATGAGGGACTACGTGCAGGCGGTGAAGGCTTGCCTGTCGGCCTTTCGGCGGGAGGGCCCGTTGCAGCATGACGGCCCCTACTACAAGCTGAGTCTGCTGACCGAGCAATGGACGCCATCGCGACACGACTACGAGGACATCAAGATCGACATCTCGGCCGTTGGGCCGATCATGGTCCGGGTGGCCGGCGAGGTCGCGGACGGCGTGCACGTGCACCCCATGCATTCGATGCACTACATCAGGAACCGCCTGTTGCCGGGGCTTGCCGAAGGAGCGGCTCGGGCTGGGCGCGATGCCGCGAAGATCGACAAGATCATCCCGGTCATCGTTGCGGCGGGGAATACGCCGGAAGAGCAGGCAACGCCGATCAAGGAGGCCAAGACGACACTCGCCTTCTATGGTGCCACGCCGAACTATGCCTTCCAGTTCGACGACCTCGGCTATACCGGCCTGCGCGACCAGCTACGCGACTGCCTCAAGTCGGGTGATAGCGAGCGCAGCCAGGCGCTGATCACCGACGAGATTCTCCATCAATTCGCGGTGGTGGCGCGCTGGGACGACGTCGCCGACCGGCTGATCGAGCGCTACAAGGGCATTGCGTCGCGCCTCGTCATCTACCTCGCCTCGCACTGGCGCGAAGTCGATCCGAAGACTCTCGATCGCTGGGGCGAAGTGGCGCGCACGGTGCGCAAAGCAGGGTAAGAGCCAGAATGCGAAAAGCCGCCCTCTTGCGAGAACGGCTTTCCTGAAGTTGTATCGGCGCCGACCGACACCGCTATGGTCGCAGCTTGCGTGATCGTGGCGTTTTTCTTCCGGCTGCTGCTGCTACTGCCGGTCCAGCACTGCGCGCCGCCCGCGTTGACAGGGTTGGTTCCGGGTTCGGCCGTTCTTGCAGGATCCCTGCCGGGAGCTTCCTGAGAATCGGAAGACTTCGTCTCAATCTCCCGAGCTGCTCTGCTGAATCGAGCGGCAACTGGGGAAGAATGGTGGCATCTCCGGAAAGGATGTCTCCCTCGACCTCGCGCCGAACCAAGGCAGGACGACCTTCGCATAACGCCTTGATTATACGATGGTGGGGATGCTGCGGCGTCCCGCGGCGACGGCTGGCCGAATCGAAGATATGCCTGGTCGGATCGGCAAAGATATAGCGGTGATACGGCCCGGTCCGCAGCCAGATGTTTTCGATCATTCCCAACAGGGATGGGAGTGCCGCTGCTTCATAAAGGCGAAAATGGAATGTGCGATTTTGGATCGTCGCCTGGCGCGCGTCGCCAACCCGTTTGGCATCATCCAGCAGACGGTGGATAGCCTGCAACTCATTCGCCAGCCCTGGTCCAGACTGCCTTGCGGCGGCCTCTGCCGCGAGTCCCTCAAGCAAAACTCGCACCACGCGAAGCTCGAGGAACTGCACCCGTGTGAGAATGGGCACGATGATGGTGCGCCCGGGCCCCACGCTGAGCACGCGCTCGGCAACGAGCTGCAGCAAAGCCTCTCTCACCGGTGTGACGCTGGCCTTGAGGCGTTGCGCCACGTCCCGGAAAGTCAACCGGGCGCCCGGTGGAAGGTCACCCAACACAATGGCAGAGCGGATTTCACGCAACACCTGGTTGGAAAGGCTGATGTGTTCGACTTGCTGCATGACGACTGGATCGCAGTTTGCGCGCGATGCCGCAAGGCGGCTTCCGGCGCCGGTTCCGGTTTGACAGCGAGGATCGGCAGATATTAGCTCGTCATATGTTATAACAACGATCGAAGGAGGATGGCCGATATGACCGTTACTATCAATCCGCTTCATCCGGTCTTTGCGGGAGAGGTATCCGGCGTCGACATTACCAGGCCGCTCAACCGCGAAGA
>Ga0193752_1000508_pt1 | contig 36981 bp, 26 predicted proteins | sample H1c1metaG_FD_144924 | JGI IMG/M metagenome (GOLD analysis project Ga0193752, IMG submission 144924) | Soil microbial communities from a riparian zone of the East river system, Colorado, United States - H1c1 | ecosystem: Environmental > Terrestrial > Soil > Riparian zone | place: USA: East River... | reverse complement strand
GCAGGATCTTTTCCCATTGTTGCAAATAACAAAGCAACACCGGTGTATATAGACTCCACTGATTTCAGTGTTGTTCAAAAAGCAGCAACAATGTTGCAAACAGACATTGAAACGGTCACCGGTGTGAGGCCTGTTCAGCTGTCGGATGCTACATCGTCTGATATAGTCATCATTATCGGTTCACTTGGAAAATCAGTAATTATTGATCGCCTTGTGAAAGAAAAAAAAATTCAAGTTGACGGGATTAAAAATAAATGGGAGTCGTACCAGATTCAGGTTGTTCAGCAGCCGTTAAAAAACATAAAGACAGCACTTGTTATAACAGGAAGTGACCGAAGAGGCACCGCATATGGTGTGCTCGAATTGTCGAAGCAAATCGGCGTTTCACCCTGGCACTGGTGGGCAGATGTGCCTGCAACGAAGAGAACACAGATTTATCTGCATGTCACGGCACTCGCAACTGATGCGCCAAAAGTGAAATACCGTGGCATATTTATTAATGATGAAGCACCGGCTCTGTCAGGATGGACAAAGGAAAAGTTTGGTGGGTTTACGCATTTATTTTATGAGAAAGTTTTCGAATTAATTCTGCGGCTTAAAGGCAACTACTTATGGCCGGCCTATACATACTGGCAACAGCCTCAGAGACAACGAATGCCGGAAGTAAAATATGTTCCTGACGATTCGGTTGTATCACAGTCAGTCATAAAAACAGTGACACAGTCCATTCAAAAAACTGGTCATGGAATTGACAGGAAAACTTTATCCGGTAAATCAACTCGTCCTGATCAGACGAAAAGCAAACAGCCCGTCTTCTATGAAGACAGTGGTTATATTTCAATAGAAGCCAATCATTTTTCCCGGGTCTTTAATGCAAAAGGAATTAATTGGAAAGTGCTTCCAGATCATGGCAAGACAGGCTCGGCTGTGACTACTTTCCCCGTAACCGTTGCTATTGAAACCTTAACGGCTGGCCCACCTCATCTTGAATATGATATTTATCTAAGCGATACAGGCATAGCAAAGCTGAGCATTTATTTCTCCCCTACCCTCAACTTTCAAAATGCACCTGAAGGATTGCAGTATGCGGTGTCTGTTGATAACGAAGAACCGCAGTTGATCAGTTTAAATAAAGAAGACAATGTTGTAAGAACCTGGGAAAGTTGGGTCGCCAATAATATTATTATCAAAATCAGCAATCATAAAATAATTACTTCCGGCAGGCATATCATAAAATACTGGATGGTAGATCCCGGAGTTGTGATACAAAAATTAGTACTTGATATGGGCGGCGTTAAGCCTGGTTATCTCGGCCCCTCTGAAACGGAATATAAATAGCAGTTATGCAATATGGAACCGGGATTAGTTTTTTGAATATTATGTCCTTTGCTTATTTCAAATAAAACTCTTTCAAATGAAAACATTACTTGTGTTTTTCTTACTTTCAATAATTTTCTCCGCCGCTTATTCACAGCAGGCACAACGGACGTCGGATAGCACAAACAGGCGACGGGTGCAGGACAGTATCCGGGTTCTGACCGAAAAGGATCATAAAGAAATGTTGGCTATGCTTGGTATAGCGTCACTGCGACCCGGTGCAAACGGAAGTAATCCCAACGCCCCAAACGCAGCAAATTATGATGAAACAAAAGCTAATCCCTATCCCGTTTTACCAGATGCCTTGCTTTTGAAAAACGGCAGGAAAGTAATTACAGAGCAGGATTGGTGGAAGAAACGCCGGCCTGAACTTATCGAAGATTTCGACAGAGAAATTTATGGACGGGTCCCAAAAAAAACTCCAAAAGTACGGTGGGATGTTATTAGCATTGAAAATGGTATCGTCGGTAATATTCCTGTCATCATTAAAAAACTGGTTGGCCATGTTGATAATTCGATCTATCCTGCAGTCAGCGTTGATATTGATCTCACTTTAACCACACCAGCGAAAGCGCAGGGTCCGGTACCAGTGGTCATGGAATTTGGTTTTGTTTTTCCGCCAGGATTCCGGCTGCCTTCATCTCCCAAGGATACATCTTCAAGGCCAGCGCCACCAACCTGGCAACAACAGATCATCACTAACGGATGGGGATATGCGATACTTGTACCGGGCAGTATACAGGCAGATAATGGAGCCGGATTAAAACAGGGAATTATAGGTTTAGTTAATAAAGGTCAATCGCGTAAGCCCGACGATTGGGGTAGTTTGAAAGCATGGGCCTGGGGCGCCAGCCGAGCCCTGGATTATTTTGAAACCGATAAAGCCGTCGACGCAAAAAAAGTTGCTATTGAAGGACATTCACGATATGGCAAAGCAGCACTTGTAGCTCTGGCTTATGAGCCGCGCCTGGCCACAGGATTTATCAGTTCATCCGGAGAAGGTGGAGCTAAGCTTCACCGAAGGAATGCCGGAGAAATTGTTGAGAATGTTGCAGGTGCCAACGAGTATCATTGGATGGCTGGTAATTTTATTAAGTATGCCGGCCCGCTCACCTGGAATGATATGCCTGTTGATTCGCATGAACTGATTGCATTGTGTGCGCCGCGACCAGTATTTATCAGCGCAGGTGATAAAGGCGATGGATGGGTTGATGTCAGAGGCATGTTCATGGCTGCAGTTGCCGCCGGACCCGTTTATAAATTACTTGGAAAAAAAGATCTGGGCACACATGACTTTCCTGTTGTTGAAAAGGGACTGCTTGAAGGTGAAATAGCATTCCGGCAACACAGTGCCGGACACACCCCTGCTCCGAACTGGCCATATTTTATTGAATTTGCAGGAAGATACTTTGATGAGCACTCCAGAACAGTTAATCGTTCTGTGGTGGCTAATCAGGTCAAAGGGCTGAAAGATTATTACAGCGAATATTTTATTATGGGAGTTGCAGTCTCTCCCCGTTCTTTGAAGACCGATGAAGCTGCTTTGATCACGGCTCAATTCGGCAGTATTACTCCCGAAAATGCGATGAAGATGGGACCCATTCATCCGAAGGAAAATGAATACAACTGGAAAGACGCCGACAGTATAGCTGCCTTTGCAAAAAGAAATAATCTGAAGATGCGTGGTCACACACTTTGCTGGCACAATCAAACGCCAGGGTGGCTGTTTAAAGACACTGCCGGCAAGCCTGTGACCAAAGAGGTGTTGTTACAACGATTGAAAGATCATATCACAAGTGTAGTTTCAAGATATAAAGGTACCGTATATGCCTGGGATGTTGTAAACGAAGCAATTTCTGATAAGCCTGATGAGTACTTGCGGAATTCTGAATTTTTAAAAATCTGCGGAGAAGAATATATCGCAAAAGCATTTCAGTATGCACATGAGGCAGATCCCGATGCGCTTCTTTTTTACAACGACTATAATGAGATCAATGCTGTTAAAAGAGAGAAAATATATCGTCTTGTTAATGGGTTAAAAATGGCCGGCGTTCCAATTCACGGAGTAGGTTTACAGGGACACTGGGCGGTTAATGAACCCACAGCAGGGCAATTAGACAGCACTATTAAAATGTTTGCAAAGCTCGGGTTGAAATTGCAGATAACTGAGCTTGATATTTCAGTATATCCAAAGGAACATAATGCCCGGCAAAAATTATCTCAGGATACAGATACCAGTTTTTCTGCAGAGAAAGAATCCAGGCAATCTGAAGTTTACAAAATGTGTTTTGATGCTTTCAGAAAATACCGGGGTGTTATTTCAGGTGTCACATTCTGGAATATTTCGGATCGCCACAGCTGGCTTGATAATTTTCCTGTGCGTGGACGGAAAGATTATCCACTTTTATTTGACAAAAACCTCAGGCCCAAAAAAGCGTTTTGGGAGGTTGTGAAATTCGATTAGCGCTGGTAAATTGACTACTATTTACATAACCAGGCCTTCTTTCAAATTATGAGTATGTACCTTTTCTTTCTTAACCGCGATAATTGTTATTACAGATGAAAGTAAAAGAGATACAGACATAAAAATATAAGAGGCGCTGTAACCCCCGGTATCTGCGTTGAGACGGCCAACTATGTACGCGCCGGCAAATGACCCCAGCGCGCCAAAGCTGTTGATAAGTGCCATGGCAATGCCTGCAACATTTTGCGGAAGTATTTCCGGAATGATAGCAAAAAAAGGCCCGTATGGTGCATACATAGCCGTACCTGCAATGATCAGCAATACGAAGGACACCCAAAAATTACCAGGTCCTACGAGGTAAGATGCGTAGAACGCGATGGACGCAATAAGAAGGAACGGCCAGACAAACGCCTTCCTGTTAAGCGTCTTATCGGAAAAATAGGAAGTGGCTAACATTCCCAGAATTGCAAACACATAAGGAAGCGAAGAATACCAGCCCGTGGTAACGATATCGATATTGGGAGCGGACTTGATAATGGATGGAAGCCACATGACGAAACCGTATACTCCGATGCTCCATAAAGCATATTGTAGTGACAGCAGTATAACTATCCTGGAGCGAAATACTTCTTTGTAACCTTTAACCGCTTTCAATCCAACCTGTTCCTGTTTTAACCGGTCTTCCAGAACCTGTTTTTCATTCGTGGTGAGCCATTTTACTTTTGATGGCTGATCTTCGACCAGTATCCACCAGATGAATGCCCAGATAATTGCAGGAACCCCCTGAATTATAAACATCCATCTCCATCCAAATGAATTTAACAGATAACCCGAAACGATAGACATCCACAGTATGGTCACCGGATTGCCAAGGATGAGAAAAGCATTTGCTCGCGAACGTTCGGATTTCGTGAACCATCTGCTTAAAAAAATAAGCATGGCAGGCATTACTGCACTTTCAACTACGCCGAGCATAAAACGTATAATGATAAGCAAGGTCACGTTATTTGTAACACCTGTTGCTGCAGCCAGTACACCCCAACAGATAAGCGACCAGAATACCAGTTTTTTAGCGCTTTTTGTTGCTGCATAATGTGCACCCGGAATTTGAAAAAAGAAATAACCAAGGAAAAATAAAGAACCAAGCAGAGATGAAGTAGAAGCGGAAATATGAAGATCCTTCGCCATCCCTCCGGCTACGCCAAATGAGAAATTTGCCCGGTCCAGATAGGCAAGACTGTAGGTTATAAACACAACCGGGATAAGCTGGTACCAACGTTTTTTAGATAATACTGTCATCCTTCTGTTCCCGCCTTTTTTGCACCCGGTAACCGGCTTTTCAGAAAAGAGATCTGACCACGGTGGTTCGCCTCATGTTCACAAACATGAAACCACTTCCAGTATGTATTGTATTTTTCTTCTTTTGACCAGATTGGGTCAATTGCCAGTAGCCACTTATCATCCTTTTTCTTAAACTCCTGCAATGTTTTTTGCCTGCCCTGTTCCAACAGGCCGTGGTAAAAAGTAACATCTTTTCCCTTGATTTCTGTTCGCCCGGAATCGCCAAGCCCGAGCCCTGCATTCCATAGTTTTTTTTCTTCAGCATTGAATTCCTGCCTTCCTTCGAAACTATTGATCTGGTAAAATTTTTCCACCGCCGCAAGATGCATAAGTAAAGCTCCGATTGTATTGGCACCGGGATCGATCAGATGATCAAGATCTGCAGCAGATAATGATTTGGTGAGATTTATAACAGTAACCCGGTTATAATTAAGCATAGTAACCAGTGTGCCGATTTGTGGGGCATAGCCCGCAATCGGTCCAATCACACAAAGAGGATTTTCATCGCGAACATTATTTTTTTCAGCAGCCTGATTTGCTGTGGACGTGAAAGGTATCAGGCTGATTCCTCCCGCAGCTGCTAACGAAATTCCTGATTTAAGGAAACTCCTGCGATTCGAATGTTGATGCATTGGAATAAAGTTTTACATGGTGTTTATATGTTGAAAATAAGAAAACTTTAGTACAAAGAATGAATTCTTAACATTGATTCCATCGAAAATTATAAGTTGACAATTCCTTCGCCCACATCATGCTTTAACAAGCTTCAATAATAAGCATTCTCTTAATTGCTTCGACGAAGCCCTTCCTGCCTGATTGTTTTAAGAAGTAAAAGAGATAATAAATCCAGCTTCAGGATACTGAGTTAACTTCAGATTTTTCAATTTAAATTGCATAAAACAGTGATTACTTATGCGATTGTATTTTTCTCTGCTGCTTCCTTTGCTAGCAAATATTTTCACGACGACACCCTCCAGTCACAATCTTATCAATTCAGTCGATCTTATCGTTTTCGAACCTCCCTCAAAGGTTGTTATTGACAGGAAGACGGTCGCAGTTTATGAATTACATGTCTTTAATAATACTTCAGATAACATTTCGTTGAAAAACCTTCGGATACGGGACGGCAATGGCAGGAACATAATTGCAGCGTTTGACAGCCTGAAGCTAACTGCTATCACCGGCAGTTGGGATGACAACAATAATACATCTGATCCGTGTGTTGTTAAAAGGTCGGCTAAAGCAGTAATATATCTTGAATTGCCATTAAAAGCAGCCTCCGGTGTGCATGAACTACTCCACACTTTAACGTATTCGTATACAGATAAGAATGTAGTAAAAGTAGGTTCTATAACCAGTGCGCCAACGGCTATGGTAAAAAGTGAACGGTTGAAGCTGGGGGCACCTCTCAAAGGTAGCTCATGGGCTGCAGTGTATGATCCCTTCTGGAAAAGAGGTCATCGCAGAGTGATGTTTCGTTTTGAAGGCAAGCCACACATTCCTGCTCGTTTTGCTATCGACTTCATTAAGCTCGATTCTTCGGGACATTATGCTTCGGGTGATAAAGACGCCATAAGCAATTGGTATAGTAACGGGGCCGAAGTGCTGTCTGTAGCGGATGGTGTTGTCGCAGCAGTGCGCAATGATTTCCCGGAAAGCCTCACTCTGGCAGCTCATCTGCAATATGATTCTTCTAAGGCGACCGGTAATTATATTTCAATCGACATTGGTAACAATGCATTTGCTTTTTACGAACATTTGAAACCGAACAGTATTCGGGTAAGGCCCGGGCAGAAAGTAAAAAAAGGTGAAGTGATTGCTTCGCTGGGCTTTACCGGGCAGTCTACCGGGCCACATCTTCATTTTCATGTCGCCACCCGCAATGCGCCTCTTGAGGCCGAAGGTATTCCTTATGTTTTTGAAGAATTCACACTTGCTGGTTATTACAATGATTTCAGTTTGTTTGGAAAACAGCGCTGGGATGTCCCGGTTAATGGGAAGATCAGGATACACAAAGAACTTCCGGGATCAAATACAGTTATTGACTTTCCTGAACGGCCATAATGCCATGAATACCGGTAGCATATCCCGCTGATGTAATGACCGGCGATGGAAAGGTGAAAAGTTCCTGTTATGTCGGATTTTATTGAACCCGCGTTTGTGTCAAATCCATTTCAAATACCTGCTGCCAGTTTTTCCCATCAGTACTTGAAAATGCTTTCTCATACCAATGGGCATCCCTGATCTCAATAACGAACCGTGTAAATCCTGATTTCTTTTTAAGGTTAATTTCGACTGTACCAGTTTTTATAATCTTTAATTCAGCTTCTGCATAGGTTGCATCTGCCTGATAAAATTTCATATCATAGTTCCGGGAAGCAGGGTTGTAGTTTACTATTGCGAGACCATTGTTTATAATCAGAGAATCATTTGTTACTGAAGTACCAAATACATCGATTTGGACCAACGTACCGCCCACCCTTATCCTGGCAGTTTCGGTTTCATTAAAGTGTTCCTTGTTGGTTACGCTTCCGATCCATCCCCTGCCTTTCCACACGCCTTCCAGGAAATTCAATTTCTTAATTGCAGAAACAGCCTCAGTTGCAGACTGTGCTGATACTGCTGAAATAAAAAATAAGATGAAGAAAGTAACAACTAATTTTCTCATAGTATCACGGATAAATTTTCTGTAATATCCAGAAACATTTCAATATACCGTGATGAATTTCGGAAAATGTTCCAGCCCCTGCCGACTTAAATTAAAAAAACCGTGTGGCTTTTTGTTTTGCCTACAAGTAAATACTTAGACAATGTTTTGTCAGGCATCCATTCTTTATTTATCGGTCTATGTTATTAAATAGTGGTTAAGATTTTCATAAAGATAGCTGCATGGCACAGTTCTTTTCCGGTAGCATACTTTGAGAAAAAGCCTACCAATGAAAAAAATACACCTAATTGTATTTATTGCTTCTCTTTTTTTATTTATATTTTTTTGCAGTTGTCAGAAACAAAATGAATATCCTGATCCGCCTCCGGACCTGCCTGGTGAGATCCTGGTATCTCCTTATCCGGACATTGACACAGGCGAATTATTAATACTGGATAGTTCGGGGAATGAAATTTTAAAAAAGAATATTAAAGGTGCGGTATTAAATTTTCAACGATGGAATATCAATGGACATATCAGATATACCTATTTTCAGTATAACCCATCATACATTATACCCGGAATAGGAACAGCACTCGGAGATATTGTGGTGGCTGATGCGAATCTACGCGAGTTGCATCGAATAAAACTTCTGCCGAACAATATCCGCACACCTGAAGATCCGGACCTCCTGGACTCACATGATTTTATTCTGATTGATGACGACCATTATATTGTCATGACGTATTATCTTCAGCAGGTAAATAATATTCCTGATAGCCTTAATCCCGCTCCCGGTTCGCGGGTACTTGCGCCAATAATACAGGAGGTACAAAATGGGCAGGCAGTCTGGGAATGGAATGGCACTGATCATCCGGAATTCTATGCCAGTGGTGTGGAAAGTAACTTCTCCGATACTTCCGTACAGGACTATATGCATTTGAATTCTCTTTTTATAGATCCGGAGGATGATAACCTTATATGTTCATTTCGTAATCAGGATCAGGTAGTAAAGATTGACCGGAAATCCGGTTCAGTTATTTGGCGACTCGGGGGTAAAAACAGCGATTTTCCGTTGTCGTCTGATCAAAAATTTCTCAGACAACATCATGCAACTCTGGTAGATGACAACAGGACGCTATTATTGTATGATAATGGTGAGATCAGTCAAAGGCCGTTCAGCCGTATATTGGAGTTTCAACTGGACGAAAATAGTAAAACGGTTACGGCCTTCCGGTCTTTGAAAGTTCCTGACAATACATTTTCGGAATATATGGGTTCAGTCCAAAAAAGGGCGGATTCCTATTTTATCGGTTGTGGGTCGGTTCCCAGGATCATGGAAATCAATTCCACTACAGGGAAAGTTATATTCGGGAAGCAATTAACCAGTAAATCTTACAGAGCATTTAAATATTAGTAAAATAATCCTATGAATATCCGGATCCTGATTTTATCTTCGTGCTGTTGTGCACAGATTAGCCACTATTATATTGCTTATTTCCTTCAGCGGCCAAACCTTTAACCAGGGTTTTTATTATATCAGTTACCTGATAGACAGAGCTGATTATATCAGCAAATGCGAAAATAAGGCAAGGCCGGAGATGAATTGTAATGGTAAGTGCCTGCTAATGAAAAAAATCATCGAGCTGGAAAAGAAAAAGCAGGGTCCGGCCCCCGAAATGAAGCTGGCAGAAAAATCCGAAGTACTGTTTTCAAAAAGCTGGTATGCTACATACAATCCTTTATATATTAGTATAGCAAAGCAACCCTACGTCTTAAACAATATTGGTGCACCTGTAGACCAATCTTTCTCTTTCTTCCATCCCCCCTGTATCTGATAAGCGAATTTTCAGCAAAATTTTAATTCAAATTATCAAAGATGATTTGCAGCAACTTCTTTTTGTTTGATGCTGTATAATCATATCCTATCTAACAGATTTTTCACTCAATTATATGATGAAGAAAGTTTATGCTATGGTCGTCTGCACCATGTTATCATCACTGCTTTTATCTCAATCCCAAAAGTTGAAGTTATATGATGCCGATACGAAAGAGCCACTAATTGGAGCAACTATCAGAGTGGTTAATTCCACACTGTTATCTTCAGAAGATGGATCATTCATTATTCCTGCTCAAACGCCAAAAATTGAAATATCATTTGCTGGATATGACCCGGTAACAATTATAACACTACCCTTTCCCCTAAATATTCCGTTACACCGGACCGAATCCAGTCTTCAGGAAGTTGTGGTAACGGCTAATAAGGATATGATTAAGAGAACTCAGGCTCCTGTTGCCATCTCAATACTGAACAGTAAAACGATTCAGGATTCCAAAGCAACAACCGCTGATCAGTTGTTAAATAAAATCAGCGGCGTGAATATGATAAATCTTGGAAACGAACAGCATCAGATGAGCATCCGGCAGCCGATGACAACAAAGAGTTTGTTTTTATATCTCGAAGACGGTATCCCGATCCGAACCAGCGGGCTCTACAATCATAATGCTTTACTTGAAATGAACCTGGCTGCCATTAAAACTATTGAAGTGATAAAAGGCCCATCATCATCACTGTATGGCAGTGAGGCCATCGGCGGAGTCGTGAATTTCATTACTGCGGCACCCACTGCTATTCCTGTTCTTAAAGTATCCGCACAAGCCAACAATGCCGGTTATAAAAGAGGAGATCTGCTGAGTAGTATTTCTGCAGGCAACTGGGGTTTTGTTTTAAGTGGATATTATGCAGATAAACGTAATGGCTTTTTAGAGTACAGCGATTATAGAAAAGAAACACTGACGGGTAGAGTCGATTATCGCTTTTCGGATAAAGCTAGTTTATCGAATTCTGCTACCTGGCTTAACTATTACAGTGATATGTCCGGCGGTATTGACAGCCTTATGTTTGCCAATCACAGTTTTAAGAATCTACAGACTTTTACCTATCGAAAAGTTAATGCGTTTCGTTATCATTCAACTTTTACACAGCAGTGGAGCAATAATAGCAAAACGACTGTAACCTTACTCTACAGGAAGAACTCGATCGGTCAAAATCCCGCTTACAGGATCAAAGATGACTACAGAAAGGTCAATGGTGTTTTTAAAGGTGAAAAGGATGTTGCACATGGTGAGATCAATGAAAGCAGCTTTAAAAGCTATTCATTGATTGCCCAGCATAAATTAAACTTTAACTGGAAAAAAGCGGTACTTATTGGCGGATTAAACGCAGAAATGAGCCCGTCGGGATATGATGCAGGCTACATAAGGATCAGAAAAGATACAATAGCGAATAAATACACTGGATTTCAAAAAACCGATAGCTTACTAACTGATTACGCAACAAAACTTAATAATTATGCCGGTTTTATAAATTTTGAATTCAGCCCCCTTCAGAAACTAAGAGTGGTCGCGTCTTTACGCTACGATGTGTTCCATTATAGCTTTTCAAACAATCTGGTCCCCTCCTCTTTTAGCGGGTCTCCGGATACAAAAAATATTTTCAGCCATGTAAGTCCGAAAATTGGTCTGACCTATAATATCTCTGATAAAATTGGTCTATATGGAAATTACAGTGAAGGTTTCGTTCCTCCGCAGGTGTCAGAATTGTACACAGGAGTAAAAGTGCCAACTCTGAGCCCATCCATATTTTACAACTATGAAGCCGGAGGATGGATGCAACTTATAAAAAATAAGCTAAGCACAGATATCAGTGTTTATAGACTCAATGGTACGAATGAAATCATTTCTGTAAGATCAGACGATGGATCATTTGCCAATAGTAATGCCGGAAAAACGTCTCATAAAGGAATTGAGTTCGGACTGAATTCCACTCCTGTAAGGAGTTTTACCTTCCGTTTAAGTGGCGCTTACAGCAGACATACATATATCGAATACGAAGAGAAAGGAGCAAAATATAATGGCAATGAAATGAATAATGCACCTGAATGGATCTATAATACTGAGCTCTGGTATAGGCCGTCTTTTCTCAAAGGACTGAGGCTCGGGGCAGAGCTTCAGCATATCGGTAGTTACTACGTGGATCCACAGAACTCGGCTAAATATAAGGGCTATAAGGTTTTGAATCTTAGAGGCGGTTATCAATTTAAAACTGTGGAAATCTGGCTTAATGTGCTGAATGCAACCGACAATTATTTTTCTTATATCACGAGCAAGAGCTCCTATGGATATAGTTATCAATTGGCTGAACCAATAAATTTCAATGTCGGTCTGTCATATGATTTTTCAAATCTTATTAAAAAGCGTAAGTAATGAATCATTGCCTATTGTCAGTTTTTTTAATCGCGGGGACTTTATCATCCTGTGATTCCGATACAAAAATATTGAGCTATCGGGAAATGCCGGAAGTGTTGCTGGACTCGCTGCCTGGTGAATGCCCTTATCTCACAAAAGATATTAAGGGTAATACAATTGCAAGTTGGGCATGAATAATCAACGATTCGATCACTGCATTTTGTTATGCCGTATCAAAAGATGGAAAAAAATTTTCAAAACCTTTTGTAATTCCAAACAGCGGTAACATCCAGCCACATGGGGAAAATCTTCCGAAGATTCTTTTCAAGCCTTCCGGAGAAATCCTGGCTTTATGGGGAGCTGCGAACCCTAATCAAAATAATAAATATTCAGGATTGGTTTACTATGTGCAATCCTTTGACTATGGACAAAGCTGGACAATTCCCCGAAAACTGGTCAACGATACCGCCAGTTATGATCAACGATACTATGATGTCGCGTTATTGCCTGATGGTGAGGCCGGTATTATCTGGCTTGATAACAGGAAAACGACTTCCAGTGAGGGCTCGGGACTTTATTTTGCAAGAACCGAAGGTCGTCATGGCTTTCTCAATGACCGTCTCATCAGCCAGCCTTGTTGTCAATGTTGCAGGACCGATCTTTTTGTAGACAACAAAGGGTTTATTCATACACTTTACCGGGGAATAATACAGGACAGTATCCGGGATATGGTGCATGCCGTTTCAAAAGATGGTGGTAAAACGTTTTCCAAACCTGTTAGGATCAGTGATGATAATTGGGTGATTAACGGGTGTCCACATACGGGACCATCAATGACCGAGACCAATACTGGGCTGGCATTTACGTGGTTTACCGGTGGTAAAAACAAAGGTTGCTATTTCTCCGGTTCGAAAGATAATGGAAATACTTTTTCTCCGCGGGATGAGATCAGTCAAAACGGATCGCATCCACAGTTAACTCATCTTTCGGATGATAACCTGGTTGTTGTATGGGATGAAGGTGTGCAGGTTGGTGACAGGAACTTTAGAAAAGTCGGTATTCAAAGAAGGGATCTTCAGGGAACAAACACAAATAATAGTTTTATCACTCCAGATACCGCGACCGCGGCTTATCCGGTGATCTCTGCCATTGGGAACAAAGGAGCGCTTGTTGCATACACACGCAAACATGGTAACAGGAATTATATTACCTGCCAGTATGTGCAATTTTGAACACGCGGATTCAAAATCATTTTTAATTTAAAATTGACAAGGACACGCAGAATCAGGATACATTTTTTAAATAATTATCAGACATTTTAAGTAACTTAATTGTATAGCATTAAATTTTCTTTTTAGGCTACCTTCCTGATGCAATACGACTAGGAATTTATTACCTCATAATATTTTAAGCACTATTGGCAATACACCGTTGGTCAAATTGCAGAAGATAATACCGCCCGGATGTGCTGATATTTATGTTAAACTTGAATATTTCAATCCTACTGGTTCTTATAAGGACAGGATGGCACTGGCGATAATTGAAGAGGCAGAAAAAAAAGGAGATTTGATACCCGGTAGCGTTGTGGTTGAATGCACTGCCGGTGGAACAGGTATGTTCTGGAACCCGAAGAGACTGAAATCTATCTCAGGCCTTTGACTCTATATAAACGGGTTCGTGATATATTGGAAAATTACACGAGCTTGCGATATAGCAAAGTTTATTTGCTTCATGCTGGAGTTCTGCCATTTTACTTTCATCGATTTTACCGGCGATAGTGAGTTCAGGCTTAAGGACAATCTTTGTAAAATGCCCGCCACCCTCAGGGGTTTCCTGCATGGTGCCAACGGAATGATCAACATAAGCCGTAACTACGATATCGTTTTTTGCACACAGGTATAGCAACGTAAGCATGTGGCATGACGCAACAGCACATTGTAACAATTCTTCGGGATTATAGCGCGTTCTGTTTCCTTTTATCGAAACTTCCGATGTGCCCGGAATCTCTGGTTTACCAGGAACAATCAGTGTCAGGTCCCGTTCATATGAATTTACACGCGCAGTACCCGTTCCTGTGTTGCCAGTCCAGATTGTTATGGTGTTATAGTAATGATCTTTCATTTATATCAAAGATAAATTTTCTTGTATGATTCTCACCTTGTTTAAAAGATTTCATCATGCCTGAGGATACGAAGATATGTGCTGGTATAGTATGAAATATCCTGGTATTTTGTTCACAGTATCTATATTGTGTCAATAACATCTTTTGCCGATATTGTAATACAATGTCCTGGATGTACAATGTCCTGGATGACGTAATATTTATTAAAAAACGAATTCCATCGATCACAATAAGAAAACAATTCATAATGTATTATATAACGCAGCTAATCTTTATAAAGGCAAACCAGGAAGCTACATTTAATCAATTTGAGGAGGCTGTAATTCCACTAATTTCCCAATATCATGGTGAAATGATGTTGCGTATCCGGCCCGACGTAAAGTCGATTATTCAATCCAATATGGATTTACCATATGAGTTACATCTGGTGGCGTTCGATTCAAAAACGGATTTTGATAATTTTATGAAAGATGAAATACGAAATGAATTTTTGTATTTAAAGGAACAGGCAATTGAATCTGTAATTTTGTTTGAGGGTAAAAGGATTAACTAGCCCGATAATCTGTTTTCATCACGGCAGGATTTTCGGGTTCGTTTTTTCAGACCCCGGTTTTTGCTTATTGAATATGATTTCTTCATCCGCAACATCAGCAGAAGTTTCAGGCGCTGGCCTGAGGTACTTCCGGAGATCTATATTTTTGTAAAATATTATGTCGCGCACGAACATAGAATATAACAGTAATTCACGCCAGCGCATCGTCCATGATTGTATTGAGCGGGCGCTGAAATTCCTGCTTATGGGCATCATGTCGTATTCATAAAAATTGAATACCATATTCAAGGCTTCCATATATTTTTTATGACTTTTCGTTACCCTGTAAAAAACACGTTTTCCAATACACATATGCGAAAAGATCCTGAATTCTATACCCCTCAGGAATATATATGCTGTTGTATATATCTGTATGGGGTAATGTTCGTGATTAAGCTGGGTAGATAAACTTAACTGTTCTATCTTGCCAGTGGTTATTTCCACATTAAATATGTATGCCGGCCTTTCTGCCTTGTTCAAAACATAAGTAAACATTTTATTCCGGAAATACAGCTTCATGAAAAATGGCAATGCTTTGGCTAGTTTTCGAAAATAATCTTCAACTACTGCTGTCTCGATAATTGTATTGTCTTCCTCTTCGTAAAACTTATTTAAGGTAGCGCTGTTCTGATCCAGATATTCTTTCAGGTAGATATGTCTGTTGTCGAACCATTTCTTGTCGGAAGTATTGAATCCTGCTGCATTGCTCCAACTGTCGCCTGATACCATAACCTGAACCCGGGGCCGGTGAATTTTATTGTCTTCAAAATACTTTTGCACCAGTTTTGGGTGCTGTATCTTTTCGTTGAAATGGATTGAATCCTTATGCAGATGACAGTGATTACTGGCAAACGGTATAGCATATCTGGCGCCGGTAGCCTGAGCTGTCAGAGCAAATTCCCTGATGTATTTTTCAAGATCATCCAGTTCTGTATCAGGATCGTCAACCACGGTATAGGAAAGCCTTTCATTGGCAGAACTATGACTGCGAAACACGAAATCGATTGGCTTATGCTTTTTAGTAATTTGTCTTAATGTCGGACCCATATGTTTGGAGTCATTCAGGTTAAGCAACCTGATATTTTCACAGTCGATCAGCAGCGCACTGTCAAGAAACATCCAGACCTGGTACGAAGTGATTGTAAAGTCTACATCGAGTTGTTTGCTCTCGCCGTGTTTGAGTTCAATGATGTTGTGAAACCCGAGGTAATTCAGATCTTCTTTCATTCTCGAGTAATTTCCCTTTGGAATTATTATGCAGGTATCAGGAGAGAATTTTTTAAGTGACGGTCCATGGAAATGGTCCCAGTGAACATGTGTCAGGTAAATATAATCGGGATGAAGTGAATCGATAAGCGTTTTGCTAACCGGAGGATAATTCCACCAGGATCTCCAGTAGCTGCTACCGATGAGCCAGGGATCGCATATCAATGATTTTCCGAACTTATTTTTAACAAGAAGGCCTGCATGAGATAGCACTTGAAATTCCATTTTCAACGATTTAGAAGTTAATAATATTGCGATGCAACTAACCCGGGCCTGGAATTTCAGCGGATAAAAAAATTAAGGTTATCGAAGCAAGTAAAGATTATCGAAGCAATATAATGGCTTCAGCCCTGTTGTTCAGGGCTATTAAAATGATTAAATCCTTTCTTTACATAATATCGGATCGTAGGAATTTCAGTGGATAAATGCGATCACTATTCAGGAGACTCTCCAAAAACCTGCTCTGCAAAACAGTTTAAAAAGTAAATATGTAATGGTGTATAAATCCGCATTCCCATTTGTCTTTGCAAGATCCGGGAGAATAATCGGCTTGTATAGATTAATACTATAAGTAACAGTAAATTACAACAATTAAGCAAGATATACAATATATAGAGATATGTTTTTCACGTACAAATCTGCTGATTACACAAAAATTTATGACTTCCGTCAGGGATATACCAAAAACTTCCGTTGGCTGCCTGTCCGGCAATCCACGGCTGTTCAGATAACTGGTAGAAATTCAAAAAGGTTATTTAAGATTAGCCTGATCGAAGAAGATGTACCTGTTGGGATCCTTTTCCTGGCACTGCTGTTATGAAATATTAAATAAGCGTCGTTAATTGTTAATAACCAATATTATAAACCATTGATTATTATGAAGGTTTGTTTCAATTGGCGATTATGCCTTGTACTGATATGGAGCAGAATCAATCACTATCTTTTACCTTCCATGAATTAATCAGCTTCTGTCCTCGTATTAAGATTTTCAGGCTTCTTCTTTTAATAGAGATATTAGGGTGGTTGGTTGTATGCTCCTTTAAGCTTTGCTGATATCCGGCAATAATATTCTGGTAGGAAAGTATGCCAATCACGTTGTTGTTTTCCTTTGATACAACCGGAAGTACATCAATATTTTCATCAGCCATCAATGCAACCGCTTTTTTCAAACTATCATCTGCGGTAACCGAAATTTGTTTTCGTTTAACCAGTGTTCCGATTGGAGTTTCCGCTTTGTGATGTTTACTGAAAAGATTAGACGAACTTAATATTCCTTTGTACTCACCTTTTGCGTCACTTATAACAAAATAGTTACTGTTCTCATCCGGTTCTTTATCGAGCCAGTCTATAACTTCGTCAATCCTGATATCTTCACTAAGGGTAAGGCCGCTTTTTTCCATTACCTGACCGATAAGAATACCTTCCAGAAAATCCGGCTGATATTGATCCGGTGTTTTAATACCCCGTCGCGCAATTTTTTCTGTCATGATTGTATTTTCCATAAGGAAAAAAGATATGAAGTAGGCAGCACCGCAGGCGGCAAGCAAAGGAAGTAAAGCATTGGACTGAGTGGTGGTTTCAAGTGCAAAGATGATGGAGGTTAAAAATGCTCTTGAAGCACCCGCAAATAATGCAGACATTCCAACCAGCGCGGCAAGAGGGATCATTACTCCTGATGATGGAAAAAGATAAAGTACTACATTTCCCAGCAGAACACCTGTTGCTCCGCCGATAGTCAGCAACGGCGCCAGGGTACCTCCGGATGTTCCGCTGCCCAATGCGATTGCCCAGGAGATAAATTTTAGCAGGCATAATGACAACACTAAATTTAATGGCATAGTTCCTGAAAGTAAGTTTGTGATGTTGTCATATCCCACACCCAATGTAAGCGGTGAGAAATAACCGACAACACCTACCACAAGACCACCGATCGCAGGCCACCACATCCAGTGTACAGGAAGCTTTTCAAAATTATCTTCAATAAAATAAACGAGTTTGGTTACTGCAATCGAAATCAATCCGATAACAATCCCTATTGCACTGTAGGCTGTCAATGCAGTATTTGATGCAACCGGAATGACCTGACTCATCTCAAAAACAGGTCTCTCTTCGAACCAGAGATGATGACCCGCTGCACCTGTGATGCAAGCTAATGCAACCGGTATAATAGAACGGGGTGAAAATTCGAAAAGCAATAATTCAATGGCCAGGCAAATTGCAGCTACAGGGCTTCCGAAAATTGCGGACATACCGGCTGTGGCACCGGCTGCTAACAATATTTTCCTTTCGTTGTTTGTGATTTTCAGCAATTGTCCTAATGTTGAGCCCAGCGCCCCACCGGTAGCAATGATTGGTCCCTCTGCACCAAACGGACCACCTGTGCCTATTGAAATTGCTGAGGAAATTGGTTTCAGGTATGTGATCGTGGGTTTTATTTTGCTTTGATTTGTAAGTATCTGTTCCATTGCTTCCGGTATACCGTGGCCGCGTATAGCCTTTGAACCGTATAGGGCCATTAAACCAATGATCACTCCACCCAATGCGGGTATCAGTATCACCCACAACCCCGCTGTATTATCTGCGGGACTTGAACCGGCGATTGAAAAAGTTCCGTAAAATGAAATATTCGTAATAAGGTTAATCAGGTAAATAAGCAATTTTGCTATTATACTGATGCACGCTGCAACTAAAATGGCTAACGCAGATATCACCAATAATCTTTTTTTACCAGGAGGAGTTTTTGGATAAATATTTTCTGCTTCCAATGTTGGATCTAAAGAAACGGCAATCGGGATTGAACTATGGTCTCTGGGAAACTGTATCATTTCAGATCTAAATATTAATTACTTTTTAACCTGGTCAAAGTTGGAAATTAGTATCATTTTTCCCCGGCTTAAATTAGCGGACGGAATTTGGCAAAGTTAACCAATAAGAGGTTAAGCCTGATCTTATGTAATTTAATATAGATTAAAACAATATAGGGAGCGGCTTTAAACCCAGCAGCTCTTAGAGACTTTCAGAATTAAGCTTGGCATTGAAATATGGTGGCGGATATTTACCTTGTGAAATAATTAGATGCACCTGAACATGTCTCAGATCAAATTTTCCGGTGAAGGTTTATTACAAATAATACTCATTACATTACAACAAAATCCAAAAATGTTTTTATGAGCAACAAAAAAAAGCCTGTTAATTCACGCAGAACCTTTCTTCGCAATACCGTATTGACAACCGCAGGGTTCTATATTGTTCCCCGGCATGTGCTTGGTGGTAAGGGTTATACCGCCCCCAGTGACAGACTCCTGATTGCAGGAGTGGGTGCCGGTGGAAAGGGCCGTAGTGATATCGCAAATTTTGCCAAAAGCGGATTGGCAGATATCGCTTTTTTATGTGATGTCGATGAAAGGCAGGCCGCTGCCAGTGTTAAGGCTTTCCCTAAAGCAAAGGTCTACCAGGACTGGAGGGAGATGTTTGATAAAGAGAGTAAAAACTTTGATGCTGTGTCTGTTTCAACACCAGACCACAATCATGCTATCATTGCATTTAATGCCATGCAACGTGGTAAGCACGTTTATGTGCAGAAACCACTTACGCATGATATATATGAAGCAAAAATTTTAGCTGAGGCCGCAAAGCGTTTTAAGGTCGTTACGCAGATGGGTGATCAGGGGTCTTCGTCTGATGGTGTAAGGACGCTGAGGGAATGGCATGATGCCGGCATTATCGGAGATGTACATACCGTTAATTGCTGGACAAATCGTCCTGTATGGCCACAGGGGATCAAATGGCCCGCTGAGCATCCCGGGATACCAAAGGAATTGAATTGGGATCTTTGGCTCGGTACAGCGCAACCCCGAGATTACGTTGAAAACCTGGTACCGTTTAACTGGCGTGGATGGTGGGATTTCGGAACAGGTGCACTGGGAGACATGGGTTGTCATTTGATGGGGCCTGTGTTTAAAGTATTAGGATTAGGATACCCAACAGAAGTTAATTGCAGCGTAAGTACTATTTATGATGGCAACTTTCACCAGGCGTATCTGCCCGATAGTGGCCCGGTTTCTTCTTCAGTGCATTATAAATACAAAGGCAAAAAAGGACAGGAAATTAAGCTGAATTGGATGGATGGTGGTGTCCAGCCGGAAAGGGTTAAAGAACTTCTGCCAACTGAGATGATGGGCGGTACACGGGATGCGGGCAATGGCGTCGTCTTTGAGGGAACCAAGGGAAAAATGATGTGCAGCACCTACGGACATGAGCCACAATTGCTGCCTACCAAAAAAACAAATGAGGTTAAGTTACCTGTGAAATATGCACGTGTACCTGGAAGTGCTGAGGGGCATTATAAACAATGGGTGGAAGCAGCTATTGCCGGTTATGGAAAGACTGAAGTGGATTCACCTTTTATCGAATATGCATGTCCGTTAACTGAATGTATACTTATCGGTAATCTTGCGATAAGAAGCTTTAATTATCGCGAACCGGCAGCTGCCGGAGCAAGGGGTGATAAATATCCGGGACGCGGCATTACCCTGCAATGGGATGAAAAAGCTGGTAAGGTCACAAATTTTGAACCCGCAAATCAGTTCTTAAAACGCACATATAGAGAAGGATTTGCTGATATAAAATTCTAAGAGCAGGTCTAAGGGTATTTTGACGTTTAAATGCGAAGATGCTGCCTACAGGGGTCCGTTATGTATATCACATAACGGACTTTTTAAATTTGGAGAAGATTAAGTTTTGCTTTCGGGATGATTGACGTTATTTCTGAAAAACTCTGGCTTATTAGTCTTACATTACTGAAGAACCTTATATCCTTATGCCCAAGATCCCTCAAAACGTAAGAAGAGTCTCCGTTTCTGCCGTCAAACTTGTTCCGAAGTCTACACCAAATGACGCCCTGCATCACCTGGCATTCGACTATTCCGTACAGGCAAATCTCATATCACTGGTAGGGAACGGCAAAATTTTGTTAGCTAACAGCGCTGCCTGCGAGTTGCTCGGATACAGCATGTCGGAACTGTTGGACAAAGACAGAACTGATATCTTTGATATTACCGAAAGCAGTTTTGAACTAATGATGAAACAGCGATCAGCAGAAGGTAAGTCCACCGCTGAAGCAACAGCGTTTAAAAAGAACATGCAACCATTCCCTTGCATAATTACTTCGGCCGTTTTTGTAGACGAAGACGGCCATGAGAAATCGATTACCACAATTACCGATCAAAGTCAGCACATTCTGAGACAAACAAATATTGATGCCATCAAAGCACAGGATGTTGCCAATGACATTAGCCTTGTCAAGTCTAAGCAACATGCGAAAGACAATAAACGAAATATACAATTTGCAGCTAACATAGCCTCCATCAAAACGAAGCAACATAAGATGGATGAAAAACTTGCCAAGACGGTTGCAAAGGATATTAAAAATGCCCTTGCCAAATCAGCTTTACAAGTGGAACAAAACAACGATTGGATAAAACATATAGCTCAAATGTCCTACGATGTGATGTGGGATTGGAATATAGAAACAGGAAAAATGTATGTTGGTGACAGTATTGAAGAAGCATTTGGCTACAAAGTGGAAGATAATTCTATGAGCTTCACTGATTTTATGAATTTCATATTGACTGAGGAAAAAGACTCTGTTGAAACGAAGATATTTAAAGCAATCGCTGATGGCGATAACAGCTGGAACGATTCATTCCGGCTTAAACGATTTGATGATTCGATTGCAACCATTTTAGCAAGAGCCACTATAATAAGAACCGATGGCGGGAAAGCCAAACATTTCATCGGAAGTATCCTTGATACCAGCCGGCAAAGGGAACCGGGACAACTTCCGGAACTACAGGTTGAAAGCAGTAAAGATATCAGTGATGAAAAATTTGTATCAGATGTTAAATCAAGGGAGAAGGAAATTGCCGATGCCGTGGAAGACGCAAGGGACACCGAAAGATCTAACATTGGGAAAGAACTTCATGACAATATAAACCAGTTACTTGGCGCCTCAAGACTTTATCTTGATATGGCAAAAAAAGGCGGCGATGATACTGACATGTATTTAGGCAGGTCTTCAGAATATACTTTAACTGCAATTAACGAAATCAGGAAACTTTCAAAAGGTCTTACTACAAACACGATAAGAGAACTTGGACTTCGTGATGCTATCGAAAACATGGCGCATGATACAATGGAGACGAATCATGTGCAAATTCGTTGTTCTACAGGAAAATTTATCGAGACTAAATCAAATGCCAAATTTCAGTTGAACATTTTCAGAATAATACAGGAGCAGCTTAATAATATCCTGAAACACGCCCAGGCCAAGAAAGTCTCGATCAGTCTTTCACAGAATAAGAAATTTATTCAACTGAAAATTTCTGATAACGGTATCGGTTTTGATACAGGCAAAAGTCGCACCGGAATCGGATTTAATAATATCATAAGCAGGGCGGCCACGTATATGGGCACAGCGGATGTGTGTTCGGAACATGGTAAGGGTTGTACATTGAATGTTCAGTTCCCGGTTCATGAAGCTATTTCCTGATGTTCAGTCAACGAGACTTAGTTTTTTAATTCAGCCATCGCTTCAACAAGCATGGTTCCGCTTAGTTGATTAGTTACAAGAGAAAAAAAAGACTGTGTTTCATAAGGGCGGGCTCGGACTGAGTCACAGCCGTTAATAATAAACATCTTTTGGGAATCACAATGCCGCCAGGCAGGTACCGTGGAATATTTCTATATTGAAACGTTTCGATTTCTGCAGGTGATGTTTTTCGATTGATCTTGATTCATTTTTTGCTAAGCAATCGTATCCTTGCTGTTTTTTGGTTAACTTCTTTCTAAAATCAACTTTATGGCATTCTTAGTGAGGGAAAGCCTCGAGTCAGTGCGTGAATTGTGGTTCACCATTTCTGGCTGGCACGATATCAAATCTTTTGCACGTACCTATTTTAGAATCCTTCGCAATCCGATACGAAATACTATCGGCATTTATAATACGGTCGACCAGAAGGGAGCCTTTCAATTTTTTGTACAGAGCTTTGTTATTTTTACCATCATCACATCTTTGTTCACTGCTTTCAAAGGCAATGATATACTCAAGAGTATTATGCTGATGATAAATCAGATAGTTTTCCTGACACTATCTGTGTTTCTTTACTTCATCATCTTTCGGAAAATATCAAAGGCCAACAACACTTTTTCCGACTTTCTTACTATGTATACTTTATATATGGGATTTGCGTTGCCTATATTTGCTTTCGGCTCCTATTTAAACTGGCAGGTAATACTGATGATATTTGATCCTGCGTACCGCCTTCATGCACCGAGCCCATCTCGTGTATTTGGTTTGTTGATAGCTGACCTGACGATAATTGGGTTTGCCATGTATTATACGGCAAAAATCAATCACTATTTCTGGGAGGTATCTTATGGCCGGATAGTCCTGGTTTTTCTTGCGGTTTTCGTGTTGCTGACACCATTTCAGCGTGCATGGCTTATTATGCAATGTAAAATGGGGATCGTTCCTGAATTTGAATTTAATAATCTTGCACATCGTAAAGCTACATATGACATACTTGGCTGTGATGATGTTGAATGTAACAAATGCCTGGTTCACGGAAACTGGAGGTTTTCCGACAATACAGTTGATGTAACCCGTAAATATCTCGAGTCGGTTTTCGCTCCATATGACACAATTGCCAAAAGGTTGGCAACAAAAAAAAGCGCAAGGCTTGCATTTGATGAAGACAAATGGTTTACCTATTCTGAGAGGAATGAAGGCCTTATCAATCTTCAGTACAGGACATCATGGTTTTTAAGTGATGATGGCAAAAATATTTACTTTGATAATAATTTATTTGAAGTGCTGGCATTAAATCAGGATTCGATGTGGCTGAGATATGGGAGAACTAATCCTCCTGGCAACCTGATCTATTATGATACTCTGACAATCGTACCCGCATCAAACCGATAAATATTATTTCGACAAAAATGGATTGTGCCTCTGTCAATTACGTTGAGCCGGTGTAATCCTGAATTCCGTTTTAAAATTATTTCTGATGATCCCGATATACTGGAATTGTCCTATCTTATCTGCGGTCAGTTGCTTAAATAAATAATCAGAGGTTTCAACAGGTTGGTTATTGAATGAAAAAATGATGTCACCGCTGACAATTCCCGCTTTTTGTGCCGGGCTGCCGGATGCGACTTCTGAAATAAACAGAGCCTGTTTATTCGATAGCTGATGTATGGTTCTCAATTTCGGAACAAGATTTATCTGCTGCATAACAATGCCAAGCCAGGCCCGTTTAACTTTTCCATAACGGATCAATTCGGCAGCCACATCTTTTGCCGTGTCTATATTAATTGCAAAGCACAATCCCTGTGCGCCGATTATAGTTGCGGTATTCACTCCTATCACTTCTCCATCTGCATTAATCAGCGGCCCTCCCGAATTACCCGGATTCAAAGCAGCATCTGTTTGTATCATACTATCCATCATCCTGCCGGTTTGTCCTTCCAGCGTTCTTCCTAATGCGCTTACAACACCCACTGTAACGGTGTGTTGAAATCCTAAGGGATTACCGATCGCGATCACCATCTGGCCGATTTGTAACTGGTCGCCATTTCCGAGCCGCGTTGGTGTAAAATCAGCATCTGAAATCTTCAGTATTGCAAGATCCGTGTCCTGATCTTCTCCGACAAGTGTCGCAAACCGGGTGTTTCCATCATACAATTTTACCATTATACGCGTAGCCTGGTGTATAACATGACTATTAGTGAACAGGTAACCATCTGAAGAAAAAAGAAATCCTGATCCGCTTCCAGCTGGTTTTTCTTTCCCGTCTTTTCCGGGTTTATATATTTCGATTTTAACAACGGCCGTTTTTACTTTTTCAACAGCCTGAATTATGGTGGTTGAATAATTGTCCATGATAAACCTTTCAAATTGGTAGACAAATCCTGATCCAGTTAGTATTTTGGCAGGAAGTGTCGGTATTGGTGCTTTTTTCCTGCTATTTTGTCTGGAGGTCATTCGAACATTACTACAGAGGAGTTCTCCATTTCGTTCTGATTTTGCCCCCCTTGGATGTGACTACCCCTACGGCGCAGGGAGGCAAAATAGGCCCGAAATGAAGAACTCCTCTTCGTAAGATTCTCACTCCCGTGGGTGTTTGGCGTAACAGTAATTAGTAATTCCTAACTGTTTTATTGCTGAGGTTGGCAGAATAATGTCTTTTGCTGCAGACTAATTTCTTTTACTAGTGTATGAAAGGATGCACAATTTTGGCGTTCGCTTTGATATTGGGTTTGCAATAGTTTTGATAATGAGATTTCACTGGTGCCACAGCACCCTGCGACTAATAAAACGTTTGTTTCTTTTTCTGATCATGCGGATCGTGAAGATGACCGAAAGGGCGATAGTGAGTACTCGTGGAAGATTGAGCATGAGTCCTCCGATTGCAGTATCACTAACATTGAATAGATCCCAGTAAAAATTCATCAGGAAGTGCATGCTGACAGGCAGCCAGAGGTTATCGTTCCATTCAATAAATAACCAGGCGAACCACACGGCGCCTGCGAAAGTTATTCCAAATACAGCCAGGCTGTCGCCAACATCTTTTGCCTGGTATAGATGTGAAATACCGAAGAGACCTGCATTTACTGCAACAGCTGGTATAAAACCCCAGCGGGCACGACGAAAAAGTTGACCAAACAGGAAAGCACGATAAAACACTTCTTCACGAAAGCCATCTTTGAAAGCTGAGAGAAGATTGCGCCACACAGAGTGATGTTCATCGTAATTGCCAAGTAGCATATAACCAATCAGCATGGGCAGCGTGAAAAGGAATGCATAAAAAAAAGCTTTGCCGGCATTTTTGTTGAGCCCGAGTTCCTCTCCAAGTTGGGAAGGTTTATGAAAGATGAGTAGTATGATTACCGCAGGAACAAGGTAATAGAGGATCTGACCCGCAAAACTTATATAAAATGTCGCTTCGCCATAACCATTAAATAATAAGGTATTCGCTTCCCTGCCGAAGAAGCGAACAAGCAGGACCGTTAGTATCACAACGAAAGTGAGAAGCCAGGCCTTACGTTTTGAAAATTCCGTTGAAGATTTCAGGGTCATTCACAAATATAAAGTAATAGCAAACTTATTCTTCAAGAATAAGTAACCGGGTTTGCATCAACTGTATCCCCAATTTACATCCTAAAAATACTTGTGTTTATGAATAATGTTACAACCAGCACCCACGGGAATGAGAATCCTCTGTAGTAACCTGTGAATGGACGCATTCCCTCTGTCTGGAAGTAACCCTACTTGTTCAATTGAGTTGTTTATAGTCATATAAATTATAGTATATTAGATTATAAGATGTATGATACAATGAGAGCTGCCGTTTTGCATGGGGCCAAAGATTTGCGATTGGAAGACTACAAGGTGCCAGAACTGCTTTCCGGTATGCTATTACTTCGTATAAAAAGAGTTGGTATTTGCGGCTCTGATCTTCATTATTTTGAAGATGGTTATTGCGGCGCTTTTGTTCCCACCCGTCCGTTTATTTTAGGTCACGAGCTTACCGGAGAGATAGTAGCGATTGCTGACGACGTAACTTTTCCAATCAACATTGGCACAAGGGTAACTGTGAATCCCGCGCGTCCCTGCAGGGTTTGCGACTATTGCAAAAGCGGCCGGAGCAACCTTTGCCCAAAGACCATTATGCTGGGTAGTGGCAGCACGAACCCGCCAACAAATGGTGCTATGGCAGAATATGTAACCGTGAGAGCAGATCAATGCCATTTGTTACCAGATAGTTTGGACGATGGATTAGGCGCAATGATAGAACCCCTGGCAGTAGCGCTTCATGCTGTTAAGCGGTTTGGAGATATTTCAGGGAAACAGGTATTGGTTACCGGCGGCGGAACTATTGGTTTGTTGACGGCATTAACCGCAAAATCGCTCGGTGCATTATGTGTGACTATAAGTGAAATCGTTCCTGAGCGAAGAACTTATGCTCTTAAGTGCGGAGTGGATATGGTATTGGATCCATCAGAACAGAATGTTGCCCAAAAAGTAATGGAATTAACGGGGAATGGGTTTGATGTGATTTTTGAAGCTTCCGGTGCCGGAGCTGCATTGAAACAGGGATTTACGTTTGTGAAATCTGGTGGCAGTATTGTTCAGATCGGCACGCTTGGCGCAGAAAATATTGCACTTCCTGCGAACCAGTTAATGGTTAAAGAAATTCAATTGATCGGGTCTTTCCGATATGGAAATATATTTGATGAAGCTATTGATCTTGTAGCCTCGGGTAAAATCGATCTGCTGCCGTTTATATCAGGCGTATACGCTTTGAAAGATATAAACGAAGCCATGCAACTGGCAGCAGATAAGGTCAACGCTTTGAAAGTACAGATCAGACTTTGAAAACTCTTTACAACTAATGGCTGCTATTAAATAACAGTTTAATCCGTGCCATTCAAACAACTTTCAAAACTATTACAACAATCATTTAAAGCGAGGAATAATTTAATGCAAAAAGTTAAAACAATACTTATCCCATCTCAGCAAATGCAGGAACTTTTTGCCGGTATCCTGGATAAACTTGGTTTTACAAAAGACAGAGCGCAGGCCATTGCAGAAATATTTACTGCCAATAGTGTTGATGGTATTTATACACATGGTGTGAACAGGTTTCCCACTTTTGTTCAGCATGTAAAACAAGGTCTTGTGCGACCGGATGCTACCCCGTCATTGTTACATAAGTTCGGTGCGATAGAACAATGGAGTGGTCACCAGGGGCCCGGAACATTGAATGCCATACATGCTACTGAAACCGCGATGCAATTATCAAGGCAAAATGGTATTGGATGTGTTGCGCTCTCAAATACGAATCACTGGATACGTGGTGGAACTTACGGTTGGCATGCGGCGAAAGCCGGTTTTGTTTTTATAGGAATGACAAACACTATCGGAGTAATGCCAGCCTGGGGAGCTATTGACTCGAGGCTTGGCAATAACCCTTTTGTTATGGCCCTGCCATATAAAGATGAGGCGATCGTACTCGATATGGCGATGTCGCAATTTTCTTTTGGAGCAATGGAATTGACCAGGCTCAGAGAAGAAAAACTGGCCGTGGCAGGTGGTTATAATAAAGCCGGTGAATTAACTGATGATCCTGATGAGATCCTGGCCTCCAGACGTGCTTTGCCAATCGGATACTGGAAAGGTGCCGGCATGTCGTTATTACTGGATATTCTTACAACTATATTGTCGGGCGGTTTAGCCGGGCACGAAATTACAAAAGCAGGTACCGAAACCAACATATCGCAATTGTTTATTACCATCGATATTTCCAAACTAAGTAATCACTCCATTATTTCGCAAACAGTCGATGGAATTATCAACGATTATCATCAATCTATAACAGTTGACGATTCAAAGAAAATAACTTATCCGGGTGAACGTGTTTTAAAAAACCGTAAAACCAACCTTGAAAAAGGCATACCTGTGTTACAAAATGTCTGGGATAAGATTCTGGAATTGTGATAGGGTCATGAATCAATTTCGAGAGACCATATATTAATTTTTGCAGCATCATAGTAAGTTTGATAAGGTCACAGAGAATGTAATATGGCCACATAGAATAACTGGAATCAGCTTTAGAAATAAATTATTCCGAACGCAGACTGTTTACTGGATTCATAAATGCCGCCTTCAGGGACTCATAACTTACAGTTAACCACGCGACAAATAATGCCATTAAAGATGCCACTACGAATATTATCCAGCCAATTTCGATATGATAGGCAAAACCTTCCAGCCAGCTGTTTATGGCATACCAGGATACCGGAACAGCAATCACAATGGCCAGCAGGATTAAACGTGTAAATCCGGTCGACAACAAATACACAATACTGAACACAGATGCTCCCAATACTTTTCGAACACCTATTTCTCTTTTACGTTGTTCTGCCAGGAAGGCTGATAAACCATATAAGCCCAGACAGGAAATAAATATGGCAAGTGCGGCAAATATATTGAACAAGCTCCCAAGGCGCTGTTCTCCCTGGTATAGTTGAGCAATATCCTGATCCAGGAAATTATAGGTAAAGGGATATGCCGGATTCAGATCATTACTCACTTTTTTTAACGCGTTGATGGTGGCTTCAGTATTTCCCGGACTTGTTCTTACCACCACGAATCCGCCCCATCGATTCAAATTCAGTATCAGAGGTTCAATAGGCTGCTGAATAGGTTTAAAGTTGAAATCTTTCACTACACCAATTATCACCCCCTTATCTCCGGAGAAAGAAAGCGGCTTGCCAACCGCATCTTTTACTTTCATTCCCATAACCTGTAACGCTTTTTCATTAACAATATAGTTACTGGAATCACCTTTGAACGAGGGCGAAAAGCTACGGCCACTCAGTAACTTCATCCGGAACACGTCTATGAAATTTTCGGTAATCGAAATTGAAGGGAACACGGTTTGAAGTTTAGGATCTTTTCCTTCCCAAACAACGTCTATCGTACCGGAAGTCAGATTCGTCGGCAGATCACCAATGATAGTGTAATTAGTTGTGAGCGGATTTTGTTTCAATGCGGCTTTCATCGCATCCTGTTGTCTCCAGATGTCACCGGTCATCGGCATATATAAAAGATTTTCTTTTTCAAATCCCATATTCCTGTTACGAATAAAATTTAATTGTCTATATACCACGACGGTGCCGACCAATAACACGATCGATACGATGAATTGGGTAACTACAAGTGTATTACGAAACAACAGGCTGCCACCCGATTTAGTCAGCGACCCCTTCAACACCTTAATGGGTATAAAACCTGAAAGAAATAATGCAGGATAACTTCCGGAAATTAATCCTGTTGCCAGCGCCATTGCGACCAGCCCCAGCCACAATTTGCTGTCACGAAAATCGATTGCTAGTGCTTTTCCGGCTATGTTATTGAACAAAGGAAGGAATAGGAACACTATGCCTATTGCCACCAGTAAAGCAAAAAAAGATATCAGCAATGACTCACCGATAAACTGTTGAATAAGCTGACCACGCTTCGCTCCTGCTACCTTACGGATACCTACCTCTCTGGCCCGGCGTGCAGAACGGGCAGTAGCGAGATTCATAAAGTTTATACATGCAACAACCAAAATAAAAATTGCCACAACAAGAAAAATGTTTACGTATTGTACATTACCATGACCCGGGAGATCAACCTGCAGATTTGAATACAAATGTATTTTCGTGAGGGGCTGTAACTGGAAATTGACCTTGAAATTTTTTTGATGCTTTTCAAAAATAGCATCCATTTGTTTTTCGAATTTTGTTGCGGATGCCGTGCCTGCAACAATGGATTTATCCAATAGGAGGTAACTATAAAAATTAAAATTTCCCCAGGTATTTCTCACAAGATCATCATTGGTATTCGCAATTGCCGACATCGGCATGATTAAGTCGAACTGCAGATGCGAATTAGGAGGCACATCGGCGAATACACCTGTCACCGTAACAAGGCCACCATTATTTCTCTTCAGCGTTTTTCCCAGGGCTTTCTCTTTCCCAAAATATTTTTTAACCATTGATTGGGTCAGCACTATACCATCCGGCCTTGCCAACGCTGATGAACGGGTGCCTTCAATCAATGGAAAAGAAAAAATGTCCATAAAAGTTGAGTCCACATAGAAAGTTCTTTTCTCTTCAAATTTATTTTCACCTGCTTCCAGCAATGTTGTGGTGAGATGACTTAGCCTGACAAAATTCTTTACCGCCGGAAGCTCTGCTTTCAATCCTGCGGGCATACCGGCAGTATTGACTGCAGCTTTAAAATCTGCCACACTGCCCGTGACACGGAAAATCTCGTTGGCGTTTTTGTGAAACCTGTCATAGCTCAGCTCATTTTGAACCCAGAGCAGGATCAGGATGCTGCATGCCATCCCGATTGCCAGACCTGAAATATTTATAAGTGAATACGCCTTATGGCGCGCGATATTTCTAAAAGCAATTTTGAGATAGTTTTTTATCATGGTTTAATTTTGAACGTCTGAAAATTTATCTCATAGCAGAAATGATGCACTGCAGTAAGGCCGGATACCGTGCATTTCGTGATTAGACGCGTCGAATAAAGTATTTGTTACAGAAATTTAAAAAAAATGGCCTTAGGTACTTTAATAAATATTCCGGTAATTGCGGGGTCCGCTATTTAAAGTGAGAAATACGTTATTAAAAAGCAGCAAAATTTTCCTCTATGTTCAGGATCAAAAGTCTCAGTTTGTGTTTGGTATTTATGGCTTTTTTGTGTTGCCGCATTAAGGGGGAACAGCAAAGTGACACACTATTTCGGTTTGCACATATCTCTGACACTCATATCGGCACACATGGTGCTGATACAGACCTGCAAAGAACAATAGATGATATTAACAACCAGCCCTACATTGAGTTCGTAATTGTATCAGGCGACATAACTGAATTTGGATCAGATGAAGAGCTCCTGAAAGCGAAATCACTGTTCGGAAAATTAAACAAGCCCTGGCACCTGGTTCCGGGTAATCATGATACCAAATGGTCCGAGAGTGGCGGCAATAGCTTTCGTAAGATATTTAATAATGAAACATTCAGCTTCGAACATAAAGGTTTCTGGTTTATCGGAACCAATTGCGGACCTAATATGCGCATGGGCCCAGGACAGGTACCACGTGAAAACCTTGTATGGCTCGATAGTGTATTACGCAAACATCCGGATAAAAAACAGCCTGTGTTTTTTGTGAATCATTATCCGATGGATAGCGGGCTCAATAACTGGTACGAGATATTGGACCGGTTGCACGATAGAAACTTAAAAGCCGTATTGTGCGGTCACGGTCATCAAAACAACAAATTGAATTTTGAAGGCGTGCCAGGCATTATGGGGCGCAGCAATCTTCGGGCCAAAGATAGTATAGGTGGGTATAATATTGTTACCCTTACTACGGACAGCTTAATATATAATGAACGAAAATTCCCCTCCTGCGAAGGAGGGGAAATGCCGAAGGCATGGGGTGGTTGTTCTTTGGACTCACAACCTGTTTTAGATTCCGGAACCAAAAAACAACCACCCGCTCGCTCCGCTCGCCGCCCTCCTTCGCAGGAGGGCATTTGTGCCAAAACCCTGCCCTCCTGGTGTAGTATAGCGATAACTAACTTCTTGACACGCGAAGCCAATCCCAAACGACCGGATTATAGTGCAAACAAGCTATATCCTGATATAAAATCAAAATGGGAAATACAGGAGCAGTCGGATATCGGCAGCGGCATTGGAGTGTACAAACAAACACTGATTTATACCACTACCGCCGGATCTATCAAAAGTGTTCAGCTGGCAACTGGCAAGCCTCTCTGGTCGTTTCAGACAAGTGGAAAGATTTATGCTACACCGTTAGTGATGAAAGATCTGACAATTGTTCCCGGAACTGATGGAAATATATATTGTCTAAATGCCCGTACGGGCAAACTGGTATGGAAGAAAGAAACGGGCAAACCAATAGTCAGTTCTGCGGCAGGTGCAGAAGATCGGGTAGTTGTTGCCGGTTCAGATGGACATTGCCGGGCCCTTGATCTCAATACCGGCAAGATATTATGGGACCACGACGGCATTAATAATTTTGTTGAGACCAGGCCGCTTGTATATGAGGATAAAGTATATTTTGGTTCCTGGGGTAATGAATTTTATGCGCTGGATATTGAAACGGGAAAAACGGTCTGGGCATGGAACAGGCAAACCAACCGGATGTTTTCGGCAGCTGCCTGCTGGCCGGTAATTGCAGGCAACAAATTATTTGTAGTGGCTCCCGACAGGCAAATGACTGCATTAAACAAGGATGATGGGAGCATAATTTGGCGTAATTACGATTCACTCAACTGGTGCAGGGAAAGTATGGGGATTTCAATTGATAAAAAACAAGTGTATGTAAAAACATTACAGGGAAAAATTCTGGCAATAGACGCTGAAGCACCAGACCGTAAAGTTAATTGGATGTCGCCGGTTGACCTGGGTTTCGAAATCGACCCTGCTCCGATCAACGAAAGCGGTGATATCATATTTATCCCTTCGCATTCAGGTACTGTGTATGCGCTCAACAAAATTAATGGTGCGTTGATCTGGCAACACAAGATTTCCAACTGCCTCATTAACATCGTTCATCCAATAGATAGACATACCCTGATTACGTCTGCAATGGATGGCAAACTGGTTTGCCTGCAATACTGAGCTCTCAACAGCGCCAGTACAGACATCCTCTAAATCATAAATTTGTGTCTGAAAAAATTACACAATATATTTGCAATCAAATACTTGCATATAATGAAACTGAGACGTGATGTATTCCAGGCTGTTGCTGATCCCACCCGCAGGCAAATAATCGGAATGTTAGCCAAAAAGCCATTAAATCTTAATTCGATCGCCGAAAGCTTTGAAGTTAGCCGTCAGGCAGTCTCATTACATGTCAGGATATTAAACGAATGCGGCCTGATAGTTATTAAGAAACAAGGGAGGGAACGATATTGTGAAGCCAAACTTGACAAGTTGGAAGAAGTAGCTATTTGGGTTGAAGAGTATCGCCAATTCTGGAAAAAGAAGTTTAATTCTCTTGATAAATATCTTGCTAAAGTGCAGTCAGCCAAAAAATCAAAATGAGTACCTTAGACACAAACAAACAGTCAACGCTTACCGTTGTTCATGAATTTAATGCTCCAAAAGAATTGGTGTTTGAAGCATTTGGAAGTGCAGAAGCATTAAATGAATGGTGGGGGCCTGCAGAAAGTCAAAACAGTGTGATTACGCTCGACTTCAGATCAGGAGGCATTTTTCATTATCGGATGAATTACAAAGGAAAGATAACATATGGCCGGTTCGTTTTTGGTAGAATTGAACCATTTGATTTGCTGGAATTTACCAATGCGTTTTCAGATGAACACGCTAATATTACAAAGGCTCCATTTGATATTCCATTACCAATGGAAATTTTTTATCAACTTAATTTTAGTGAATTAAATGGTATAACTACGCTTAGGTTAACCGGGCAACCTGTAAATGCAAGCAACGAGGAAATTGAATCTTTCCGGTCAATAAATTTGAATGTTCAGCAAGGTTTCGGGGCGACTTTCGACAAATTAACCGTATATCTCAAGGCAAAGCGAAATAGCTCATAAAAGCTTTCCGCCCCGAAAACCGAATAAAAATTGTCCATATGAAATGCAGGTCAGAAAATTCAATTTTTTGCCTATTTTTATCTGGCATTCCAGTTTTTAACGGGCATTCCAGTCTTGAATTATCATCAGATACCGTGTTATGAATCTCACCCTCAATTGGATTAATCTGCTTATCCTGTTCGGAGCCGTACAAGCGCTGATATTTTGCATCATTCTTCTTTTCCACAAAAAACATCCAGGGTCAAAGTTCCTCGCGGCTTTCATTTTCGTTTTTGCCTACAATGGCTTTGAGACTTTTAACTGGAGCGCCGGCCTTGACCGCTACTATCTTTTTTTTGATATGTTTGGGTACGTTGTTATCTACGGCTTAGGACCAGGTCTGTATCTGTATATCATGTCAATGCTTTATCCTGATCGCAAAATAACAGTTAAGCGCATTGCTGCACATTACAGTCTTGTGATATTTCAGTTTACTGCCCGAATTGCTATAATTATATATCATTTGTTGTGGATCAACAAGATCATAGTGAGCGAGGTCAGCTCCATGCAACTGATGAACATTGTCTGGTTCTACGCTGAACCTTTGAGTGTTCTTATTTTCCTGGCTTACCTGGTCGCATCTGTTTATGAATTCAGAAAATTCAAAATGACCGGACAAATAAAATCAATTGGAAAAGAAGGAACACAAATGGTTTTTAACTGGATCAGGTCTTTGCTTTTCTGTCTGGTAATATTTGCGATCTTTTGGGTCCTGACGGTAACTGTGCCTTATTTTGTAAAGTTGTCACTTGATTCAACTTATTATCCGATTGAGCTCGGGCTTGTTTTGTTCATATACTGGTTAGCTTTTAACGGGTTTCATAAGATGAAACTTATTTATCTGAGACCTGTTTTGCAGCCGGAAACTTTGAATGCGTCAGAACAGGAAGAGCATTTCAACCGGCTACTAAAAGCGATGGAAACCGAAAAGCTTTATCTTGATCCTGAGCTAAACCTGGCCAGGTTATCATCTCATACAGGCATTCCCGCCAAATCGATCTCTTCCCTGCTTAATCAAAGACATCAGACAAGCTTCAACGACTTTATCAATGGATACCGGGTAAAGGAAGTCAGTGAGATGATGGTCAATCCCGGCAATCAGCATTTTACTATTTCCGGTATCGCTTTTGAAGCCGGCTTTAACTCCCAGGCAACTTTTCAGCGGGCATTTAAAAAACAAACCGGTATGTCGCCACGTGAATTCATGAACCGTGGCATGAAAAAAGCCGTTTAACCCGATTTTAACCCGGAAACTTCATCTCAAATCCGGATTTGAAGAGATTTCACTATGCCGTTTCATTTTATTTGCTCAAAAAAGCAAATGAAATATTGGAAGGTTTTCATCCCGGTTTTGCTCCTCACCAACAGCTTCCATGTTAACGGACAGGAAAAATTTAAGACACTAAAGGGAAAAATTACCGACGCACAAAACCGGCAGGCTATCCCTTCTGCATCACTTCAGCTAAAAAAACATGCTTCGGGAACTGCTACCAATTCTTCAGGCGACTTTATTTTCAAGATACCCGAATCGGATTTAAGCGACACCCTTGTCATTTCTTGCATTGGATACCAGCCGACCCTGATTCCTTTAAATACTGTTGCTGATAATGTTCAAATTTCTCTTCAGCCTGCTGTGGTTGAAATGGCCGCCGTTACCGTTCGGTCACGCAGCGGTCTCGATATTTTAAAAGAAGCACTTAGGCGTGTACCTGTTAATTATGATACTTCAGACATTCAACTAACGGCATTTTACCGGGAGAATGTCTGGCTTGGGGATTTCGAATTATCCTTTAGCGAAGCAATTCTGGATATTTATAAAACATTTAAAACCGGAAAAAAATTAAATGACCAGCTGAAAATCATTAAAGGGCGAAAGAAGTCCATAGATTATGGAAAAGAAGCTCAGATGTATTGGTGGATGAGCGGTGTTTCAAACGGGGCACGCAATACACTGGGTAATGACATGATCAAATACAGGGCAGTGAAGAGCTCACCATTCAATCCATCCAATTTCCGGTTTTATGAATATAAATTTTTGGAAACCATCAATGAGGGAAACAGAAATCTCATAGTACTGACGGTAAATCCAAGAAAAAAGTCCCGGAAAGGATTGGCTCATATGAAATTGTACATTGAAGAAGAGTCATTGGCCATTATAAAATACAATGTTGACATCTCTGAAAAAGGAGTACGTCAGATCGAAAGGAAGGACAAGGGAATTGCATACAGTATTATGTCGGGGATTCTTCATATGACAACAGACTATCATAAATTCCAGATCGTCGTTTCGTACAATCAGGTAAATGAAAAATGGTATCTGAACCGGGTAACGCAACATTTTGAAGTATTCGTAAACAGTAAGCGGCGAAATTGGGTGGACCGGCTTTGGCGGTCAGATTTGGATCTTGTGATAACTGATGTGAAAACTGAAAATGTAAAACCCATTCTGGAAGGTGATATTGGTGGTAAAGAAGCTCCGATGCATACCCTCATCAGCGGTAAATATGATGACGATTTCTGGGAGCATTACAATATTCTTAAAGCGGAACTATCTGATTCGGTTAGGAACAGTATTGCTAACATTTCTGAAAAAGACACAATAGCCGCAGTCATAAAAAGCACAACATCTTCAGCAATAAAAGATACAACAGTATCTTTCGAAAAAGACACATCAA
>Ga0193752_1000507_pt1 | contig 36992 bp, 42 predicted proteins | sample H1c1metaG_FD_144924 | JGI IMG/M metagenome (GOLD analysis project Ga0193752, IMG submission 144924) | Soil microbial communities from a riparian zone of the East river system, Colorado, United States - H1c1 | ecosystem: Environmental > Terrestrial > Soil > Riparian zone | place: USA: East River... | reverse complement strand
CATGCTGTGGCCGAAGGCGCCACCGTTCTACAAACAGATGCCGGTCGGAAACTACGCGATCTCGGATGAGCTGCTTGAAGAACTGCACACCAAGAACTTGGTTTCCTCCACTGCATACAGTGCACTCCGATCGCACGTCGAGTAGCGATGCAAATCTGACAAACAGCTTTGCTCGGAGCTTCCGATGAAATTCAACTGTCCATGCGGCGGAATCATTGTCGACCAGACCGACTATCTGTCGTTTAAAGGTCATCTAGTAGCCGATAGAGATTGGGAAGACTTCGCGAACTCTTCCGAGTCGCGCGAGCGAATCGATTCCACTTACGTTCGCGTTTGCTATCAGTGTCCGAAGTGCGGTCGCCTACATCTCGAAAATACGGACGGGGATCTCCGTTCGTTTGTTCCCGAAGGCCATCAAGCCAAAGTGCTTAACTCGATCAAAGGGCGGAAGTGGCGCGGTCCGCTGGTCGGTCGATGGAATGACTCGCCACCAGCCGGCCAACCGAAAGGGACTCTATGGTGCGACGCGGGGGATGGGGTCGCTGAAGAATTCAAAGAGTGGAGCGAACTGGAACGCGTGTATCGCGCACAGTTCGAAAGTCTTCGAAAGGCAAATCTGCTGCGATCCGCGCTATTGCGAAAGAATGAAGCGGACATCCACGTGTGGGCGTCCGAATAGTCGCGTGACGACCTAAATGCCGAGACAGAAAAACGCCCTAGCGATCGCCACCGGCAAGTTGGTCGTTGCTATCCAAAGAGAAGTTGGCGATGCATTTGATGACGCCGCGTCTTCGCAAGCGCACGAAGTGATGCATCGTGCGCACTTACTGCAACAGGCGGCCCAGGGTGGATTCGTCAGAGCATTGCTGAGCGGCGTCCCGGTCAATGAGTATCTTGGTGCCGCTTGGCTAGCCGAGCATCCGTCATTGAACCCCAGCATCCAGGGACTACTGGCTGCGATTGACGAACAGCTGACGTGATCTGCGCTCGCGGGTGATGTGAGTGTTCGGGTGCGCAGCCACTGGTATAAACTGCCCCCGCCCGCTTTGGTATTCGCGCAGAAGAGATCTTCATGCAAATCACCCTCGTCAGCATCCTGGTAGATGAACAGGACAAGGCCGCCAACTTCTATATCGATGTTCTTGGCTTCGAGAAGAAGCACGACATTCCAATGGGTGCCTTTCGTTGGCTGACAGTGACATCGCCGGAGGGCGTGGTCGGCGTCGAAGCAGTTCTCGAACCCATAGCATTTCCGCCTGCGCGCGTCTATCAGCAAGCTTTGTACGCCGCCGGAATCCCTCTCACTGCTTTCATGACCCAAGACATCGATGCGGAGTACACGCGCTTGAAGAAAAGCGGCGTCAACTTCCGCGGCGAACCTAAAACCATGGGTCCAATCAAGGCCGTGCTCTTTGAAGACACGTGCGGCAATCTCATCAATCTGGTGCAGCCGACAGGCTAATTGCTCTGCGATGACGGAGGACCCTCGTATGGTGGACCACCCAACACCTTCACATCGCCTGCGCTGGTTGGAGTTCGCGCTGTTTGCGGCGGCGTTTCTGCTGATCGGGTCTGCTCTTCGAGTCGGCGATCAGGCGGCATTTCCTATTACACCCTCACTCGTCATTGGGACCGCGTTTCTCATCGGCTCGCTCGGCATTTCGTTCTACCGCAGATGGGATACGTTTTTCTTTGCCGCGCTGAAGTTCGTGTTTTATGGTTACCTGACTTGGATCGTATTCGAGCGCGTAACTCAGTAAGTCGCGTTCGTTGATGACAATGATTGGACCCGCACCCGCGGGCAGATCAGGACAAATCGAGATGGCAATGAAAAAGATGGTGGCGGCCGCGAACCCGGACGCCTACGTCGCGGGGCTAAGCGGCTGGCAAAAGAAGATAGTCGAAGGCCTGCGCGCCGCGGTACGAGCCACCGCCAAGCTAGACGAAGTGATCAAGTGGGGACACCTTGTCTACTTCTCAGATGGCCCGGCTCTTCTGATTCGTGCCGAAGAACAGCGTGTGTTGTTCGGATTCTGGCGAGGACAACACTTGCAAGGGATCGAACCTCGCTTGAAGGCCGGCGGCATGTACGAGATGGCCACATTGGAGTTACGAGAAGGGATGAAGATTAGTGCCGCTGTCGCGCGACGTTTGACGAAGGAAGCTGTCGCACTCAATCAAGCGTTGGGCGATCCGACGAAAGCTGCGAAGCCAAAGAAGAACGCCACTGCAAAGAAACCCGCAAAGCGCGCAAAACGTTGACACGAGCGCGGACCGGAACGTTAGTACACTTCGATCCCTTCAGCGTTGTTGCTGATTTGTCCTGAACCGAGGCTAAATGCAAGTACATCTTTTTAGAGGCCCGGGTCGAATCTTTGGAGTGACTGCAGAGTCCGCCGGTGGAAATCTTCCATCTCGATACGCTTGGACGGCATTCAAATCCATCGAGCTCGAGAAAGGTGTTTCCACTCCGGGTTTGAACACCGATGAATGCCTCAGCGATTTAGAGACGTTTGGAGTGCACATCACAGACGCGCACGTTCGCATCACAGAGCAAGCGATTTAGCGCGGGCGATCATCGGCGCAGTGGACTAGGGATGGATCCGCCGCTCAACCCGCTGTTACTACCAGTCGTCCGCAAGCTTTGGCGTCGCGAGTGTCCTCGCTAGACTCTAGCCTATGGATCGACTGGGGTATGCATTTGTGGGCGGCATCATGGGGGCTCTGCTCGGAGGAGCTTGCTGGCTGCTGTTTGGGCTGGGCCTATCGGCTCGCCTCTGGAGTTGGGGTATCGATCCGAATCCCCTGCATTGGGTGGCGGCGGTAGGCGCCGGATTCGCACTGGTCGGCTTCCTGTTTAAAGGCAAGGTAGGTTCGATTCTCGGCGACATCTTTGCGGCCCTGCTCAACTTCGAAATGGGCGAGTCTTCGAACGACATCGGTTGGCGCGGTATTCTCATTATTGCGCTCGTGATCGGACTCGCGATCTGGTACGTGACGAAGTAGATTACATCCAGCAATCGACCGGCGAATCACCAAGTCACGAGCGCGCACTTAGCCTCGAGGCGGTGCAATTGTTGGGTGGCCGATATGTCTTGGGAAGCAAAGGAAGACGACATGGTCCGCACCGTGCTCATATTTTTCGGCTTGCTAGTAACTGCGTACACAGTTCTTTGCGCGCTGCTGTACTTCTCTCAGCGTTCCTTCATCTATTTTCCGCAGCCGAGATCGCAAGTTGCCGACAGAAACGCTCGAGCTGGCGGGGGATGGCGCTCGCGTTTTGGTGACCGTAACGCCGAATGCCGGTCCGAATGCCGTTATCTACTTTGGCGGCAACGCCGAGGATGTCGGATCCAGCCTTCCTTCCCTCGTCCAAGCATTCCCGGACCATGCCCTCTATCTCATGCACTACCGAGGCTATGGCGGCAGTTCGGGCAAGCCCACGGAAGCGGCACTGGTCGCTGACGCTGCCGTATTGTTTGACCGCGTAAGCGCCGACCACGAGAGCATATCGGTTATCGGCCGAAGTCTCGGCAGTGGCGTCGCCGTTCAATTGGCGAGCCAGCGTCCGGTTGCCCGTCTCGCTCTCATCACTCCCTACAACAGCATCCTAGAACTTGGCGAACGGCAATTTCCCTTCCTGCCTATTTCTTGGCTGCTTCAAGACAGATTCGAGTCGTGGCGGTATGCAGAAAAGATCACCGCGCCGACGCTTCTGTTGGCGGCAGAAAACGATGCAATCATTCCCGGTTCAAGCACGCAGGCTTTGCTCAAGCATTTTCCAAAAGGGATCGCGAAGCTTGTTGTCGTGCCTGGGGTTGGCCACAACTCCATCTCTGAGAGCACTGACTACGTTCGTCTGCTAGGAGGCGTGAATTGAGATTTTTTTTGATCTACGGAAATTGCGTACCCCGCACAATCGATGTCCGTCCTATAGTCGACAAATGACGCATTGCACCCTCGGCTACGACGACATCACATTGCAGCTACGCGAGGCGTATGACGGCAGTGCGGCCGCTCGCGACGAAGAGATAAAGCCATCGTGGAAAATCTCTGAACGCAGCGCCTTCCTCGGTCGACTAAAGGCCGAGGACCAGCGCAGGTTGCTGGAGGTTGGCGCGGGCACGGGCCAAGACTGTCTCTTTTTTAAAGACGCCGGCCTTGATGTGGTAGCCACCGACCTGTCACCCAAAATGGTCGAACACTGCAGAGCCAAGGGATTGGAAGCGCACGCAATGGATTTCCTTCATCTGATCTTCGCGCCGCAGTCTTTCGATGCCGTTTATTCCCTGAACTGCTTGCTGCATGTCCCAAACGCCGATCTGCCCGCTGTCCTGGCTGCGATTCGCATGATGCTTAAGCCGGGTGGTCTTTTCTTCCTGGGCATGTATCGCGGCGAAGCATTTGAAGGTATTCGACCGAACGATTGGCATGATCCACCTCGCTTCTTCTCTTTCAGGAGCGACGAGCAGATGATGGATTTCGTGCGCCCGCTATTCGAAGTCGTCGACTTTCATGTCGTCTCCGTCGGTGATATGTTCTTTCAATCGATCACATTGCGTGTGTAAGCACGCGAACTTCGCTCCAAAAAGCCGTTAGGGGTTAGTCGTTAGGCGTTAGCCAGAAAGGAGCAAACTCAGTTCTTTTAGTGGCAGCCGAGTGATCTAGGGGCGGTCACCAGCGCTTCGAAGCGAAGTCTTGTCTGGCTAACCCCCAACGACTAACGACTAACGCTTTCTTGAGTTGTTGGGCTTCGAAGACTCAGCACCGACCTACGACGGATTATTAAGACTACATGCGCCCCATCAGCAAAACCAAATTCCTCGAAGCGATCGAGAGCTGGGATGCCGACGCCGTCGCTGCCGCGCTGCGGGAGCGGCCGGACTTCGTTTCGATCCTAGACAAGACACACCGAACGCCGCTTCACTTATGCGCACGGATTACGCCGACTAAGACGAAGAAAAGCCCTGCAGCCATCGCAACGGCCAAGGCGCTAATCAAGGCCGGCGCTGACGTCAATGCAGTGCAACCGATTCCGGACGACGGCGAGATCTTTCCCGCGACAGCACTTTGGTATTCGCTGGCGCACGGGCGCAATCGATTGCTCGCGTCGTTTCTGCTGAAAAACGAAGCGGAGCCAAACCACTGCATGTTCGCATTGGTGTATGCCGACGACCTCGCCTCGGCAAAACTTGTGCGCCGTTACGGCTCAAGGATTGACGATGTCTTTGCGGGCGAGACACCGCTGATCTACGCCGTGCGGCATAGTCGAGCAGCGTTCGCGAAGTGGCTGTTAACCGAAGGCGCGAACGCCAATCTTCGAGACCGGCGCGGATTCACCGCGCTCCATCACGCAGTGCGACGGCGACTCTCGGACGATACGCTGCGCGCATTGGTGAAAGCCGGCGCCGATCCGAAGTCCATCTCAGACGACGGCACGGCGATCGCAAAGCTCGCGACTCGGAGTCAACGAGCGCTGCTAGGTGTCGATATTTCGGTCTAGGGGCTGGCTTGAGCGCCAATCAGATCGACTGGATGGAACCGTATAGACAGTGCGATCATTTATACGGTATGCGGTCTCGTCTCCTCATTCTCGTTTTTGCTTTAAGTGCGCTAACCGGCTGCCACCGCGCTGTGTCGCCGCCTCTTTTGACGGCGTCCGGCTATGCAGCCGTCAAGTTCGGCATGCCACTGAGCGCCGCCGAGTCCGAAGTGAAAGAAACGCTGTTGCCTACGCCCGGAGCGTTGGACTGCACCTATGTCGCTTTTACGTCGTACCCCGGGATTCGCTTTATGGTGGAGCGCGGCGTCGTCGTGCGCGCCGATGCAACGGCGAATATTGCGAATGGGGCGGGGGTGGTCTTCGGCGCATCGATCGATCAGGTGCGAACCGCTCATCCGAGCGTTGAAGTACAACCGCACAAGTACGAGCCGGACGGCAATTACCTGATCCTGGCGGGCGCAGAGCCTAATTCGGCTTACGTATTCGAAGCGAAGGCGGGCAAGATTTCCGCCATTCGAGCCGGCATGAAGCCTGCAGTGCTCTATGTAGAAGGATGCGGATAGAGAGGTAAACTGAGTATCCGGTTGCATGAGTGCTCAGAGTCTATTGAACTCGAGCACGCCATGTCCGGCAAAGAACAAAGCTGCCGCCGCCGAAATGGTGGTCGAGCTTGCCCTACGATCGGCAATGGGAATTGTTGATCCAGAGCGTAAGGATTACACGTCTTAAGGTTTTCGAATGAACGCGGTGACCGGCCTCCCCTTTCGCGCGACGTCGTCTGCGAAGGTGTTAATCCTAGGCAGCATGCCCGGCGCGGCTTCTCTGGCTGCCGGCGAGTACTACGCACATCCACGCAATCATTTCTGGCCGATCGTCAGCGCTATCTTCCATCTCGACGCGTCGCAACCCTACGAACTTCGCATGCAAGGGTTGAATCGAGCCGGTATTGCGCTATGGGATGTTTTACATTCCTGCGTACGGCCCGGCAGTTTGGACAACAACATCGTGGCTGAGTCGCAATTCGTCAACGATTTCGCCGGCTTCATCGCATCGCATCCTGATATCGCGCTGATCTGCTTTAATGGCGCCAAGGCTGAAACGGTGTACACACAGAAGGTGTCGGGCATACGGAAGCACATTCCTAGTGTTCGTTTGCCCTCCACGAGTCCTGCACATGCTTCGATGTCTTTTCAGGACAAATTGTCGGCATGGCGGCGCGCGCTCGCCGGCATTTAGCGTATGGTCGATATTCCAAGGCGCAGACTGTTCATGAAAACTGTCGACCTGAAATTGTCGGTCGAACCGCGCGATCGCCTCACTCGTTGAGTCTCAACTATGGCACTGCACCCACCCAGCACGGCAACGATCACTTTGATGGCGCTTGTACCCATCGTCGCTTGGCGCACTTACGCCCGATTCAAGCGAATGGTGGGGCGGCAGCGACTCTCGAAGTATCGCCCTTGGATTACGCTCGTCATCATGCCGGCGATTGTTCTGCTGCTCGTCTTCGCGGCCAGAACGCATCCCGAACGACTGGCGCTGTTGTTTGTTGGATTGGCTGCCGGCGCCGCTCTGGGCGTCTTCGGCATCAAAAAGACGAAGTTCGAATCGACTCCGACCGATTCCTACTACACACCCAACGCACACTTGGGCATCGCGCTTTCGACGCTGTTTGTCGCTCGCATCTTCTATCGAATGATCGAAGTCTTCGCGCTGGATCCCACAATACCTCGCGGTCTGGACGACTTTGCGCGCAGCCCACTCACGCTTTCGACTTTCGGGTTGCTGGCGGGCTACTACATTTCCTATGCGCTCGGACTGCTGCAGTGGCGCTCGAAAACTCAGCGTGCGAAGGATACAGCCGTGGCAAACGATAACGGTTAGCTGCCGTGCAACTGCAAGCAAATAACTATTTTCATTTTTCTAAGATAGGCTTGGGGGGAACGACCGAAGGTCAGTCCCCGGTTGGATGGGGCTGACCTTCGGTCGTTCCCCCTGAAACGCAGGAGCTAAGCATGATTCTCGTCATCGGCAGCTTCACCGCCTCGTCCGGAAGCTTCGAACAGGCGCTCGCATTGAGTCGAACTCATGTCGCTCGTTCACGAGCAGAGCCTGGTTGCATCTCGCATGATGTGCATTTTGACGCGGAAGACCATAATCGATTGGTATTCATAGAACAATGGAACGATGCGGCGGCGTTGCAGGCACATTTCAAAGTGCCTGCGTCGCGCAAGTTCGTTCATTCCATCGGCCAATTGTCGTCCGTCGCGCCGACGATGACCATTTACGACGCGTCGCCGATCAAGCTGTAGGGGACTGACCCTGAGGTTCCCCACGAATGGCACTTTAAGATCAGTCACTTATCCAAAACCACTCCGTTCACCCTGAGGAGATCGAAGGGATCTTAATATCCAGGATCGTTTCGACTCACTCAACGCGAACGGAAAAGACAAGGAAAGCAGGCTATTCCATACGTTCTAGATTCGCGGGGAAACCTCAGGGACTGACCCTCGGTCTGTCCCTTCATTCCTTTTATATCTGAGGGGACAGACCCAAGGTCAGTCCCTGTCCAAACATTGAGGTCATGATGATTATCGATCACTTGGGTCTTACGGTGAGCAACTACACCGCCAGCAAAACCTTCTTCGCTCAAGCACTGGCGCCGCTCGGTATTGTGCCGATCACTGAAGTTCAGGGTTGGGCAGGCTTCGGCAAAGGCGGCAAGCCTGAATTATGGTTCGGCGAGCACACGGCGCCGCAGCGTCCGATGCACATCGCATTTTTGGCCGACTCCAGAGCACAGGTCCGCGCGTTTTATGAAGCAGCGTTGCGCTCCGGCGGCAAAGACAATGGACCACCCGGCATTCGGGAGATCTACCACCCGAACTACTACGGCGCGTTTGTGATCGGGCCCGATGGCCACAACATCGAAGCCGTCTGCCATCAGCCGGAAGCATGAACCAGGTTTCAACTCTGCGCATTGCACGACCGGTGAGCGGCCTCGCGCGATCGACAGCTATCTATCGGCGATGGCCTCGGCGTCAGCGTGATAGAAGGTCGGTGTTAGGAAGGTCGGCTCTTTCGAGTTGCTTCCATTCCGATTGATTGAGCCCCGCTATCCCGACTTGAGCTCTTCCACGGTCAGCGTTCTGAAAGAATCGGGATGCTTTAGATTGAATCCCGACACGTGCCGGCGCAATTCGGGATCGAATCCTTCTTTTCGAATCGTATCGACCAGCGTCGTAAAGGCTTCGCTGTGCTTGACATGCGTGGAGCTGGCGGCGCGCGGTAACTGATAGTCGGCGATGATCTTTGCACCGCGGCGCGCATCCGGTGGGCGATCGTCAGCATAGTATTGAGACAACACGAGTACGCGCGTCCCCAGGTAGATGGCCTCTTCGAGATCGTGCGTCACGAAGAAAATCGTCATGCGCTCGGCTTCCCACAACTCCAGCAACAACACTTGCATCGCTTCTCGCGTATCCGGATCCAGAGCGCCGAAGGGCTCGTCCATCATCAAGATACTCGGCTTCATGATCAGTGACTGCGCGATGGCAACGCGTTGTTGCATGCCGCCCGACAGCTCGAAGGGGTACTTGGATGCGTGTTCCGACAACCGCATGCGTTCCAAATAGCGCATCGCGTCATCGCGAATTGCTTGCTTGCGCTTGCCGGTCACTCGCCACCACCCCGCACAGAGCAGCGGCCCCGACATGACGTTGTCGAGCACGCTCAAGTGTGGAAAGAGCGAATAGCGTTGAAACACGATACCCCGCCGCGTATCGGGATGACAGACATCTTGACCCTCGATGAGAACTTGGCCGGAGTCCGGCATTTCCTCACCCAACACCTGACGCAGCAATGTAGATTTGCCGCAGCCGCTCGGGCCAACGACGGTACACAACTCACCTTGGCGAACGGACAAGTCGATGTTATCCAGCACCAGTCGCGTTCCATACGACTTGTAGAGATCCTCGATGTGCAGAAATTGCTGACTCACGCTTTTTCTCCCGCGACATACCACGGGAACGCTTTGCGCAGCACAGTACGCAAACCGAGGTCGATCAAATACCCAAGCAGCGTGATCCACAGGACGTACGGCAAAATGACGTCCATCGCGAGATAGCGGCGCACAAGGAAAATTCGATAGCCCAGCCCATCGGTCGCTGCGATCGCTTCCGCCGCAATCAAAAACAACCAAGCAGAGCCTAGCGAGAGTCGCAGCGCCTCAATCAATCGCGGCAGCAATTGCGGTAACACGATGCGATACGTGAGCGACAGATGCGTCGCTCCGAGTGTCAGCGCTTTGGTGATCTGTTCACGCGGAATGCGGCGAACCGCCAGAAAGATATCGCGTGTCAGTACCGGGAAAAGCCCGATGAAGATCAACATGACTTTCGCCAGTTCGTCGACACCAAACGTAATGAACAGGATCGGCAGAATCGCAAGCGGCGGAATCATCGAGACAAACGTCACGAACGATGACGACGTCTCGCGTAGTCCAGGAAACATCCCCATATTGAGACCGAGCAGCAGCCCAACTGTGGCCGCCAGCAGCACACCCAACGTGAGGCGCTTCAGGCTCGACAACGTGTCGTTGACCATCAGGTATGCGCCGGTGCGGGGATCCTCCTTGAGCGCCATGCGATCGACCGCGCCCGCCATCTGCGCGACAGTTGGCAGCAGTTTGTCGTCGGGGTTCTCTTCATGTCGCGCACTCGACGCGAAGAGATACACCACCACACCGAGCACAAACGGCAGCAGGATCAGCAGTGGGCGAAACGCGCCGCGCGGCGCGGCATGGATGCCGAACAGCTGTGGAAAGCGCGCGCGGCGCCGAGCTGTATTGTCTTTGGAAGCGTTCATCCTGGTCCCCAAGGAGTCGGACTTGATTCGGACTCCTCGTCAATCAACGAGCAGGCGCGTTTACAACTTGCCGTCTGCCGCCATTTGCATGTACTGCGCGGTGAAGCGCAGCTTGATGTTGTCTTGGTTGCCCAACGATCCGTCCGCCAACGCAATGCCCACATCGTCGACCGATTTTGCGTTCTGCCCGAACAAGCCCTTACTGAATGAGAATTGACGGACCTGCTGCATGGTCTTGCCTACATCGGGTGACGCCGCGAACGCTGCGCCCTGTGCTGCTTCGTAGAACATTGCCGTCGTTCCGAGTTGCGCTTTGAACTCATCGACGGTCGCACCCGACGCATCAGCCATAAATTTGATCGCTTCGTCGGCGGACGGTCCTGGCGTTGAGATGAGTGCCATGGTTTCGTACCAGGCACCGGTCAATGCTTTCTTCAACGTATCCGGAGCGCTGGTCTTCACGACCATCAGATCCATGATCTCGCCGGGAATCTTGGACGAATCAAAGATTAATTTAGCACCGGGCGCGGCAAGCGCTTTCATCAGCGGCGGATTCCAAGTGACCGCGGCCCCGTTCTTGTCGGACGTGAACATCGCAGCAATATCGGCGTCGGAGGTGTTGACGACTTTGATGTCGCGCTCCGTCAGACCATTCAGATCGAGCGCGCGAGCCAGCAAGTAGTGCGAAACGGACAGCTCGACCAAGTTGATCGTCTTGCCTTTCAAATCCTTCACGGACGATCCCGATTTAACGATGATGCCGTCGTTACCATTCGAGAAATCGCCGACGATGATGGCCTCGCTATCGATGCCGCCCACTGCCGGAATCGTCAACGCATCCATGTTGGTCATCACGCAGGCGTCGAACCTGCCGGTTGTGTATAGGTTGATCGACTCGACATAGTCGTTGACCAGCGTGAGCTCGATCTTGATACCGTACTTGTCCGCCCATTTCTTCAATATCCCAGCGTGATCCGCGTAGCCCCAGGGCTCCCACCCTGTGTAGTGCGACCAGGCGATGCGATAAGTCTGCATCTCCGCCGCGGGAGCTTGTGCTTGCTGCGGCTCGGGCGCCTTGCCTCCGCAGCTGGCGAGCGTCCATAGCGAAGCGAGGACAATTAGCAGACGTTTCATAGCGCTCTCCGGTGCCCCATTCCAATTCTCGGTTCGAACTCCCTCTCCCTGGAGGGGAGAGGGTGATCTCTTAACCCACGATCTCGATCGGGAAGTCTTTGGCGGCCTTCTCTGCGTGCTCGACCTTCCGAATCTGCTCCTCGGCTTCCTTCGACATCTTGTCCATATCGACGATGCTTTGCGCCATCTTGGGCAACGCCTCCTGGCGATAGCGCGACACATCATCCAACGCCGCGCGAATGTCGCCGAATGCCTGTTTCAAGACATCCAGATTCAATTGGGTACTCGATGCCTGCTTGTGGATTTCCGCACCTTGCGTCTTGAGCCGCTCGGCGGTACCCGCAATGAGCTTCTCCGTCGTACTCGTGATCGCTTGCACCTTCTCGAGCACAATCTTTTGATTGGCTAGCGCCAGCGCCAACGTGACCGCAACTTGCAACGCGCTCACCGTGACGTTTAATGCCCGATTCACGCCACGAATCAGTTCCTTGTTGTTGCGGATGATCATTTCCATCGTCAAGAAACCTTGTTGATTGACGAGCAGCTGCTGTTGCAGATCCATGATTCGTTGACGCAGCGGAAACAGTAATTCCTCGCTGATGAATTTATGGCGCGGATCGTCGATCAGTACTTCCGTATTGAGCGCATCCTGCAATCGTTGATCGATGAGCTGACCTAGCTTGATGGCTTGCTCTAACTTGAAAGTGAGCGCGCGCATCGCTTTTTGATCGTCGGCCAGCGTGATGTTGTCGCGCTTGAGTTGCTCTTGCCCGGCTTTGAGCGAATTGATGATGGCGTCGATACTCGTGGACGCGTTTTCGTATTTTGAAAAATAGCGTTTGATCGGCGTGCCGATCCCCGGCAAGTAGCCGGCCATTCGGCTTGCGAAGCCCGCGTTGAGATCGAAATGCGCAGGATCGAGATCTTCCACCTGCATCTTGAGATCGATCAGCGAATTGGCGACGGCGCTGCCTTCGGCGCCGCTCTTCAGCATTGCCGTCAATGGCTGCTTCAGCATGGCGCTGCGGCGCGCGGCTTCCTTTTGCAGATTGATGCCCATGCCTTCGATGGCGGCTTTCACCGTCTCCTGCGAATCGTGATTCGACAGATCGGTTTTCAGCACCCGCGCGACAACGTCCTCGGCTTGCTGCGCCAGCTGCGTGTCCGCTGCCGGATCCGCGAGCAGGGCGGCAGGATCGGGCAAATTGAGTTCCGTGCGCAACTTGCCTTGGTCCGCAATGACCAACGACTGCCCACCTTGAACTGGTGTGGATGATTCCTGTGCCATGTTGCCTCCGCTTTCCTGTCGATGAAATCGTTATTCGCTGATCGATCGCGTTACTGGCCGCTGCCAATGCTGTAGCTGCCCGCGCGCTTGGCCAATACTTCCAGTTCCTGCATGGCATCCTGCATCTTCATCGACGCGGATTGCGTGGTATTCATTTCCGCGATTCCCGCCATCACGCGATCGAATGCCGTCATCGCGGTCTCGTTCTCCGCCAGCCAGCCGAAGATTTTTTCCCGCTGCTGTTCCATCAAGGTAAGTCGCGCGTTGAGCGCAGCCTCCTCTTGATTCTGCGCGTGCGAGTCGATGCCATCGCCTCTTAGATCGCTAATGCGGCCGCGAATCTCCTTGACGTCGTTGGTCGAGAATCCCTTCAATGCATCGGAAATCCGGGCAAGGTTGTCGAGCCCGCCGAGAAATACTTGCTCGCCCATCCCGAGGTAACGGGTGTAGGTCATCTCGTTGGGATCGAGTTTGCGCTGCAGCAGCTCCGCAAACGCTTCGTACTTGTCGCGGAGCCGGTCGATCTGCGCCGTGCCGGCGTCGAAATTAAGTTCCGTCAGTTCGGTATTCAGAACGCGCATGTTCTCTTCGACGCGGCCCGCCAGCAGCTCGTGCATGCTTTGCATGTAGCGGCGTGCGTGTTGATCGCGCTTGAAGAGGTACTCGAAGGCCCACGCGCCCACGCCTAGCGCTCCGCCGACAATCGCTGGCGCGATGAACAACGTGCTAGGTCCCAACAGCACTGTCGCAACGCCGCCTAAAATTCCGATTGCGGTGGGATAGAGCACATGCGGTTTTTGCAGCGTCTTTCCCAACACGGCACGTGAGACGGCGCGCGGCGAAAAATCCGGGGCACTCGTCGGTCGACGGGCTTGTTTTTCTACTTGCCGTTCCGCCATCAATAGGACTCCGCCAGCAACGCGACTTCAACGCGCGGCAGACGATAGCTATAGGCACGATCCGATTCGCCGGCCTGCCGCGGCAACGGCTGCGACGATCCAAATCCCACAGCGCGAACGCGGTTGGCGTCGATGTTGTAAGTGGTCAGCAAGTGACTCGCCACAGCTTCGGCCCGCAGTTTCGATAGTTCAAGATTTGCTTCCGCATCGCCACCGACGCTCGTGTGGCCCTTCACGAGAATGCGATATTTCGGATAGTGTCGCAATCGCTCGGCCATTCGCGCCAGCACGCCTTCGGCATCCATTTCGAGTGCTGCCGCTCCGCGCTGGAAACCTATGGGCTCCACTTTCAAGGTCCCCACTTCCTGCAGCCGTGACCATCCCTTCTCGTCCAATGCATCGAACGACTTCTGTAACGATGCCGATGTATCGCCGGTCTGTCCGACCTGCGACTTGTACAACGTTGCGATGAACTGGCCATTGGTGAGCCGGTAAGGGTCGCGGTCCGGAAGCGGACTACGGTCGAAATCCCCTGCTGCCACCAAAATTTGTGTCGAAGCATTGATCGTGTCGATCAGTTGTTGCTCTCCGGCGGCGCCCGGCGCCGACACGCCCAGCCAATAAGTGCCATTGTCCGTCAACGTTGCCCACGACACGCCGCGCAACATAGCGCTCGCCTGCGATTCATCGACGTGCGCATACGATCGTAGTTGAGCCCGCAATAGCCCTTCATCGTCGCGATACTCTCGCAGGGTCTTGAAGTACTGGTCCAGCACTACAGCAATTGCTTCGGGTTTATCGCGCACCAAGGCGCGCGACGCGATCAAGATGTCGACGATCAGGCTGTCCGTATCATCGGTTCCGATCAGCTTGACGAACTCCGGATCCGCCAGTGCGCGCGACACATCCGGCTCCCAGAGCACCGCAAGATCGCTCTCGCCTTTTTGCAATTTTGTCAGCGCATCATTCGAGCCGTTGGCAGGAATGCGCCACGCGCCTTTACGATCGCGAAACTGAGGCACATCGAAATGAACGCCCACCGCCTTGAGGAGATGCTCGCTCGGTGAGTTGAGCGTGAATGCGACGCGGAGTTTGCTTTGCTTCTTTAGCGCATCGAGGTTGGCCGCAACGGACCGACGTGCGACGAGGGCATCGCCGCCTTTAGACTGGTCGAGCACCGCGACGATGGCGCCGGGATACTGGCTCTGCACGCCATTCAGCACGTATGCGTCCACGGTTGCAACGGCCAGTTGCAGCTCACCCTCATTCAGGCGACGAAAACGTGCTGCATAGTCGGCTTTATCGTCCTCGCAGCGCAGCGCATACCCAGCGGCGCGCATGCGTTTGGTCATCGTCGGTGAGCACAGCGGAAAATAGCCGACCCAACTATCGACACCGACCGTTAACGCGCCATGCTCGCTCGCGGCATCGGATGTTTCGCGCTGCGTGCGATCCTGCCAAACCGGCAAGAAATACTTGTAGCCCACGATGCCCGCGATACCGAGCACGATAACGAGGACGAATATTTTGAGGTGAGAGGACATGCGGAAACGGTATCAACCACTAACAGGGCATTTAAGACGCATGGGGTCGCTGCAAGGTTACATCGCTATTTAGTAACGGCGAATGTCGCCGCATCGAAGGTTGGCGCTTCCGCCAGCACGGATTTCAATCCGCTTTGCAGTTCTTCGGGATTCGTGGCGGCAACATAGTAAGCGCGACCGGGCTGATTCAGCACATGATCTGAGCCGATGCAAAAGCCAACCGTGTGCAGAATGACCGGCGATTGAGCCAGGATCTCGTTGACTTCATCCGTCGGATCTTCGCTTCGGGGATCGGGTTGGCCATCGGTGACCACGACCAAATGATATTCGCCATACCCAAGTTGCTTGCTCGCTTGTTTCGTAAGCCGATCGTAGGCAAGGTGAATCGCCGATCGCAGCGGCGTGCCCTCGCCTACGCGTACTCGACCCAACGCCTGCGAGATGGCTTCGCGATTGTCGGCGCCTATGGCCACTCGCTCTGACAGGTCACGCGAATCGAACACCGCCAGCCCGACATTGGCATCGCCGGGAATCTCTTTGACGAACGCTTTAACCGCATCGAGCGCTACATCGACCTTGCGGCTGCTCTGACCCGCACATTCGCGTCGCGCCATGCTGCCTGAGCCGTCGAGCACAACATAGTAGTTGGCGGCGTTGACGGCGCTGCCACCATCGGTGACCGGCGGCCAGGCCGCGGACGGCAACTGCATCGGCGCCGCAGCGGGAGGATTCGCCTGAGGGATAGGAAGTTGTTGGCCGCTCACACTGACCGTCGTGCCGGATAAGGGCGCCGGCCTCGTGATCTTCTTGGCAATGCCGTAAACGAGTACGACACCCAACACCACTACGATCCATTTAGGGTTCATCTTCCTCTCGTCCCGCCGCGTTACAGCGGCTTGAACACCGACGATTCGGCTTCCACTTGGATGATGCGAAACTCGACGCGCATGTTGTCGCGCCATTCTCGTTCATTCTTCGGAGGGCAGGGATCTTGACCACAGACACCGGAGCGCGGTTTACCGATGCCGTGCCCGACCACGGCAAACTGCGTCGCGTCGAGCGTGATGCCTTTTTGCTGCGCGAACGTCATGATGTTGTCGCGTACGGCCACGGCACGCGACAAGCTTAAATTCTTGGCCGCCTGCTTGACCTGATTCAACACGACGTCGGGCTTGCCGTCTTTGCGATCGCGAAGGTAGCCCATCGGATCGCTATGTCCTTCGACGGTAATCAACGCGCCGCCATAGGTCGACGAAAGGTCGATGACTTTGCCGAAGGCTTCCTTGTAGAGATCGGCGCTGAACGTATTTTGGTTAGGCTGAAAGAAGATCTCGAATGAGAACAACTCGCCTTCACCCAACGTACCTTGTTGCTGCTTCCGCGCAACAACGGCCGAGACTTGCGACTGATTGAATTTGGGAGCGTCGGTCGCATCGGCATGTGACAGACCGCGACGCAAAGCGTTGTAGTCCCAACCGGCTGTATCCAACGATCGGCCGCCCTTGACCAAACCGATGCTGGCGAACGCGGTTTGAATTTCCTGGGTCAATTTCGCAGCACTCCGCGGGTAGTTGCGATCCGTGAGGAATTCGACGTTGCCGGAATGGCCAACGAATTCCGCATCGGCGTACAGACCTTCCGCATCGGCGGTGGCTTGTGGGCTATCGAGCAGTAATTGCGCAGCAGCCGTCATCGTGGCGCGATAGTCCGCTGCGCGCGTGGATTTGCTGCGAACGGTTTCCGCTAATTTTTCCTGTGCGACGAACAGTGCGTGCACGAAATTCTCGACTGATTTTCGATTGCGCTGCAGATAGTCGGAGCGCACCGCATACACATCCGCGATGATGCGATTGGCGGTCTTCGTGGACAGCAAAATGCGCGCGCCCTTTACCGAGTCCTCAGCGCCGTTGCCCACCGTACCGCCCGAAGTCAGCACAGTAGCGTCCGGAGAAATCACGAGCGCCGCGTCGATGTCGCGCTGTTGAAACGCACGCATCGGCGAATTCTCTGTGCCTGTGAGGTCCGGCAGCCAGCGAAGTTTGACCTCATTGATCGACAGCCCTGCATCGGCGAGGATTTTGGTCAGGTAATCGACGTGTGGACCATATGCTTGCAGCGCGATCGTCTTGCCGCGTAAATCGCGAGCCGACCCAATCCCTTGCTTGACGACCAACGCATCGCCGCCGGCCGACCACGTCAATTGATACACGATGACGGGCTTGGTGCGCGGATCGCGCGCCAACGCATCGGCCGCCATGTTGATCATCCCGAGTGTGCCGCGCAGATACGGCGAACGGCCCGATAGATAGGACTCGACCTGCTTCGCAAAGACATCTTCGCGTACGAGATTGATATCCAGCTGTTCTTGAGCGAACAGACTGCCGCGCGCGGTACGCGCCTGATTGCCATTCGCGAGAATCGTCGCGATGTCGCCGCCCCAGGTGATGATGGGAACCTGCACAGACCCTGGCGCCACATCGCCGATCCGAGCAGTGGCTAATGTAGTAGCTAATGGCGACGATTCGACATAGCGTGGCGCGGCCGCTACGACGCTTTGAGCGCCCAACAACGCTAGCGCCGTCATGGCGATGCATTTGCGAAATATAGAACGCAACATGGTCACTCCCTCAATCGACACAAGATAGCTTTGCGGCCGCAGCTTGACGCCGATATTGTGCCTCATTCTAATGGTCGCTCGAACGACCTTCTCATAATCGTGGCGATCGGTCGCCAAGGGCGCCGAATGGTAGCGGGATATGACGGACATTAAAGAACTGGAACTGCTGGTCGCTTCGCGCACACCGATCATCCTGGTGGAGACGGTCGAAACCGCGCGTGTCGAGGAGTTATTTCGCCGCCTGACCGCGCGCACGGGCAGGCCACTTTTCCGTTGGGCTCTGGCCACGGGAATGCAGGTGCTCGAGGCCGGCGAGCACGCAGGTGTTGCACCATCTTTGTGCCAAAAGCCGACGGATTTGCTGCAGCATGTTTTACAGGCCAAAACTGCGGGGCTGTACATGCTGCTCGATTTGCACCGCGTGCTCGATGATCCTGTGGTGCTCAGCCAGCTTCAGACTTTTGCCGGTCGGCATGGCGAAACGCCGCATACCCTCGTGTTGGTTGGAGCGGAAATTACTCTGCCGAACGAATTGCGCAGCTTCAGCGCCAAGATCGAACTGTCCCTGCCAACGCTGCAAGAGCTAGAGGCCTTCGTGCATGAGGAGGCCGCCGCATGGGGGACGCAGAATCAGAAGCGCGTGCAAGCAAAGCAAGACGCCATCGCCGCGCTCACCCGTAACTTGGTCGGCATTTCTGCCGGCGAAGCACGACGCTTAATTCGCGCCGCGATTCACGACGACGGGATCGTCGATGAGTCCGATCTGGTGGCCGTCATCGATGCGAAATACAAGCTGTTGGATCAAGGCGGCGTGCTGTCGTTCGAGCCCGTGTCCGTTCGACTATCGGATGTCGCGGGACTGGGAAAATTGAAACAGTGGCTGGAAAATCGTCGCGAAGTGTTCTTGAGCAACGAGCCGCCCAAGGGACTCGATCCGCCCAAGGGCCTGTTGTTGCTGGGTGTGCAAGGCGGCGGCAAGAGCTTGGCAGCGAAGTCCGTTGCCGGCGCGTGGGGCTTGCCGCTCTTGCGATTGGATTTCGCCACGCTCTACAACAAATACTACGGCGAGACTGAGCGCAATCTGCGCGAATCGCTGAAGACCGCAGGGCTCATGGCGCCCTGCGTACTGTGGATCGATGAAATCGAAAAAGGATTGGCGAGTGATGGCGACGACGGCGGCCCCGGTAAGCGCGTGCTCGGAACGCTGCTCACTTGGATGGCGGAACGCAAGAACAAAGTATTTCTCGTTGCCACCGCCAACGACATCCAAGCGCTGCCGCCTGAGTTATTGCGCAAAGGCCGCTTCGATGAAATATTTTTCGTCGACTTGCCGAGCGAGTCTGTCCGCGCTGGCATTTTCGCGATTCATCTGAAGAAGCGGGGCATGGAGCCCGACAAATTTGACGGTGCGGCGTTGGCAGCGCAATCCATTGGTTTCTCTGGAGCGGAAATCGAACAGGCGGTGGTTGCGGCGCTCTATTCGGCCCATGCGCGGAAAGAAGAACTCACCACGGAACACATCAAAGTGGAAATGGAAGCCACCAAGCCGCTATCGGTAGTCATGGCCGAGCGCGTCGCCTATCTGCGAGCGTGGGCGGCAACGCGAACGGTGCCGGCGGAATAACGTTTACATGAGGGAGACAGACCGCTCGAAACGATCTTCTTCTTTCGGATCCCTTCGACTCACTCAGCGCGAACGGAGTGGTTTTAGATAGGTTGTTGATATTGAAATGCCATTCCCGGGTAACCTTCAGGGTCAGTCCACTCCTTATCGTGATCGCTACTCGGCCGAATCTTGCACGATCTTGACCGTCTGCGCCGCGCTCGCAAACTCGATGCCCTCTTTTTCGAAGGATTCGAGAATCTGCAGATTGACGGCTTGCTGCCCATTCGCGAGCGTGTCGAAGTTGCCGTCGGCAACGAAGTAAACAGCTTCGAAGTTGAACGACGCGGCGGCAATCTCTTTGAAATAGCATCGCTCTAAACGCAGTCCCTTCTGCGACTTGATAGCCTCTTCCACGATGGCCCGAACCCGGCGCACTTTGTCGACCGCTGTGCTGTTGTGAATTTGCAAATTGACGACGCCGCGTCGCTCGCCCATGCGGCCAAAATTACGGACACGGCTTTTCAGCAAATCCGTATTGGAAATGATGATCTGTTCGCCATCGACGCTACGCAAGCGCGTGCTGCGAATGCCGATCTGTTCGACCTTGCCATTGATGTTGTCGATGCTGAGGCTATCGCCGACCGAAAATGGCTTGTCGAAGGTAATCGATAACGAAGCCAATAGATCGCCGAGCACTGTTTGCACCGCAAGGGCGATGGCAATACCGCCGATGCCGAGACCGGCCACCAATGTCGTGATGTTGACGCCGAGATTGTCGAGCGCCAGCAGTACGACGATCGTCCAAATGACGGCGTGCAGAATGAAGCTGATAATGCCGAGCGAACTGACGAAACCCGGATCGGCCTGCCCTTGCGGAGCGCGCTTCCGATCCAGCAGGTAGGTGACGATCGTGACGGCCCAGAGGCCAATCTGAAACCAAATGCCAACCTGAATCAGAAACGCGAGCGCACGTTCGACCTTTGGCGCGAAATCGAGAAATCTCATCGCAAGATTGAGCGCGACTACCAACACGAAAATGCGGCTGGTACGCGGGATGAGTCGCAACGAAACTTGCACGACCACCAGCTCGCTTGCATGCGGATGGCGCTTGGCCACGCGTATCAGATAGCTTTTGAGGAAAGGCAATACGGTGAACGTGATGAGGAATGCGGCAATGCCCAGCCCCCAATCGGTGACTGTGTTGCCGTAAAATTTCAAGGCCAAAATGTCTTGAATCGATTCCATAGCGCTACGTTATCACAGTCGTATGCATCGATTGACCGGTCGAGCAATGGAACAATCTTGTTGCACCGGCGCTTTATCAGGCTTTTGTTGCGCGCTCGGTTGTTCGGGTCTAAGCAAGTTGCGTGAAGAAAAATGCGACGACCACTACCCGCAGTCCCATTGACATGATCCACACGAGCGCAGCCATCCCGGGATGGTCGGCCAGCAAACAGACCCATAGCGATACCGCCAGCATCGCGGCGCCGAGCGCGCGCAGTGCCGAGTGGCAAGCCGCCTATCGGTTGTTTCAAGGCTGAGTTGTGCGTGCGCCGGATACTCGACGCTGATTGCATTGTTCCTAGTTAAACGGCCACGACTTTCTTCGGAAAGAATCGGCGATAAGACAGCGCGAATCCGGTGTAAACCAGGAACAGAGATGCTGCGGATGCGAGCGTCGCAATCACTTTGCCGAAGAACCCGAAGGCTTCGCCGGTATGCAAGAAACGAAGCCACACGCGTGCGCGCGTGCCGGGGGTTCGATCTTCGAAACCGACTTTTGACAGAATGTCGCCGCGATAGGGATCGATCGCGAGTTGGATGCGCCCGCGCGTCTGAAACGCAGCCGGCTCGAAGACGATCACATTCAGTGGCGCAATGTCGGTGGGGTTCTTCGGCGGCGGACTGCGGTCGAAGCCTATGGACTCATACGTAGGGAATTCGCCGCGCACGCGCGCGAGCACTTCGTCTCGCGATAACTTCGCTTGGTCAGGCGATGGTGTCGGAACAACGATCGGCGGACCACTCAGCATACCGGGACCGCGCGACTGTGGCGCTTCTTCGCCTGCCAGCCTAAAAACCAATGCATGTGCCCACGCAAAAGACATCACGACACCGGATGCAACAACCACGACCAGTACGAGAGCGCTCCAGCACCCGAACACGTTGTGCCAATTGAAATCGCGAGCTCGGCCTTTCAGGCGGCCGACGAACCACACTGCCGGACGCCAAGCTCGTGGGCTTAAGCTTCGCGGCCACCACATATAGACGCCGGTGATACACATAAATAGAAACGCGAAGTTAGCAATGCCGGTGATCAGCTTGCCTGTCGCCCGCCCTTTGCCTTCCATCCCAAGCCAACGATGCCAATCCTCGAGCGCATGAATGACGTCGTGTGCCGCTTTCGACTCCGGGTCCGATACCGCACCTGTGTATTGATTGACGTAGATCGAACCGTCACGGCCGGCGCGATACTCGTAGGCTTGATCCGGTTCACGCGGAACCACAATCGTCGTGGACTTGAATTGCGGCTTTTGCTTCGCGATCTCTGCGTCGAGCTGATCGAACGTCAGCAGCGCCGCATTGACCGGAATTGAAATGGTTCGAACGTCTCTATCGATGAGACGGAGAATCTCCGCCTCAAAGGCGATGGCAATGCCGGTGATCGACATGATTGCGACGATGAGCCCGGCGGTCAATCCTGACCCCAAGTGCAACCAGAAAATCGACCTGCGCAGTGTCATTAAGCGGTCACGGGTGTTAACAACTGTAGGCACGCTTTCGTCGCCACCATTGCACTTAGGATCGCGGAGCCACGCGCCGCGAACGCAGGCAATGGCTGCTCGAACCATTTCTGACGGGGTGAGGCCGCGTACCAAAGTAGCGCGGCGAGAGTCCCGGTAATAAATGCGAACGGCACCATTACTTCGTCAGGATCAACTTGTTCGCGCGCGTCAATCGCAACCGATAATGCATCCCGCAATGCTCGATGATGATTTCGCGATCTTTGCCGAACAAGTCTTCGGAACGAAGACACGGCAGCTCGGGCGTGTGCTGCTTGACGGTAAGAGTCACGCCGGCCGGAAGTTTTAAGGCGGAGGTATTCATGGCGATTTCACCCTGGTAGGAATTCATTTCAATGCTCCCATCGCGCGCAATGCCTCGCCGATCGTCTTGTCGTCGGCCCCGGTAGTTGTGGAACCTGTGGACTCGATTTCGTCCGCATGCGCAAAGAGCGGCATGAACAAGCCTAGCTTGTCGACCGGCCCCTTCAGCGTAATCGTGCCTTGATCCGCAAACGCGCCAGACCAACGATCGCGGACGCGATCCCAGAATTGCTTTGTGGCGTTGTAATACTTGTCGGCGGCGGCAAAGTCCGCATCGCGCAGCCGCTCGTAGCGGGCAACGCCGTATTCGCGCGCCATGTAAGGACGTTCCGCGTTGATCGCACGATCCATAGTGAGCGCGGCCTTCAAGTTGTTCTCTTCTTGAATCCAACCGGTCGCGTTGATCGTGTGGCGATTGGTGCCGGCTAGCACCTGGTAGTCATCACGCGTGCTCCATTCGCGGCGCGGCAACGGACGCCACGTCTCGCCGCTCAGCCATGTCGAGAAACTGGCCGAGTGTTGCCAGCGACCCATGCTTGCATAGCGCGGTGACTCATCGACCTGGTAGACCGATTGCATCCAGACGCCCTTCACTTCGCCCGCCGATACCTTGCGACGGGTCCATCGATCTCGGCCCTTGTATTCGACGATGTGCGAGGGCTCGTACTGCCAGTCTTGGCGCCAATGCTTGGTCACCATAGGTTCGCTGATCGAACCGTCCTGTTGCACGACGCGCATTTCGAGAATGTGTACAAGGCTGATCTGCTTGCCGCTGTCGGTATCGACATAGACTTTTTCCGTGCCCCAGCTTTGGTAAGGCGCATTGAGCTTGGCCTGGGAATCGAACGGCGTGATCTCGAGAAAATCGAATGTCGTGCGATACGTACCTGCCATCGCGAGAATCGCGCGCCGATCGCGCTCGAAGGTGCTGATGTTCGCAGCCTGTAGAGATTTCCAAGCAGCAGAAGGCTCTCGATCGAGCTGCAGCGGCGCACCTTTCGTTGTGCCTCCGCGTGGCTTCAAGCCCTCGCCATCGAGCGGCCACGAGAAGGTGTAACGCTGGGCACTCGATGATGACTTGCCCGCGTACTCGTCAGCCGCGTTGGCGTTGCCGAACAACGCAAGCGCCACCATCGGTACGAGGACTTTCATCGACATTGCCTTGCTCAGCATGGAAGGTCTCCAAATCCTAGAAAATTTGACGTCAGAAATTAACTGCGACACTGGCGCCGAAATTGAGGCCAGGACGTGTACTGCGATCCATTGTTGCGCTGGTGGCCGAAACGCCGCGAACGTCCGACCATTCCCAATAGAACTTATCCGTCAGATTGAACACACCGACATTGAAGCGGACATGTTCGAGTTCCATTTGCGCCAGTAAATCGAGTGTGAAGTAGCCGCCCGGCGAAAATTGCGTCGTGCCCGGGGTGGCAAAGTAGTGGTCCTGTCCGGCGACTCCAGTCCCAATGATCTCTACGGAGAACAGGTTGTTCGGTTGATACGTAACGCCCAGCACGCCCTTGAGCGGATTGACCGAGTTGATAGCTTCGTTGCGCACTTGGCTCTCATTACGTCCCGAGCCGCGTGAGTAGGCAATGCTCGAGCGGATTCGTACGCCATCGAATAGGGCCGCCCCTGCACGGAACTCGGCGCCATAAATGTGGGCGTCGACCAAATTACGCGATTGGAAAACCTGCAGCCCGCCTTGCACGCCGATGAATGATGTCGATTCGATGAAATCCGTGTAGTCCGTGTAGTAAGTTGCCAGAGAGAAATACGACTCTTCGAACACACCGCGAACTCCGACTTCGAGGCCATCGCTGGTTTCCGCGCGAAGATCCGGATTGGCAATCGCGGTATATCCGAATGCCAAATTGGTAAATCCGATATTCACGTCGTTGTAAGGTGGCGCACGGAAGCCGTGCGAATAGTTACCGTACAAGGAGTATTGATCGGTGAAATGCCACAACGCGCCGAGCTTTGGCGACACGCTGGTTTCCGTAAGGTCCGACGTAACGACGCCGGGATTATCGGCGGCAAAGATCGAGTCTACTTGCGGCGTGAGCTTGTAGTAGTCGACGCGAGCACCCGGAGTCACCAGTACTTTGCCGTTGGCAAACGATGCTTGTTCCTGAATGTACAGCGCGTATTGACGCGTCTCCGAATTCGGGAAGTCGCGCACGGGGAAATTGTCGGGAGAGATATTCGATGTCACCGCTCCCGTAGAAACTGTCGTCTGTGCGCCGTTTCGAAGTTGCGCCGTCTCGGTACGCAGGAGATCGATGCCGTAAGTCAGCAGATGTTCAGTGCTGCCAAGCGAGAAGCTCTTGCGGGCGAGAATCTCACCGCCCTGAAGGTCTTGCTCGAATAGAAACTCGCGATCGCGAATCACTGTGGAGCTCGGGCCCGTTGAGAATGTGTAGCGCGTCTCTAAACTATCTTGTTCGGTCTTGCTCTCTTGACCATAGATGCGCCACTCCAGTTCGTCGAACAGCACGGTGTCACGCAGCATCGAATGTTCCAAGCCGACGCGCGCGCGCTGTTGCTTGTCATCACCCTTCAGACTCACAGTAAAAATATTGGCAAAGGCACCGGCGCCACGGCCCTGTGAGGACAGGACATCGGTTTCGTTTTGATCTCGGTCAAAAGCGATCGTCAATCGAATCGTATGTTGCTCATTGGGGCTCAACGTCACCTTGCCGAGCAAGCTATCCGCCGATCGATCTTGCGGATTAGGATCGGTGCGATAGCCCTGCGACGGATAGTTGTGGCCGCGATTTTCCGTCTCCTCACCATCGCCGCGACGATACGAAAGAACCGCACCTAGCTGTTCATCGCCGAACGCAGAGATCCAACCGACGGTCCACGCTTCGTTATCGCTACGATAGGTCGAGCGCACCCGCATATGGGCTGGCTCACCATCGTTGAGGAAATCTATGGGATCCTTTGTGCGGAAGCTCACCACGCCGCCGATCGCGTCCGATCCATAGAGTGCCGAAGCTGGCCCCCGCACGATTTCGACGGTCTTCAGCATATCGAGGTCGACCAGATTGCGGCGCGCTTCGGAGAAACTGCCGATGGCGAAGCCGTCGCTAACTCGGACGCCATCGATGAGTGTGGCAATGCGATTGCCTTCGATACCGCGAATGTTGAAGCCTGCAAGCCCAAAACGCGTGCTCGCATTGCTAACCGAAACACCCGGTTCGTAGCGCACGAGATCCTTGATGTCGCGCGCGATCTCGAACTCGATTTCTGCTGCGTCTTTGACCGTGACGGTAACAGGAATGTTGGCCAGCTCTTCCGGTCCGCGAGTTGCGGCAACGGACACCTTGCGCATAGTTTGCGTATTGTCGTCGCGCGCCTCCGCGGCATCGCCGGACGTTTGCGCCGACAATGGGTGAGCAATGAGTAATGCGGATAGACAACCGAATGCAAAACGAATGTTCACCAGATTCCCCTTCATTTTTTGGATTGAAGTGGCTGGCGACCTCCTTACTAGGTGAGTGGCTTGCTACTAAAGGCGTACGGAAAGACTTAACCGGATTCAGGCACTGCGCTGGCGGGCATGGGCGAAGCGCTCGAGGACGTCGCGAGCTGTCTGCTGCGTCGTCTTTTGAGATAGAGCATCCAACCCGTGATCGCGAACACCGGCATAGCGAGACTCGCAAGCATGACAACCAGCTTGCCGATCACACCGAAATAGCTGCCCGAATGTAGCGGCATCATGCTGCCGGCCAAATAATTGCCGGTCGTGCGGTCGGCGAAAACTTCCTGCTTGATAATCGCGCCCGTCACAGGATGAAGAGCCAGCCGATCCGTGGCGCGTTCATGAGGTGCGCCCGGACGTAGATAACGGAACTCGGCGGCTTGCTTTGGATTCGCGGGGAAATTCAGTGTGGCGCTTTCATAACCGCCGCCTGCTTGTTCGAAGGTTGCCCACAGCCGTGCTACATCCGGCTTGCCTTCGAAAGGAGTCTCAAGCTTTGGCGCTTCACGGCTCACCGGTGAAGCGTTCAAAACCGTCAACATGCCCTGGCGATACCAGTCGTACCCGAAGTACAACCCGGAAAGACTGACGATGACGTAGATCGGCATCATCCACGTGCCGACAACAGAATGCAGATTCCACAGAAACGCACGGCCTTTGAGTTGAGTGTGAATCTTGAACCAGGTAGTCAGCTTCAATGCGCCGCTGCGCGGCCAGCGTAGGTACAGACCCGATAGCGACAGCACGATTAACGCAATGGTCGAGATTGTCACGAGAGCACGACCCGTGGCGCCGGCCACCATGCCGCGATGCGTTCGCTCAATGACTTGCAACGCCTCTTGACCAACCAATTGCTTTCCCCCAATCAACTCAGCAGTGTAAGGATTCAGGTATCGCGTTTCGCCGCGGCGACGCTGGCCTGGCGGACTCTCTGCACCTGGCGTTACTGCGGCAACGAGCGTAACTTTTGCGGCCAGCGTCGGGTCAGAAAAAATATTGATGTTGGCGACTTGCTTGCCTGGATTGCTCGCTTCCACTTTGGCAAGCAGCTCGGCCACTGACAGAGCTTGCTCTCGCGGGGCTACAGTCACGATTTCTCTATTCAGGGCGTGCAGCAATTCTTCCTCGAACGAAAGCGCAGCGCCGGTCAATCCCACGATTGCGACAATGACGCCGGCCGTGATGCCGATGAGCCAATGGGCCTGAAATAGGACGTTCTTGACCATAGCGTGGCTCTAGGTAGTGGCTGCGCCGAACTCAATAGGAATGAAGACATACACGGACTGTGAGCGACCATTTTCCATGTATGGCTTGAACAGCGCGTTGAGCACCGCACTGCGCGCAGCGTCATCCAACAGTCGAAAGCCGCTCGTTTTTTGAACATTGACTTCGCGCGCTCGTCCGTCGGTATCGATCAACGCGCGCAACGTTACCGTACCGCGTTGCTTCAATGCCCGAGCCGCAGGCGGATACTTGGCGCTGGGTTCACGCACATACTCCACGGACGTGACTATCTTCGGGGCCGCCACTGCGCTGGTCTGCGCAGGGGCACTCGCCTGCTGCTGCTGTTGGGCGACCACAGTAATCGGCGTCGCGTCGGGGTCGGCCACAGTCAGAATGACCGGCTCGATTGGTAAGTCGAACTGCTGTAGGCGAGGCTGCGGGAGCGGCGGACGCACTTCATCGTTGTTGGCAACTTCCGCCAACATGACGACCTGCAGTGGCGCGATCATCGCGTCCCTAAAATTCGGCGATAAATTGACCAACACGTAGTACGCCAATACGTGTGCGACAACCACGACTGCGAAAGCGGTCAGTTTGCTGAAGCCCGCCGATTGCTGTGGACTCTGTGGCACCCACATGGATGCACCCACTTCAGAGCGCTGCGTTGCTATTTCACGATTTACGCTTTTCAGCTTTGGCGCGTCGAAATTCGCGATCGCTGCCGACGCGCTTTCCGTTAACGTATCGACGAAATCGGGGACCCGAGGCAGGGTCACGTGCAAGCGTGCGGCGGTATGCGTGCTCATAAAGCCCACTTCCGTAAAAGGTTGTGATAGCAGTTCGTCAATGTCAGTCGCGCCTGTTCGTCTGCCTTGCCGGCCGTCAGGCGTTGAATCGCGGTATCGAGATCGAAGAGCAACGTACGTTCGGCGTCGTCCCGCACCATGCTTTCCACCCAGAAGAATGACGCTACTCGCGCACCGCGCGTAACCGGTATCACTTTGTGCAAGCTGCTTGCCGGATACAGAATCATGTCGCCGGCCGGCAGCTTGACTTGCTGCGTGCCGAACACGTCTTCGATCAGCAGCTCGCCGCCGTCATACTCGTTTGGCCCTGACAGAAATAATGTTGCGGAAAGATCGGTGCGGAATTTGCTGCCGTCTGCGGGTTGCAAGCGGACGGCATTGTCGACGTGACTGCCGAAATTCATGCCGCCTTCGTACCGATTGAACATCGGTGGATACACTCGATTCGGCAACGCTGCGCTGATGAAGAGCGCGTTGCGTTCCAGAGCGGCCAACACCAATGCTCCCAATTCGCGAGCGATGGGCGCGCCCTCAGGAACTTGGAGATTGTGCTTCACCATTGCGCCTTGATAGCCGGCGGTGGCTTTCCCATCTATCCACTCACACGCGCGCAGGCGCTCGAGCGCGACCTGCACGTGTTGCGGAGTGAGCACAGATGGGATGTGAAGGATCATTGGAACCTGTAGGCAAATCGGGCCACGACAGTGCGGCCTTCTGCGGGAGTAGAACGGCCTGCTGAAGCAGTTTCGAAATACACCTTGTCGGTTGCATTGAGCACATTGACTCGCACGTCGAACTTATCTTCGATGAAGGCCACCGTTGCGTCGTATCGTGTGTAGCCTTCGATAGCAGCTGTTTCGAAGTTGTTGACGAAGCGATACGACGAATGCACCGCTCCGCCACCAATTTCCCAATTCCCCGCAAATCGATAGGTGCTCCAGCCGCTCCAGTTGCGACGCGGAACGTTCTGAGGAACCTTACCTTCCGATCGAATGCCGCCGCTGACTCCAGTGCCCACGTCGTTGGACTTCACGATTTCTGCATCCAACAATGCATAGCCCGCCGTAACCTGCCAGTTCTCGGTGATGCTCCCTGTCGCGCTGAATTCGATACCGTCGACGCGAGTGAGGCCGTCCAACACTTGCAACGTAGAATTTGCAGGATCGGTCGTGCGAGCGTTGGTCTTTTCCACGCGAAAGACCGCGCCCGTCAACAACAGCGCGTTGTTCAGCAACGTTTGCTTGGTTCCGATTTCGTACGACCGATTTTCTTCGGGATCCAGTCGCGAAGCGTTCGCAGCCAGCGTGAGCGTCTCGCCTGCCGGATTGAACGAAGTACCATAGGAGGCGTAATACGTTTGCATGTCATCCGGTTGCCAAATCAAACCGGCGCGCTTGCTCAACATCGAATCTTTACGGCTCAAAGTCGTATAAGCAAATGACGAAGCGACCGGACTTGCTGGAGTCGCAATCGTCGTTGGATAGGTGTACGTGATCGCTTGCTGCTCTGCAGTGAATTGATCCCAACGAAGCCCGAGTACGATTTTCCATTGCGACGTGAGATCAACTTGATCGTTGATGTACGCCGCAATCGTTTCGCCGGTGGCTTCTGTTCGCGACGCCGGTACGCGCAGAACGTTGCCGCCGCCGAGCGGCTTAGCGATGTAGGTGGGATTGCCGAGATTGACCGCAGGTATTGGATTCACATTGCCCAAATTGACTTGCGGTCCCGTGGGATTCGTGACATTGCGGGTTGTGAAGGAGTCGTTGCGATATTGATCACGCCCGAGTTCAACGCCGGTGATCAATGTCTGCGACCATGCGCCGGGAATGATCACAGTCAAATTGGTCTGATTGAAAAGCGAACTGTCGTTGACCACGCGATCGCGTTGCTGACGAACACGCCATAAGGTATCGAGCGAACGCCCTGCGGGAATAGGTGCGTTCTCAAGCTCGGGTGCTCCTGAGACTGGATCGACGAACCCACCCAGCGGCGAAGGAGACGCAGCCGTGCGGTAGTCTGTGTACTGCGATTGATTTGTGAGCGTAGCGGAGTCGCCGATTCGACGTTGAATCGACAGATTCAAATTGTTGACGTCTTGGTCGAAACGATCATTGGTAAATCCGTAGTAACGGTTTGCCGGCACATCCACCGGATGCAGAATTTCACCCTGAGAGAACACCATCGGAAAACCATAGTCAGGAATATCGCGATTACGTTGGAGCAGCGCAGACGCAGTGATTTCCGTGTCGGTGCCAATGCCAAAGCGAATGGAAGGACTGATGCCGTATCGCTTCGTTTCGACGACGTCGCGCGTTGACTCTGCTTCGTGGCCCATCGCCACGACGCGAAGTGCCGAATCATCGGAGAGCTTGTAGTTAACGTCTGCGGTGACACGATAGTAATTCTCGGTACCGACGGATGCCGCCACTTCTGCGCTATTGCGCAATTGCGGTTTTTTACTCGTCTGATTAATGACACCGCCAGTCGAACCGCGACCGAACAAAATCGACGAAGGCCCCTTCAATACTTCCACTGAATTGAGAAAGAAGGTATCGCGGGAGTACTGCCCGCGATCGCGAAAGCCATCGAGAAATAAATCTGTTCGCGCCGAGAAGCCGCGCAAGTTGATGTTGTCGCCGATCTGCCCGCCTTCGCCGGCGGAGATCGTGATGCCGGGGACATTGCGTAACGCATCGGTCAGCCGGGTTGCCGACTGCGCATCGAGCAGTTGCCGATTGATGACTGTTAGCGTCTGCGGCACATCGCGCAGCGATTGAGGCATCTTGCCGATCTGCGTCGTGTTCTGCTGCTCGCCTTCGTCTTGAACCTTGATGGTCGACAACGTCTTCTCGGCAGGTTGTTGCTGCGACCACGCGGCAACTGGAACGATCGCCGCCGATGCGACGACTACACTCGCAATGAGTTGCGCTGCCGGCCTGGCGCGTTTCGCCGGCTCGATTTGTAGGGCACAGCGAATCGCATCCCGCAACGCTTGTTTCGAATCAATCACTCAATGCTCCCCAACACAGGTGGCTCGTCCCTATGACTGGCTAAGAAGACAAATGATAATGATTCGCATTTGATGTAGCAAGGATATTTTGCAGTGCAGCAAAGAAAATATGGTTGCCCGGACGCCCGGACGCTCCTTTTAGAATGGGGCCCCGCCTAAGTAGGAGTATTAAATGAGAGCCCTCACCCTAGCCGCGACCTTCCTGGCCTTCCTCCTCTCTGTGTCCGGGGCGTCGGCCCACACCACTTTGGCCAGTTCGACTCCCAAAGGCGGTTCGACCCTGGAGCAGTCGCCAGCCGTGATCGAGTTCGCCTTCCACGATGCTGTTCGCATTACGTCGGTGGTCGTTATGGGCGAAGATAAAAAAGAACGACGCCTGGAATTCGTTGCCGGCGACAAACCCAACTCCTTCAAGTTGCCGCAGCCCAAGTTGGCCATCGGCCACAACGATGTTCAATGGAAAGGAATGTCGAAAGATGGCCATGTCGTTTCAGGATCGTTGGCGTACACGATCAAACCCGCAGCGGCGCATTAATGCTCGACGCGCTGGCCGCGGCCCTCAAAGTTTTCTTGTACATCGGAATACTGCTAGCCGCGGGCAGCGTGTTTGCGCAAGCGACGCTGAAGGTTGATGGACACTTCACGAGCATCGCATGGCGGTTGATTAAAGTCGGCGCCATCATGGTGGCCAGTACTTGCGTCGCCGGGGCGCTCGTCTTAATTTTTCGACTTGGCGGTCAATTCGATAGCGGCACACTGAGTGCTATTTTCTCTTCGAGCGCCGGCGCGTCACTCTTCATGCAAATTACGGGTGTCGCACTATTGCTGGCGTCCCGCGACGACCTCTCCGCCAACGTCATGCGTCTCATGGGCGGCGGTCTTCTGCTCCTTTCTTTGGGTTTCAATGGTCACGCCGCCTCTGTCGGACTATTCGAGTCGCTCCTTCTTGCCGGGCATGTGGGGATGGCTGCGTGGTGGATAGGTTGTCTTTTTTTGCTGCGGCATAGTTGTCGAACGCCTGGCGTCGATACGACATCGCTGGTGTTGCGATTTGGTTCGATGGCCACCTTCGCAATCGGCATATTGATCGTAGCTGGGCTGCTATTGATCTGGACGATGGTGGGGTTCGATGATTTCCCGCTGCTTCGTGACTACGAGCAGCGGCTGATGATCAAGATCGGTTTCGCAGCGTCAGTCTTCGCTATTGCTGCGTTCAACAAATGGCGTTTAACGCCAAGACTAGCCATAGGAGATGCCGCGGCCGCGACGACGCTGCGTCGATCGATCGATTTAGAACTGATCGTCATCGGATTCGTGCTGATTGCGACGTCCATCCTAACGACATATACATCGCCGCACGAATAAGGGATCGGACGCTACAGCGTCAAGTTCAATACGCCGGATAGATCGGCGATTGCCTGCGCTTCGTTGACGACTTTGATCGTCGCCATGCCAAGTTCGCGCGCCGACTTGAGATTGATCCCTAGATCGTCCAGGAATACGCACTGACGCGGCTCGACTTGCAGTCTTTCGCACGCTCGCAAGTAGAACTTAGGATCCGGCTTGCGAATGCCTTCTTTACTCGATTCGAGCACGAAGTCGAAAAGGCTCATTGCTTCGCGAATGCACATTGCTTGATCGGCGCTGCGAGACATCCCAGGTCCTTCGCCGGCTTTCACGTTATTCGTTAGACATGCAATGCGGTAGTGCTGCTTACAGACTTTTAGTGCCTCGACCATCCGAGGGCGAACGTCTCCGCTCAACATCGCAATGACCGTGCTGCCTCGTATTGAATGTCCTGCGGCGCGAGTCTCGACCTCGAACGCAATGTCGAATTGCTCGGGCGTAATGCGACTGGATTCGAATCTGGCCCAGGCATTGTCTTCGGGATGGGTGGCATTCACGCCCCGAATAAAATCGAGCGGAATTCTATGCTGCGCCTCGTAACGATTAAACGCTTCGAACGGGCTGCTGGTAATGACGCCACCGAAATCCCAAAGAACCGCCGAGTATTGCCTGTTCATTCTTATTCGAACCAAATCTCTGCAAGGTTGATATGCGACGACCGTGTGTCTTCACCATTCGACACCTCTCTAGCCATCTTAAGTACGCGATTCCAACCAGTCGACAATGTCGCGCTGTACGATGTCGCGATTTTTCTCATTCAGCATTTCGTGACGCCCGCTCGCATACAACAAAACACGAACATCGGCGATTCCCGTCTCGCGGTACTTCATCGCTAAGCCCTCGACAAATGCTCCATTGCCGCCAACTCGATCGTGCGCGCCGGCAATGAACAGAATCGGCAGTGCCTTCGGTATGCGGCACATGTTCTCCGGCTGCGAGGCCTCGAGAGCACAAGCAGCCATTTCCGCCACCAGCCGATTCGTAAAGGGAAATCCGCACCATGGATCCTCAACGTAGGTACGCACTTCGTTGGCGTCGCGACTCAACCATTCGTAGCCCGTGCGTTGCGATTGACCGGGGAAAGCCTCGAAGCCTTCATTGAATGTGGCGAATGACTTGGCGAATTCGACGGAGTGCACGTCCCCATTATCTCCAGTTGCCGCGCTCGCAGCAGCCGCAGCACTCTTCTCAAGATTCGGGCGAAGTCCGGGAGATCCTGACAAAATCAATCCCTGCAACACGTCGCCGTGAATCTGTACAAATCGTTGCGCCATAGCAGCGCCCATGCTGTGTCCCAATAGCATGAGCGGCACGGCCGCATGCGATCGAGCAAGGTCGATGACAACTCGCAGATCGCGAATCATGCCGTTGAAGCCATCGATACCCGCGTTACCTGCCGCGACGAGCGACTCCGCCGTCCGACCGTGACCACGGTGATCCGGTGCATAGCAGCCTATGCCTCGCGCAACTAGCAGCTTCGCGAAGCGCTCATAGCGTGCGCCATGCTCCGCCGCTCCGTGTGAAATAACCACCAGCGCTCGCGGCTCAGCAGGCAACCAACTCCGTACATAGAGACGGCCGCCGTCGGCGCCGTGACAGTAGAATTCATTTGTACTCATCACTCTGGCCTGCGAAAGTCGTAGCGTCGATCGTATTCTCGAAATCCCATGCGTCGATAGACCGAATTGCCTTGCACGCTTGCCTGAAGGGTCACAAGCTTAGCGCCGCGCGAGAATCCCAAGTTCGTTGCACGTTGCGTGCACAACTCACCGAACCCCTTGCCCCGAGCGTTTGGCACCGTGCCCACCCAATAGACGCCCGCACTGTTGGCAGAAAAGACCGTGATGGCCACCGACACCGGCCGATCTTCTACGAATGCGATCACGCCTTCAACTTGGCCATCAGAAACTCCTTGTGCGCGGCTAAACGCTGCTTCGACCTGCTTCGCGTGTAAACCGATAGCCTTATAGGCCTCCGCTCCCACGGCCACGATGTCGGCAATGTGCGCGGCGGAAGAAACTCTGACGACGCGTGCGCCGGTCGGGAGTGCTTTATCCGGCAACGGCACATCGACAAACAGGCAAGGCGAATCGGATTCTTGTGTGAACTCGATTCTAGCCAGATAGGCATTGAGATCCGCATCGCAATGATGTCGCGTGACAAACGTGAAGCCACGATTGCGCGGCGCAAAGAATTCATGCGCACATTGGACGGCTTCTGCCGGCGGCAAATTTCGATCGGTACGCACGGCCGCGTTCATGAACGAAGCCGAAAAATGAGTAGCGCCTGCAAACAGCATCACGCCGCCGCGATCTTCGACATGGGCTCCTTGTTGCCATCGCGCATAGGCCCGGAACGAGTCGACTAAATTCGCGTCGGCTAGCGCTACTTGAGATCCATCCACGGAAGTCTTACCCGGATTCTCAGCGCTGCGAAGCCGCACTGCGCAACTGACGATCGCGACGCCGGCTACCAATCCAAAGCGCTACTGTCGACACGACAACCAATGTCACGTACACGGCGCCGTAACACCAAGGCGCGGGCCCGCTGTGACCAACTGCTTCGATCCCCCAAGTTGTCTCAAGCCACGACCAAAGCGGATACAACAGGTACACCGCCATCAGCCCGATCGGCAGGCAGAGCGCGAGAATTGTAAACAGCAGTGCTACATATCGAAGTGGTTGCTTCATGACGACTCTTGTCAGAAATTGGGCAGCAAGTCTTTTAAGAACTCTCGATGACGAATTCGGTAGACGATGCCGAGCGCAACGCCGATGGCTGCGCCGCTGATATGCGCGACATAGTTGACGTTGTCGGAGGGATCGACATTCATGTAGTCGAAGACGTTCTGCAGAATAAACAAGCCGGCCAGCACCAAGGCTGGCACGCGAAAGATACGAATGAAGATTAAAAACCAGAAGAAGCAGCGAATGCTGAGCGTAGGAACGACCGTTGCCAAGAACGCCATCATCGCCATGACGACGCCGGAGAGGCCCACCGTTGGCAGCGCGGCGACGACATCGCGAACGCTATACGCGTAGGCTAAGTGAGTGCCGATTGCCGCAACAACGATGAATGCGAAATAGTAGAGATAACCGGTGATCACTTCGACGGACGCCGCGAAGGCAAAAAAGAAAAGCAAATTGGATGCGAGATGCCACCAGCCGCCGTGCGAGAACGCGGCTGTGAGCATGCTCATGACGTTGAGTGTCGCGGGATCGTACTGAAGCTCGTCCGTTAGGTTGCGCGGCACTGTCCGTTCGAATTTTTGGGAACTGGCGGTCAGCACGCCACGAACGTACTCGACACTGTCTTCCCTGCTTCGATAAAAGGGCGTGGGTTTAGACGCGGCGGCCATCTGTTGAATGGCGATTTTCGGATTGGATGACTCACGGATGGTGAGCAGCACCTGGCAATAGTGCTCGTTCGGCGCCTTGTCTAGATATCGGGCAGCAACTTGCTCTTCACGCGTAATGCGGTTGTTGCAGTAATTCTCCAACGCATTGCCATATGCGTAGGCAGACAGCGCTTGCCGCGCGAAGACCCAGATGCAAATTCCGCAGACCAACAAGGTCATGATGGGCCAGCGCCCGAGATCCACGTCGGCTTTGTAAGGAAAGAACAGCATCCGGAAATCTTACCGGATTGCCACACGGATGACTCAACGACGTGATCGAGCGCACCGCTCGAGAGCATCGTTCAAGATTACGGACTTATCGTCGCAGAAATCGATGCGGCGAAAATATCTCGATCGGCCTTGAGGCTACGGAAAACACCGGTCTTGAGCGAGTCGTATTCGCGATCCATGATCGAAGCGCGATTGCGACCGCGTTCCTTGGCGGCGTATAGGGCCTCATCCGCCAATTGAATGAATCCCAAATGACTGCGGCCTTCAGTCGGGATGACACAAGCTCCACCAATGCTCACGGTGACAAAAGGACTGACCGGCGACAAGGGGTGCCGAATGCCGGCCGCGACGACTTGAAGGCGCAGGGTTTCCGACAACTCTTCCAACGTGCGGCGATCCGCGCCATATAACAGAACGGCGAATTCCTCGCCGCCGTAGCGGGCGGCAACATCCAACGGCCGTCGCGCGCCTTGTGCGAGAATTTTAGCGATCGACGATAGGCATTCATCACCGGCCTGATGCCCTAAGCTGTCGTTGTACGTCTTGAAGCAATCGATGTCGACGATCAACAACCCCAATGGGATGCGATCGCGCAATCCTTGCTGCCATAAACGCTTCACCTGTTCGTCGAACAAGCGGCGGTTGTGAATGCCGGTGAGCGCATCGCGGTTCAAGTGATCGGTGAGCCGGCGGTGATCGAGGTAGTTGATTCGAACTGCGCGGTGCAGTGAAAAAAAGACGTATCCGGCAAACACTGCGGCGAACGCCGTTGCCGCCAGATCCATACGCCATTGCGGAGTATCTAGGCCCGCACGCACGCCCATTGCCGCATAGATGGCCAGAATCGACTACCTCGATCACCG
>Ga0193752_1000506_pt1 | contig 36994 bp, 25 predicted proteins | sample H1c1metaG_FD_144924 | JGI IMG/M metagenome (GOLD analysis project Ga0193752, IMG submission 144924) | Soil microbial communities from a riparian zone of the East river system, Colorado, United States - H1c1 | ecosystem: Environmental > Terrestrial > Soil > Riparian zone | place: USA: East River... | reverse complement strand
ACGCCGGCCCAGATGGCCTTCCTGGTCGCGATCATCCCAGGACCGATCAAGTACCAGCGTTCGTTTGCGCGTGGCACGCCGGGTCCTGGTCTGCGTTTGCTGATCGACAACCTGCTGGCGAAGCTGCGGTCGGTGCAAGCGATCAGCGAGGAGGAATATCAGCGAGCGCTCAGCGAATCCATCGTCGTTGCAGGAGGAAGACAGCCCGGCTGATTCGGACGGTGCGGTGAGGCCCGGGAAAATCTGATGGTATTAAATCCGGAGTGCTCGGAAAATTTGGAGAGCGCGCAACAACTTTCGCGAACCGCTGGATTCCTCCCTTTCCACCAATTTTTCCGGCACTGTCGGGCCAAATGGCCCACAGAGCCTGACGTCAGCATTAACGCAGAATGTCCACTTTCCACTATCGTTTTGGCGCTGGGGTCGGCGGGCCGCCCCCCGCGGTAGCAGGCTCGTCTGGCACCGCCCAGACCACGCTGATGCTTGATTGAGCCTGGCGAAATTTTTCCACTCCTGCGGCCGTAACCTGCGTGTGAGCGAGATAGACCGTCGCCAACGACGGCAAGCGCGCGATCGTGGCGAACGACGCATCCGTCACTTTCGTTTCGTAGAGGTTCAACACCTCGAGAAAAGACAAATCTCCAAGCGCTTTCAAGCTGACGTCGTCGGTAGCCGTCCTGGCCAAATTGAGCCGCTGCAGGTTGTGCAGCTTCGAGAGGTCGCCAATCTGCCGTCCGGAAATCCGCGCTCCCGAGAGGTCGAGCAGCACGAGTTGGTCCGCGATTGCCGCCAACGGTTCGAGCGATAGCGGCTGCAATCCTTTCTGGTCGAACCGAGCTTCCGCCTGCATCAGGCCATTACCCGAATACAAGAACTGAACGCGGAAGGTGTTGCGAAGTGCGTCGAGTACGCGCGGGTCCGGGCGAGCCACTTTTTTTGCCAGCGCCGGGGATTCGGAACTGACGCCGAGTTCCGTGAGGACCGACTGAATGAGCGCGGGTGGATTGGCCGCCAGGATCGTGGTGGAGTCGTCGGCACCGCTGCCGACCCACCACAACAACAACTGGCCCTCGGCCGGTGTCAGTGGCGGCTTGCCAGCGGGCGGCATGGCGTCCTTGTGTGACGGCGACAGCATGATGCGGCGAATGAGTTCGCTCTCGTCCGCCTTGCCCGGGACGATGACCTTGCCGCCTTCGCCACCCTGCGTCAGCGCCGCAAACGTATTCAGCCGCAGGCCGCCTTTACTCGAGCGCGAGCCATGGCAGTTGTTGCATTTGTCCATGAAGATCGGTTGGACGGTGGCGAACACGTGCGCCCTGCGCGGATCGATGCTGGCGTTGCGCGACGCCTCGGGCGCATGCGCGAGGCGCAGCGAATTCGGCAACCATGCATCGGCAAACCCACTTGCGAAAGTGAACATCAGAGTCAGGACAGCCGCCAGACTGACCATGCGCCATCCCCACAGACGCCGTGCGCCGGGCAGGATGCGTATCAGACCTGACGAAGGATCCGCGAGGTGATGTTTTACCGCAGCCGCGGTGTGCAGCGCGACGACGACGCAAAGGCCATACGCGAGCAGTCGATGCGTGTTCTCGGCAAACGCGCCGAAGGCGCTGCGGCCTACGACGCCGGGCAGCGCGGGTAGTGGCACGAACCCAAACACATGGTTCGACGGACCCGACGAGGCGCTGACGATCAACCACCCGAGGAGGGGAATGACGATCAGGGCGAAGTAGAACGCCGTGTGCGTAACCGACGCCGCGCGTTGCTCCCAACGCGCTCCGGTGGGCAGCGGTCGCGGGCCCCGCACACGCGTGGCGATGCGCGCGATCGTGAGCAGCAAGATGCCCATCCCTGCCGACATATGCCACGCCAACAGACTTTCGCGTTCAGAGCCACCGGCGTCCGACATGCGCCATCCCAGCGCGACGGCCAGCGTCAGGCCGACCGCCGTCAGCCAGTGGATGGCGATCGTCGAGCGTGAGTAGCGTGAGACTGGCTCAGACAAGGACGGGCTTGATGATCTTGCCGGCGACATCGGTCAGCCGGTAATCGCGGCCCTGGAAAGCGAAGGTCAGCCGCTCGTGATCGAAGCCGAGCAATCGCAGCACGGTCGCATGCACGTCGTGCACGTGGACCGCGCCGCTCACCGGGTCGAAGCCGAGCTCGTCGGTCTCGCCGTAGGTCATGCCGGCCTTGAGCCCGCCGCCCGCCATCCAGATGGTGTTGGCGTAGGAGTGGTGATCGCGCCCGACGAGTTCCAGGTCGAAGTTTCCGCCCTCGCTCACGGGCGTGCGTCCGAACTCGCCAGCCCACAGGACCAACGTGTCCTCCAACAAACCGCGCTGCTTGAGATCGAAGACCAGCGCGGCCATCGGCTGATCGATCTTCGGACACAACTTGGTGAGACCCGAGCGGATCTTGCTGTGATGATCCCAGCCGGCGTTGTCGTTGAGCTGCACGTAGCGCACGCCGCGCTCGATGAGCCGGCGGGCCAGCAGGCAATTGTTGGCGAACGATGCTTCGTTCGGCGTCGTGCCGTAGAGCGCGTGCACGTGTTGCGGTTCGCTCCAGACGTCCACGGCCTCCGGCACCGCCGCCTGCATGCGGTTCGCGAGCTGGTATTGCGAGATGCGCGCCAGGATCTCCGGATCGCCGAACGCGCCGTGATTGAGTGCGTTGAGGCGATTGATCGCCGCGACCGACGCTTCGCGATCCGCAGACGTGAAGCCATCGGGATTCGACAGGTTCAGCACCGGGTCTCCCGAGGCGCGCAGTCGAACACCCTGGTGGGCCGACGGCAAAAAACCCGCGCCGTACGCGTCCTTCGAGAGCACCCCATTGGTGTCGCCGGAGGTCAGCACGACATACCCGGGCAAGTTCTGGTTTTCGGTGCCGAGCGCGAACACGGACCAGGCGCCGAGCGTGGGTCGTCCCGCTCGCGCATGGCCGCTCAGCATCATCAGCTCCGCGGGGCCGTGATTGAATTCGTCGGTCTTCACGGCCTTGAGGAACGTGACGTCATCGACGACCTTGCTGAAGTGCGGCAGCAGCTCCGAGACCCACGCGCCGGACTGTCCATGCTGCGCGAAATTGAACTGCGGGCCCAGGCAGCGCGGCCGCGATTCAGGAGAGACGGCGAGGAACACTTTTCCCTTGAGGAATGAATCGGGACATGCCTCGCCGTGCAACTTCTTGAGCATCGGCTTGTAGTCATACAGCTCGAGCTGCGATGGCGCGCCCGGCAGGTTGATGTGGATGACGCGCTTGATGCGCGGCGCGAAGTGCGGCAGCAGATCCTGTCCCGCGGAAGCGCGCTCCAGGGGCGCAGCATTCGCCCAGAGATCGCGGCTCATCGAGCCGGCGACGGCGAGGGCGCCGAACCCGGCGATGGACTCGCGCAGGAAACGGCGTCGCGACTGGATTTCTTTCCGGTTCATCGGGCTACTCCTTGGTCAGCGCGGCATCGAGATTCAGGATGACGTTCGCGGTCAGGCGGCGCGCGGTGAGGTCGCCGTCCGTGTGCGCGGCCCTCGTCGCGCGATAAAAATCGCTCAGCGCGGCGAACTCGGCGTCCGAGGGATTGCGGGCCAGCATCTTCCGGAAAGCCCAGCGCAACTCTTCCGCGGAACCGCCGCTCACCGCCGCCATCCCGCTGGCCAGCGCGTTGGTGGCCTCGACGAACTCGGTCTCGTTCATCACCGCGAGCGCCTGCAGCGGCGTGTTGGTGCGGCCGCGTTGCGAGGAGGCGATGAACCGCGCGGCGTGATCGAAGGTCTCGAACGTCGGATTGATGTTCTTTCGCTCGACGCGCAGGTAGATAGACCGCCGGTGCGCTTCCACGATGGGAGACGCGCGATCCTTCTCGATCTTCTCGGGCTTCTTGTTTTTGTCGAGCTCCGGTTTCTTCGGTTCGACGTACACGGGCAGCACCGCCGGTCCAAACTGCTCGAGATTCAGCAGGTTCGTCGCGGCGAGCGCCTGGTCGCGCAGCGCTTCGGCGCTCAGGCGGCTGCGCGGCCCGCGCGCCAGCCACTGATTGCGCGGATCTTCCTCGAAGGCGGTCGGCGTCGTCATCGAGCTCTGCTGATAGGTGGCCGATGCCACCATCGTGCGCAGCAGGCGCTTCATGCTCCACCGCATCTCGGTCGAGAATTCGACGGCGAGCCAGTCGAGTAGTTCGGGGTTCGAGGGCATCTCGCCCTGCGTGCCGAAGTTGCCGACGCTCGGCACGATGCCGTAACCCCACAACTCGGCCCAGAAGCGATTGACCGTGACGCGCGCGGTCAGCGGGTTTTTCGGGCTCACCAGCCATTGCGCGAGCGCGAGCCGATCGTGTCGCGCGCCCGACAATGGCGGCATGGAACCGGGGACGTCGGCGCTTTCGGGTTGTTTGAGGTCCGGCTTGCGCCACACGCCTCGCACCAGCAGATGCGTGGGCCGTCGCGCAGCCTCGGGACGCTCGCGCATGATCGGCGTCTGGATAGGCTCGAGGAGCAGGATCTGGCCGGTGAGTTCCTTCCAGCGCTTGCGAATCGGCGCCAACTCGGGCGCGACTTCGAGCGCGTAAAAATCCGCCAGCCGGCTGCTATCGTTCGGTGTGCGAGTGGCTTCTCCCGTCACGATGATCTTGTCGATCTCGCGGAAGTCGAAGCCGGTCATGTCGCTGAGATAACCCGCGGTGTCGAAACCCGGCTTGTCCATGCGGAACTTGCGGTGCGCCGTCTCCCACTCGTTACGCGAAGCGACGACGTCGGGCCGGTCGCGCGCCGCGAGTAGTTCGAGGCGAATCGCATCGCGCTGCGCGACGAGTGCCGCGCCGCGCGCGGCGTCCGGCTCCGCGAAGTCGTAATACACCGGCCATTCGATGGCACGTCCCTTCGGAATGCCGGGCCTCGGCCTGTTTCCCTTGTTGTCGGCGTCTTCGGTGTTGTTGAAGAACGCGGTGAGCTTGTAGAAATCGCTTTGGCGGAACGGATCGTAGGTGTGGCTGTGACACCGCGCGCAGGAAATCGTCTGCCCCTGCCAGACCTCCCAGGTGTTCGCCACGCGATCCATCACCGCCTCGATCCGGAACTCCTCTTCGTCGTTGCGGGTGGGCGTGTTGCGGTGATACGCGGTCGCGATCAACTGGTCGCGGGTCGGCTGCGGCAGCAGGTCACCCGCGAGTTGTTCGACGGTGAAGCGGTCGAAGGGCAGGTCGCGATTGAACGCGCGAATCACCCAGTCGCGGTATTCGAACATCACGCGTTCGGTGTTGTCCTCGTAGCCAATGGAGTCCGCGTAGCGGGCCAGGTCCAGCCACATGCTCGCCCACCGCTCGCCGAACTGCGCAGAGGAGAGCAGGCGGTCGACTTCGCGCAGGTAACTCGCCTGGCTCGGGTCGGCGCAGAAGCGTTGCGCATCCTGGTAAGTCGCCGGCAGACCGATGAGATCCAGGCTCACCCGTCGCAACAAGCGGGCGCAATCGGCGCGCGGTGCCGGCGCGCGTCCGGCGTGTTCGAGGCGCGCGAGCACGAACGAATCCACGGGTCCTTGGGGCCAGTCGGCACGCGTCGTTGCGGGCACCGCGGGCTTCACGGGCGCGACGTAGGCCCAGTAGTCCTGCCACACCGCGCCCTCGGAGATCCAGCGCGTCAGCAGCGCCTTTTCGGCGTCCGTCAGCGCGGCCCCGCGCTTCGGCATGTGTTCGCCATTCGTCGCCGGCAGATTCACGCGGCGCACCAGCTCGCTCTTGCCGGGCGACCCCGGCACGATCGCGAGCCGGCCCGAACGGGCAGGCTTCAGCGCTTCTTCACGAAACTGGACGCTGAAATCGCCCAGCTGGCGCACGCCGCCGTGGCAACCGATGCAACTGCGGTTGAGGATGGGGCGGACGTCGCGGTTGAAATCGACCTTCGTTTGCGACGACTGCGCAGGGTGGAGCATCCAGAACGTCGACACCGACAGTCCGGTCGCAATCACGAGCGTGAGGGCCCAGCGGCGCGCGTGCTTCACGAAACATTTCCCCGTGCTGAAAACCCTTGCACCAATGCCGATGTTAACGTTATCTTTTTAGAATGCAACATCGCGCCAAAGTTCCGTCGATTCTCGTGCTGGCGCTCATCGCGCTGACCGGCTGCAACCGGCACACCGAGCCCCCGGGCACCGCTCCTGCGGCGTTGCTCTGGGTGCAGCCCATGCGCGATCACCCGGTGCACCGGCTGATGCAGGCCGGGTTCCTGAACCGTTGTCGCGAACTCGGCGTGACCTGCGACATCGTGGGCAATCCGAGCGCCACGGCTTTCGACGTCGGCGCGACGATCACGCTGGCGGACGCGGCGCTCGCGCGCCATGACTACGCGGCGGTCATGGTTTATGCCGTCGACCCGTCGTTGAATCCCTACGTGGCGCGCCTCGCGCGCGACGGATTTCCGGTAATGATCGTCCATCTACTGCCCGCGCCGGGAGAGATCCCCGGGCTCAGCGCGGCGCTCGGCCAGGACATCCAGATCACCGCCCGGGACTGCGCCATCTCGATGGGCGAGAAACTCGGCGGTCGCGGCGAAGTGGCTGTAACACAGGGCAGTTTCAACAAAACGGAGAACGCGATGGCGCAGGTGTTCGCCGCGACATTGCGCGAGCGCTTTCCGGGCATCACCGTCATCGACGCGCAGCTCGAGGGCTTCGAACCCACCGCCGCGAAATCGAAGGCGGTCGCGATCCTGCAGGGCAATGCGCGGATCAACGGTGCGTTCTCCACCACGGGCGCGGGCGCGGAAACCTGGGCCAACGCGAGCCGCGCGGCGGGTCGCGAGGTCGCGATCATCGCGATGAGTGCGACGCGACAGAATCTCGACCTGATCAAGTCGGGCGCCGTACACGCTGTCGCCGCCCAACCGCTCTACGAGGAAAGCGCCGCGGCCGTCGATGTGGGTCTGCGTCTCGGCAAGAAAGAGCACGTCGAATTCACGAATGTGTTGCAGGCCGCTGTCGTGACGGCCCGGGATCTCGATCCCTACTATGCGCTGCTCGACAAGGTTGGCCAGTAGTCCGGCACGACGCGTTAGGTAACGTTACCATCCCGACCGGGAACCGCATCGCAGCTCCAACGCGCCTGGCGTGAGGTGGCGCCGATACCCGGGTTGAAGCAGTTGCACGGATCCAGAGACCGGTAGAAGGCCTGGAGCACAGGCTTCGCCGCGTAGGAATGCCCGACATTGTGCTCGGCCGGATATTCCGCGCGTCGTTCGTCCAGCAGCGCGCACAGGCTCGCCTTGATCGCGGCCAGGTCTTCGCCCTTCGGAATGACGTAGTCCTGATGGAACACGTGGCAGAAGAAGTGGCCGTAGTAGAGCCTTTGCCGGATCCGCGCGGCGAGGGCGGGCGGCAGGGCTTCGAGCCAGTCGCGATCGTTGCGACGCAAGGCCACATCCAGCGCGACGATGCCTTCGACCTCCTCGGCATGCAGGTCCCGATAGTGGACGGCTGCGCCGGCCGCCACGAACCGATGCAGGAATGCCTTGCGACTCTCGGGCTCGGTGCACTCGAAGAATTCTCCGGCCGCGGACGCGAAGAGCGACTGCAGGTATTCGCGCGCCTCCGCGATTCCGTCGTCGCTCATCTTCAACAGCAGGTGGTGTTCGAAGCGATTCCGGTACTCCCGCATCCGTCGCGGCAGGTGTGCCGGCAGCCATTCGGTCATCCGCTGCAATTGCCGACTCATCGACGCCTGGATTTTCGCGCCGCCGCGGTTCGCGAACGCGTCTAACCACTCCTTCGCCGCCAGCATCTTCGGAAGCTGTGAGGTGCCGAACCAGTGGATCAGCAGGAACATGCCTTTGCCGTAACGCTCGGCCATGTCGAACGTGTCGCGATGCAGGTATTCGCCCGCGACAGGCAGGCTGCGAAACTTCTCCAGCACGTGCCGGCGAATGCGTGCGAGCACCTCGGGATCGTTGCTGCCGATGTAGAACGTGCGGCTGGCAGCATCCTTCGGAAACGTTTCCAGCCGGACGGCGAACACGGCGAGCTTGCCCGCGCTGCCGGATGCTTCGTATAGACCGCGCGCGTCTGCATTGAAGCGCGCGGGAGAATCTTCATCGACGGCGCGCACCCTGTTTTCGTAGCCGCGGTCCGATCCGACGCGTTCCGTGGCAGTGGCGAGATCGGCGTCGGTGAATTCGCCGCGCTCGAGGCGCTCGAGCGCGCGTTCCGCATCCTCATCCAGAACGACGTCCAGATGATTGACGAGCCGAAGTTCACCATCGGGGTCTACCCGCGCGTAAAGCGCCCACTGCGTGAACGCCGGGCCGCGCCGAATCAGCGAGCCGCCCGAGTTGTTGCAGACGCCGCCGACGACCGAAGCGCCGATGCAGCTGGACCCGATGACCGAGTGGGGTTCCCGCCCTAGCGGCCGCAACTCTCGTTCGAGTTGATCGAGCGTGCATCCTGGCAGGCAGATGACTTCGCGTCCCTGGCGGACGAGGTGCAGCGTCGCCAGCCGCAGCGTGTTGATGATGACAACGTCGCGATCGTAGCCGTCGGTCGTGGGTGTCGATCCGCCGGTGAGGCCGGTGTTGGCGGCCTGCATGATGACGATCTTGTTGGCCGCTACGCAGGTGCGCAGCACGCGCCATAGTTCGACCAGCGAACCTGGACGCACCACCGCCAGCGCCGCACCGCCGACAGTGCGAAAACCGTTGCGGAAACGTTTCGTCCGGTGCGGTTCGGTCAGGACGTGCGCGTGACCGACGATGGATCGAAGTGATCCGATAAAGCTCAGGTCGACTCTCGCTCGACGATGTCGAAATTGATCGTGATGCAGGGGGCGACATTGCGCTCGCCGGCGATGCGCCGCGCCAGGTGTTCGACCGCCTTGCGGCCCATCTGGTAGCGCGGCACGCGCAACGTGGTGAGCTTCGGATACAACTCTGCCGCGAGATCGGTGTCACCGTAGCCGGCGATCGCCAGATCCTTGGGGATCTTCCACCCGCGCCGATGACATTCCTGAACCGCGCCGATCGCGAGCGTGTCGCTCGAGAAGAAGACCGCGTCGATCGATGGGTCGCGCGTCTTCAGCGTGCTCACGGCTTCCGAACCGCCGCGCGAGGTGATCGGCATTTCGATCTCGAGGCGTTCCGAACCGACGATGCCCCGATCCTTGAGCGCGGCGCGATAACCGATCTTGCGCTGCTGCAGGCGATCGTTGCCGTGCGCCGGGGTCGACACGAACCCGATGCGCTTGTAGCCGATGTCGATGAGCCGCGACGTCATCGCATACGCCGTCTCGAAGTTGGAAACGCCGACCAGCAGGTCGATGGGCTCGCGCCCGCGAATCTCGCTGATTTCGACGACGGGAATTTTCTGCGTGCGCAGTTGCGTTCTCGTGGTCTCGCTCTGCACGAAGGCCTGCAGGATCAGGCCCGCCGGTCGCCAGCCCATGAGCGTGCGGATCGCCTGCTCTTCGGCCTCGGCGGAGAAATCGCCCTGCACGAGGAGTAATTGCATGTCGCGCTCGTGGCAGGCGTCCGACATCCCCTGCACCTGTTCGGCGATGCCGGAGTTGATCAACGGCGGCACGACGGTGCCGATCACCGACCGCGTGCCGCGCAGCGCCGACGCGCGCTGGTCGGGCACGAAGCCGACGTCGTCGATCACCTTCATGATCCGCGCGAGAGTGTCGGAGGCGACCAGGTTCGGGCTGCGCAGCGCGCGGCTCACGGTCATCGGCGCCACGCCCGACAACCGCGCGATCGACTTCAGACCGAGTGTCTCGCTTTCTTTTTTTCGTCTACGTGTGGGCATCCCGGCCTCGTGCTCTCAGAAAAGTTTTCCCCTCAAATGCTGTTCCTCGTCTGCACGGCGCCGCTCTCGAGGAGGGATTCGCGCAAACTAGTGCCGAGACCCGGTCGCTGCGGGATGAGCGCTTCGCCGTTCTGGATGTCGATATTGTCGGAATAGACAGGCGCATACCAGCCGTTGTCGTAAAAGCCGCGGACCGTCTCCAGGATCATGGCGCTGTTGGTCGAGGCGCACAGATGCAGGTTGGCATAGAGCGTCACCAATCCGGTGCAGTCGTGAGGCGCGACGGGCAGGTGATAGGTCTCGGCGAGGACGGCGATCTTCTTGCTCTCGGTGATGCCGCCCGTCCAGATGATGTCGGGCATGACCACGTGCGCCGCCCCGGCCTCGAGCACGTCGCGAAAGGCGTAGCGGGTGATCAGGCGCTCGCTGACGCTGTGCGGAACGCGCGACTCCTGGGCCAACCGGCGCAGGTCGCCGGCGTTGTCCGGCTTGATCATGTCTTCCATCCAGAGCACATCGAAGGGTTCGAGTGCGCGGGCGATGCGCAACGCACAGTTGAGGTCCCAGCGGCTGTGTCCCTCGATCAAAATCTCCATGTCGCAGCCGACGGCATCTCGGATCTTCTGCACGCTGGCCAGCCCTTTTTGCACGTCGCGCGCGCTGATGTACGAACCCGACGGCCCCGCCGCGCCCCAGCCGGCGGGTCCCATCGGGATGCGGCCGCGGATCTGCGGCGCGAACTGGTCCCACGGCCACATCTTCAACGCGGTGACACCGCGGGAGAGCAGGTCCTTCGCGAGCTCGGCTGGCCTGTTCAAAAAACCGTCGGTATCTTGATAATTACCCGCGTTGACGCAGGTGTTGTAGACGCGGATGCGCTCGCGGCCCGTGCCGCCGAGCAGCTTGTGGATGGGTTGATCGAGTGCCTGGCCAACGATGTCCCACAAGGCAATGTCGATCGCCGACAACGCGCGCATCTCCGCGCCCGCGAAGCCGAAAAAGTTGGCCCAGCTGAAGACCTGTTCCCAGATGCTCTCGCGGTCGTGCGGTGACTGGCCGAGCACGAAGTCGGCGATCATGTCGTGGACGACGGCTTCGCAGGCGGCCGGAAGGTAGTAGGTTTCACCGAGGCCGATGAGGCCGGTGTCGGTATGCAGGCGGACCCAGAGGATGTTCGGCTGCGGCTGGTAACGAATGGTTTCGACGCGGACGATTTTCATTTTTTTGCAGTGACGGGTGGCGTTGTGGGTTTATGATTACGATATCATACGGGTCTGGACGATGTGACCGGAAGTGGGGGAGTGCATTGTGAATCGGCTGGATGGACAGGTCGTGGCGATCACCGGTGGGCTTGGAGATATTGCGCGCGCGACCGCCGAACGTCTGCTCGCTGAAGGCGCGCGGGTTGCGCTGCTCGACCTCGCCGGCCGTCGCGACCATCCGTGGCTCGCGGCACGTCCCGGTGCCGACGTATTATTCGCGCCGGCGGACGTGTCGGACCGAGCGCAGGTCGATGGTGCGCTCGACGCCGTCGCACGCCACTTCGGTCGTCTCGACGTGCTGATCGCCAACGCGGGCATGGTCGCGAACCAGCCGTTCCTCGACGTGGATGCGAAGTCCTGGGATGACACCTTGCGCGTGAATCTCACGGGCGCGTTCCACTGCGCACAGGCCGCGGCGCGGTTGATGGTGGCGCAGATGCCGCGCGGCGTTCTGCGCGGAAAAATCCTGTTCACCAGCAGCTGGGTACAGGACATGCCGTGGCCCGAAGGCGCCGCGTATGCGACTAGCAAGGCGGGCCTCAAGATGCTGGCCAAAGTAATGGCGCAGGAACTGGCCACGCAGGGCGTGACAGTGAATGTGCTCGCGCCCGGCATCGTGATGGCCGGACTGAGCGCGCGCATTCATGCGGAAGATCCCGCATTCCGCTCACGAGTCTCGGAGGCGATCCCGCTGGGAAATATGCAAAGCGCGGAGTCGGTCGCTGGCGCCTTCTTTTTCCTCTGCTCGCCGGACTCCGATTACATGACCGGCGCGACGCTGCTGGTGGACGGCGGCGCAAGCCTGGTCAAGCGCACTTAAGCGTCGTGCGCGCGCTCATCAAAAACACGTCTTGCTCATCCGTCGATGATATCGTTATCATCCAGAACACGATGTCAGCAACGAGCACCGACATTCAATGCGTGATCCCGCCAGGCGCAAAACTCGGTGAAGGCACGTTTTGGGATTGCCGCGATCAGGCGCTGTGGTGGCTCGACATCTTTGCTCGGACTATCTACCGCTTCGACCCCGTCACGGGCGAGCAGGGCAGCTGGTCCACGCCGGAAGATCCCGGTTGCCTCGCGACGCGCGAGCAGGGCGGCCTGGTGATCTCCATGCGCAGCGGTTTCTTCTTCTTCGACCCGGCGTCCGGGCGGTTCGAGCCCATCGTCGATCCCGAGAGCGACATCGAGTCCACGCGCTTCAACGACGGCCGCACGGATCGGCAAGGCCGGTTCTGGGCGGGCACCATGGTCGTAGATGCCAAGGCGGAGCCGCGCAAGATCGCCGGGCTGTATTGCTTGGGCACCGATCTGCGCTGCGAGAAAAAACTCGAGAGCATCGGCTGCGCGAATGGCCTCGCGTGGAGCCCCGACAGCCGCGTCATGTACCACTCGGACAGCCACACGCCGCTGGTGCGGGCCTGGGATTTCGATCCCGCCAGCGGCGACCTCGACAACGTCCGCACGTTCGTCGACCTCGCCTTCATGGATGGCATCGCCGATGGCGCCACCGTCGATGACGAGGGGTGTTACTGGGTCACGATCCCGTTCAAGAGCAAGTTGCTGCGCTTCGATCCCGCGGGTGCGCTGATGCGGTCGATCGACCTGCCTTGCGACATCCCGACCTGCTGCGAATTCGGCGGAAAAAATCTCGACGTCTTGTACGTCACGTCGGCCGCCTTGCACCGGACCCCGCAGGAATTGACCCAACAACCATACGCGGGCGCGGTGTTCGCGCTCGACGTCGGCGCGCGCGGTTTGCCCGCCGCGCCTTTCGCCGGCTGACTCGAGACGGAGAACTGACAACATGCGTAGACGAAGTTTCATCGCCTCGCTGGGCGCGGCGCCCGCGGTGGCCCTGGTGCCGGCCGCGACCGCGACTCCAGCCCCGACTCTCACGGCTCCCGATGGCTTGCCGCTGAGCGCGGTGTCGGGAATCACGGGCACGATTTCTCCCGTGCGATTCACCAGCGCGCCGACCGCAGATAGCGTGCCGCTGCTCGCACAGAGCCCGCCATCTGTCGACGTCGATCTGGTCGCGATGGCTGGCAAGGCCATGAACTACCTGATCCACAATCCGCGCCCGGCGCTCGACTTCGAGCCGGTGTTCCAGATCAAGCCGCTGGCCTGTCCGCCCGCGCCGCACGGCCACGATCCGATCGTGCCGGGCGACACCGACTGCCGCATGGACTGGGAATACATCTTCATGCGCGAGATGAGCGGCAGCCGCGAAGGACTCGACGTCGAGCGGGGCTTGCGCAAACGCATCCTCGGCTATGTCCGCGACGACGGGCTCGCGTGGGTGCCGCCCGGTCATTACATGGAAGGCGATGTCTACGCCGGCGCGACGCCGCAAGGCGAGATCGCCAGCACCTGGGCCACCGCGAAGATCATCCGCAGTCTGTCCGAAACGTATGCGCGCACGGGCGACAAGGCCGCGATCCAACAAGCGCGCCGGATGTTCGTCGGTCTCAGGAAGCTGGCCGACTGGGATCAGGGCCGGGCCGTCTATCAAGGCGGATCCGGTGGCTGGCGCGATGGCAAGTTGTTCAAGGCACAGCAACCGGTCGCCGCGGTCGAGCAGCTCGTTCGTTACTGGGAAGTCAGCGGCGACGACGAAGCATTGCAGTTCGCGATCGCGGTGACGGAAGGCCTGATCGAGCAAGGCCCGAGCCTCAAGATCGAGCCGAGCGGAAAATTCAACGGGCACATGCATTCGACCCTGCACGGCGTGTGGGGAGTGGCGCATCTCGGCGTCGTGCAGAACCAGCCGCGCTACGTCGAATGGGCCAAGCGCATCTACGACTATGCGACCACCCAGGGACTCGGCACGGGCTGGTTGGCCGCGGCCACCTGGGACCAGGAAGTGCGGTTGCTCTCGGAGATGTGCGCCACCTCCGATCTCGTGTCGATCGCCTCGTGGCTGGCGCGCGGCGGTTATCCCGACTATTGGGATCACGTCGAGCGCTATGTGCGCAACATGATCGCGCCCACGCAGTTCTCGCTGACGCCGGAATACGTGGCGCTGTATCGCAAGACGAACGCTGCCAAGGGAAAGCGTGAGGTCGAGCTCGGTCTCGCGCGCATGCAGGATTTTGCCGGCGGATTTGTCGCCGCCCCAGCGCCTAACAGCTGGATCAACTGGATGCCGCCGACGGCGCAGGGCAATGGCGAACGCATGCAGATATTCGGCTGCTGCGCGCCCGAGGGAATGCGTGCGCTGCACACGGCGTGGTCGACTATCGTCGAGCGAACCGAGCATGAGACTCGCGTCAACCTTTCGTTGGGTTGCGAAACCGATGACGCGAAGGTGGTCTCGTTCCTGCCGACGCAGCCACGGCTCGCCGTGGTCGCAAAGCGCGCGGGCAACTTCCTGGTTCGCGTTCCTTCCTGGAGCGATCGCGCACAGGCGGCCGCGTACCGGAATGGCAAACGAATCGACCTGCAATGGGCCGGACCGGCGCTCGCGTATGCGCGGTTCGATGCGGTGCGCGTCGGCGAGGAGCTCGGCATCGGTTATCCGCTCGCGGAATTCCGCCAGCAAATGGACTTCGCGTTCGCGGGGCGGCCCGATCTCAAGTTCCAGCTCGACTGGTCGGGCAACCGCGTGGTCGACATCACGCCGCGCGCTTCCCAACTACCGATGCCGGGGTACGGCCCAAAGGTCTGAAGGGCCCCGGTACGATCCGACAGTTGCGATGGCGCCGATCGATCTCTATGATAACGTTATCAGAACGAGTGGGAACTCCATGACAAAAACTGCACTGGTGACGGGAGGCGCGACCGGACTCGGCCGCGAAGTCGCCATCCGTCTCGCCGCGCGCGGGGTTGCCGTCGCCGTGGCGGACTTCGACGAGAAAAAACTGTACGACACCATCGCAGAGATCGGCGGCGCGCCGACGCACCTCCCGATCGCGATCGACCTCACGAGCGATGGCGCCGCAGAGCGGGTGATCGGTCAATGCTGCGACAAGTGGGGGCACATCGACCTGCTGGTGAACAACGCGGCGTACGGCGGCATCGAACCGTTTTTCGACAGCACGGCCGCGCTGTGGAAACGCACGCTCGACATCAACGTGACCGCACTGTTGCTACTCACCGTGAACGTCGGTCGCCGCATGCGCGACCGGCGCAGCGGGCGCATCGTCAATCTCACGTCGCCCGCCGCGCGCATGGCGCTGCCTAACTACGCGGCCTACGCCGCGAGCAAGGCCGCCGTCGACTCGGTGACGCGTGCCGCCGCCATCGCGCTCGCGCCGTACGGTGTGCTGGTGAACAGCGTCTCACCGGGGATGATGAACACGGACATGCAGCGGATCACCGAAGCGCGGCTCGCCGAAGTCGAGAACCGGCCCGATGTCGAGGAATTCCTGGAGGAGCGCACGCGCCGCGTGCCGCTCGGCCGTCGTGCCGAGATCTCCGAAGTCGCCGACGTAGTGCTGTGGCTGCTGCTCGACGCTCCTTCATACGTAACTGCTGCACGAATCAATGCCAGCGGCGGGCTGGACAAGGACTAATACGAAGATGAATGCCGTTCCTAACATTGCCGTACAGACGGCGGATCTCGACGCGCTGCGCCGGCGAGCGAAGAACATGCGCCGCCACATGCTGGTGATGGCACGCGGCCCGGGGCAGGGTTACGTCGGCCAGGGCATGGGCATCGCCGACGTCCTCGCCGCGCTCTACTTTCACGAGATGCGGTGGGATCCGAAGAACCTGTTGGCCGAAGGCCGCGATCGCTTCGTGCTCTCGACCGGTCACTACTCGATCGCGCTGTGGGCCGCGCTTGCCGAGGCGGGCGTGTTCCCGCTATCGGAGCTGGCCACCTACGGCGCCGATGACAGCCGACTGGCAATGTCCACTATCGACACCACGCCCGGCGTGGAGATGATCGGCGGGTCGTTGGGACACGGTCTGGGGCAGGCGATTGGCATGGCGATCGGCGATCGCATGCGCGGTTCGATGGCGCGCGTCTATTGCGAACTCTCCGACGGCGAAATGCAGGAAGGTTCCACGTGGGAAGCCGCGATGGCGGCGAGCCACTTCGGGCTGGATAATCTGATCGCCCTCATTGACTGCAACGGCATCCAGGCCGACGGGCCGATGGTTCTCGACATGGAGCCGGTCGCCGACAAGTGGCGCGCCTTCGGTTGGGACACCCAGGAGATTGACGGCAACGACATGCGCAGCGTCGTCGAAGCGCTGGCGGCAACCCGCAGCGGCGCGAAGCGACCGTTCGCGATCGTACTGCGCACGAAACCGGGCCAGGGCATTCCTTCGCTGGTCGCGCGCGAGAAGGCGCATTTCATCCGCGTCGAGCCGTCCGAATGGGATGCGCTCGCGGCGGAACTCGACGCAACGGAGTCCACATGAACCAGCCGCAGTTCACCAAGGCGATGGGGCAGGACGAGGGCGCCGGCCCGCGCCGCACGATCGACGCCCCGTTTGGCGCCGCACTCGTCGAGCTCGGCGCGAAACGCCGCGAGATCGTTGGGCTCACCGCCGATCTCGGCAAATACACTGACATCCTGCCGTTCCGCGACGCATTTCCGGACCGCTTCATGAACGTCGGCATGGCCGAGCAGAACCTCGTCGGAATCGCGGCGGGCCTGGCGCGCACCGGGTACGTGCCGTTCGCGACCACCTATGGCGTGTTCGCCTCGCGCCGCGCCCTCGACTTCATTGCGATCGGTCTGGCGCACTCGCGCCTGAACGTGAAGATCATGGCCGGCCTCCCGGGACTAACTACCGGCTATGGCGGCACGCACCAGGCGATCGAAGACACCGGGTTGATGTGCATGATCCCGGATCTGGTCGTGATCGATCCCTGCGATGCGGTCGAAACGATGGCGGCGACGCGCGCCATCGCGGACTACCATGGTCCCGTCTACATGCGACTGCTGCGCGGCAAGGTGCCCGTCGTGCTGGACCCGGCGCAGCCATTCCAGATCGGCAAGGCCCGGCTGCTTGTGACCGGCACGGACGTCGGATTCATCTCCACCGGTCTCATGACCGAGCGCGCGCTCGATGCAGCCGCCGAGCTGTCGACGCGCGGAATTTCTGCCGGCGTGCTGCACGTCCCGACGCTGAAGCCGCTCGACACCGAAGCGATTGCCGATTTTGCCGCGCGCGTGAAGCGCGTGGTGACGGCCGAGAATCACGTCACGCGCGGCGGGCTCGGCACCATGGTCGCGGAAGCGTTGTTCGACGCGGAGGTGGTCAAACCGCTCACTCGTGTCGGGCTGCCGGACAAATTCATCGAATGCGGCGTCGTCAGCAGTTTACAGGATCGCTACGGCATCTCCACGCGGCACCTGGTGGAAGCGGGCGCGCCGAAAGCACGGCGCAGCTGATGTCGCCCCGAACCGCAGCGGCCCGGACCTTCAGCCTCTTCGCGGTGAGCGAAGTCGGCGTGTTGTGTGCGCTGGTGCTGGCCGTCGCGTTGTTCTCCGCGCTCGAGCCCGCGTTCCTCGCGGAAAGAAACCTGCGCGCCATCCTCATCATCGTGTCGTTCGTGGGGATCATCGCCATCGGGCAGATCGTGTTGCTGGTCTGCGGCGAGTTCGATCTGTCGGTGGGGTCGGTCGCCGGGCTCGCTGCCGTTGTGGCGGGCAAAACGATGACCGCGATGGCGCTGCCCGTGCCGGTTGCGCTGATCTGCGGGGTGCTGGTGGGAGGCCTGGTCGGCTTGATCAATGGGCTCGTGGTCGTGCGGCTGCACATCCCGGCGTTCATCCAGACGCTCGGCATGCTGTTCATCGGTCAGGGACTCATCCAGGTCGTCACGCTCGGCTACCCGGTCTATCCACTGCCGCCCGTCATCGGTGAGATCGGTCAGGCATCCATCTTTTTCGGTCTCGGCTGGAGCTTCGTGTTCTTCGCGGTGCTGGCGCTGGTGGCGGACTTCGTCCTGCGGCGCACGTCACTCGGCCGCAATTGTTATGCGGTCGGCGGCAACGTGGAGGTGGCCCGCCTCGTCGGCATCGACACCACCCGCTACAAGATCGGCGCCTTCGTGTTCGTCGGCATGCTCGCCGCGATCGCGGGCATGTTCGTGATGGCGGATCTCGCGAGTGGCACGACGTCCATCGGCAACGGCTGGGAGCTGATAGTCATCGCGAGCGTGGTCGTCGGCGGCGTGAGCCTGTTCGGGGGAACCGGGTCGATCGCGGGCGGACTGCTCGGCATGCTGCTGCTGCAGGTGGTGCAGAGCGGGCTCGTCATCAGCGGCGTCTCCGCCAACTGGCAGCAGATCGCGGTCGGCGTGATCATGGTCGCCGCGGTCGGTCTCGACGTGCTGCGTCGCCGGATGTTCGTCGACGGCGCGCGCGCCGAACCGGCGCCGCCGCCAGCCTCCGCGACGCTGGGCCAGGCGCCCCCCGATACGTCTCGCGCAGACTCGCGGAGCTCGTGATGCGTCGGGCGCTGTTCCTCGCGGCCTTGCTACTGCTCACCGGCTGCGAGCAGAAGCGCACGGAGCAGGCGGGTGTTTCCATTCTTTGGGTTCAGCCGCTGCGCGATCATCCGGTCCACAAGCTCATGCAGGCAGGTTTCCTGCAGCGCTGCCGCGAAGCCGGTTACACCTGCGACATCGTCGGCAACCCCAGCGCCACCAACTTCGACGTGTCGGCAACGATCGTGCTCGCCGACGCCGCGCTCGCCCGCCGCCAGTACTCCGCGCTGGCTATCTACTCGCCAGACCCGGCGATCTACCCGTACATCGCAAAACGCGCGCGCGAAGGCTTTCCCGTCGTCACCTGGCATCGGCTGCCCGACGCCGGTGAGGTTCCCGGCTTGAGCGCGGCCGCGGGCCATGACGTGACGCAGGCTGCGACCGACGCGGCGCTCGCGATGGGCAAAGCACTCGGCGGAACCGGCGCTATCGCGGTGACGCAGGGAAGTTTCAACGCGCTCGAGAACCGCATGGCGGCGGATTTCGCGGCGCAGGTACGCAAGACTTTTCCGGCGATCACGCTGCTCGATCCGCAGCTCGAAGGGTTCGAGCCGTCCGGCGCGAAGGCCAAGGCCATCGCGCTGCTGCAGGGCAATCCGCAGTTGACCGGCGCGTTTTCGACGACCGGCAACGGCGCCGAAACCTGGGCCGGCGCGGCGCGCACCACGCACCGCGACGTGAAAATCATCAGCATGGATTACACGCGACAGAACCTCGACCTGGTGAAGGCGGGCGCGGTGTACGCAATCGTCGCGCAACCATTGTACGAGGAGGGTGCCGCCGTCGCCGATCTGGGGGCGAAACTCGCGCGTCACGAGACAGTGCCGCTGCGCAACGTTTTGCCCGCGAAGATCGTGACCGCGGCTGACCTCGCTCCTTACTACCAGATCCTGTCGGCCGCCGGCCAATAGGCGGGACGAGAACGATGGACGACACGGCTGCACCGCAGATCGCCATCGAAGCACGGGCTGTCACCAAGAACTTCGGTGGAGTCCGCGCGCTGCGCGACGTCAGTCTCAAGGTACGGCGCGGCGAAACGCACGCGTTGTTGGGGCAGAACGGCGCGGGCAAGTCGACGCTCATCAAGGTCCTGAACGGCGTGTATCCCGCCGGCAGCTATGGTGGCGCGCTCTATCTAGATGGTGCCGAGGTGCAGTTCGACTCACCCGCGGACGCCCGCCGCAAGGGTGTGGCGTATGTGCCGCAGGAAATCGAAGTGTTGGCGCAGCTCTCCGTGGCCGAAAACATCTTTGCCGGTCAGACCGGTGCCAACGGGAAGATATTTGTTGATCGGCGCGCATTGCACGTGCGTGCGGAGGCACTGCTCGCCGAGCTCGGCCTTTCGATCGATCCGGCGGCGCACCTGGCGCATCTCAGCGCGGCACAGCGGCACCTGGTGATGATCGCTCGGGCGCTATCTACCCGGCCGCGGGTCCTGATGCTGGATGAGCCCACGTCCTCTTTGTCGAACACGGAGGTCGACAAGCTGCTCGAGTTGCTCTCGGGTCTGAAGCAACGCGGCGCCACCATTCTTTATATCTCGCACCGTCTCGCGGAAGTGCTGGCGATCTGCGACCGCGCGACCGTCCTCAAGGACGGCAGCGTCGCGAGCGAGATGGCGCGCGACGAATTCACGCAGGAGCGGTTCATCGAGCGCATGTCCGGGCGCAAATCGCAGGCGATGTACCCGGTGCGATCGGCGTCGCCGCCATCCTCCCCGCAAAAATCGCCGCTGCTCACCGTCGCAGGCTTGTCGATGCCGCGACGCTTCGGCTTCAACCGCGCGCTGCACGACGTGAGTTTCAGCGTGCTGCCGGGTGAAATCGTCGGACTCGCCGGGCTGCTCGGCTCCGGACGCAGCGAAATCCTCGGCGCGATCTACGGTTCGTTGCCGAACGTGGCCAGCCTGTCCATCGACGGAGAGGCCGTCCGGGTTCGTGCGCCGGCCGACGCGCGCGCGCTGGGAATCGAATTCCTGACCGAAGATCGCAAACATGCGGGGCTGCTCTTCAATCTTCCGGTCGGGCAGAACATAACCATCGGAAATCTCGCGGCGGTCAGCCGGCACGGCGTGATCAATCGGAGTCGCGAGACAAAGGTGATGCTCGAGCGCATGCGCGCGTTGAACGTCAAATCACCGTCGCCCGCAGCCGCCGTCGCGCATCTGTCCGGCGGCAACCAACAGAAGCTGCTGTTCGCGCGCGCCTTGCTCAGCAAGCCGCGGCTGTTGTTGCTGGACGAACCCACCAAGGGCGTGGACGCGGCGACGCGACAGGAAATCTATCGTCTGCTCGGCGAACTCGCGGACGCGGGCGTCGGCCTGATCGTGGCGTCCTCCGAGCTCGAAGAGGTCATCGGGATCGCCGACCGCTGCCTGGTCGTGTCGGGCGGACGCATCGTCGACAAGTTCGCGCGCGGTGAAGGTGGAGAGGACCGCGTACTGCGCGCTTCCATCCACGCGCCGACTTGAAACACCTGCGCCTGTGCCTGCACGGGCGTGCCAGTTCAACGCATTCCGGGAGTAGTTAGCGATGAGGCTCGTGAGATTCGGTGAGAGTGGTTGGGAGCGGCCGGGGCTGATCGACGTCGACGGCGGTATCCGCGACCTGTCTTCGATCGTTCCGGATCTCGCGGGCGAGCATTTGTCGAAGGCCAGCCTCGCGCGTATCGCCGCCGCCGATCGCAAGAGCCTGCCGCACATCGCCCTCGCGAGGCTCGGCCCGCCGGTGGGCAACGTGCGCAACTTCATCGCGGTCGGCCTCAACTACGCGGACCACGCGGCGGAGACGAACTCGAAGATTCCCGCCGAACCGATCCTGTTCAACAAGGCGCCGTCATGCATCGTCGGACCGAACGACCCGATCGTCATTCCGCGGGGATCGCAGAAGACCGATTGGGAAGTGGAACTGGCCGTCGTCGTCGGTGAAACCGCGTCGTACGTTCCGGAGAGCGAAGTCCCCGACGTGATCGCGGGCTACACGATCTGCCACGACGTTTCGGAACGCGCCTTCCAGCTCGATCACGGCGGGCAGTGGATGAAAGGGAAGGGTTGTCCGAGCTTCGGCCCGCTTGGTCCGTGGCTCGTGACGCCGGACGAGATCGCCGATGTGCAGCGGCTGGCCTTGTGGCTCGACGTGAACGGCGAGCGCATGCAGAGCGGATCCACGGAACGGATGATTTTCAACATCAATTTCCTGGTGTCATACATCTCGCGCTTCATGAAGCTGCAGCCGGGCGACGTGATCACGACCGGGACTCCGCCCGGCGTAGGGATGGGAAAAAATCCGCCGCGATTTCTGCGGGCGGGCGACCGCGTGACGCTCGGAATCGACGGGCTCGGCGCGCAGACGCAAGGGGTTGCGAATTCGTCACCCTAGATGGTAACGATAGCAGTCCGCCCTGGGAACTGAGCCGCGTGGGCACAGGCGATTGCTCGCGCTGGCGGCGTTTTTGTAATGAATTCGCGCATATTTCTCTTGGATTGCGAGTCGCCGGACGCTTCCCACAAAATAGTTGCATCGATGATATCGTTATCATATTCTGAACGCCTAGAAGGGCTGCAAGCCAATAATACAAGGGGGGATTCCATGAACAACGTCTCAATGCGAGCTTTGTCCGCGGCCGCGACTTTGGCCATTTCAACGGTGGCCATGAGCGCCGACGATCCGATGGATGAAGTCATCGTCACCGCACAGAAAACACAGGAAGGCTCGATCGGCGGTTGGCTTCCGACTCCGCTTCCCGAGCTGCCGCGTACCGTCATGATCGTCGACGAAGAAGTGCTCCAGCGGCAGTTCGTGTCGACGACCAAGGACATCATCAAGAATGTCCCCGGCGTGCAGATCCTTCCTGACAACAATCTCGCGGGCTATCAAACGCCCATCATCCGCGGCATCGGCGCCACGCAGTACTTCGAGGGACAGTACAGCGCGGGTATCGCCACTAGCATTCCCGAGGCCATCGGCGGCGCCGAAGTGCTGCAGGGTTTCAACTCGCTGCAGTTCGCCGTCGACACCGGCGGCGGATCGGTGAACTACTTCCTGAAGCGGCCCACCGGCGAGAATTTCCTGCAGACCGAACTGCAGGGCAACAACTGGGGCGGCGCAAAGCTCGTCGTCGACGGCAACTACCACGTGGGGCCGGGCGATACCGATGGTGTGCGCTTCGTCGCCGTCGCCGATCGCGATCAGAGCTATGTGCGCGACTTTCCGCGCAGGGAAGGCAACAAAGGCGTCTTCATGTGGCGCTACTCCGGCCTCGCGGGCATCCAGATGGACCTGGACCTTTCGGCTTGGGACATCAAGAACGACCCGAACAACAAGTTCATCCCCGTCGGTACCGTGCCGACCGTGCCGATCCCCGAACTGGACCCGCGGACTAACTACGGGCAGTCCTGGTCGGAGCATTCGGAACGCAAGGGGCACCAGATCGGCTTCAAGATGAGCAAGGAGTTCGGCAACTGGCGCGCGCTGGCGGCCGTGGCCTACGACCGCACGACGTACTACAACAACGCCTGCAACATCAACAATCCGAACTTCGTGACGGGCGAGGCCAGCTACGACTGCCGGGATAGCACGTTCGGCCCGCTGTGGGACAAGCAGATCCGCTTTGACCTCACGGGCAAGGCGCACTTCCTCGGCCTCGATCACTACATGGCGATGGGTTTCCGCCAGTCCGGCCAGGACTGGAAGCAGCTGCTCACGTCGCAGGTCTTCGACTCTCCGCTGTATCTCACGCAGAACATCTTCGAGCCGCGCACGTATCCCAAGCCCACGACCTTCACGGAAGCCCCGAACCAGTACCGCAGCACCTTCGACGACAAGGTGTATTACTTCCAGGACAAGATTTCGGCCGGCAGCAAGGTCGACATCTGGGCCGGCGTCGGCTACGTCGAAAACGATGGCAGCCATGGTCCGACCATGGTGGAGAATCAGCTGCCCCTGACACACGTGGTCGTGCCGAGCGGCGGCGTCGTGTTCAAGGCGAATAACTGGAGTAACTACTACGTCAGTTATGCAGAAGGTGTGTCGCGCGCCGACGTCGTCGGCACCAGCGATCCGACCATCGTCAATCCGGGCACGCTGATTCCGGCCGTGGCTTCCAAGTCGTACGAAATCGGCGGCAAGTGGACCCTCGCCGAACGCATGCAGCTCAATCTCGCGGTCTTCAAGATGACGCAGCCGTTCGTCATCAATGAGCTGGTGCAAGAGATTCCGCCCCGATACAAGCGCTATGCGGGTGGCCTCGCCGAGTACAAAGGCTTCAGCCTCGACTTCCGCGGCAAGCTCACGCGCAGCCTCGAAGTGCAGGGCGGCTTCACTTCGGTGGATCCGGTGCAGAAGACGACCGAAGATCCGTCGCTGGAAGGAAAGAAGTCGGCCGGCGTCTCTCGTCAATCCGGTGTGGTCAACCTGATCTGGGATGCGGGCGAGACCGGCGGCCTGTCGCTCGACGGTGGCGTGTACTACCAGAGCAACATGTTTCTCAACCCGCAGAACACCTATCGGCTCGACGGATTCACGCGCGTCGACCTGGGTGCGACCTATGACACTTCGTGGAGCGACAACGATGTCCGCCTGCGACTGTTGCTCGAGAACGCGCTGGACGACAAGTTCTATTACGGCTTTTCGGGTGGCTTCCAGCTGGCCGCGCCGCGGACGCTGCGCGCCTCCGTCGTCGTGCGGTTCTGAGATAAACCATGTCCGAGCGAAAAGGGACCTGGAATCGCCGCGAGGCCATCGGCCTCGCGGCGTCCGCCATCGCCGTCGCGGGCTGCAAGCCCTCGACCCATGACTCCGCGGCGTCCGCCACCCGGCTCGCCAACCAGACCTCCCTCCTGGGGGCGAGTGATTCGGGTGGCGGCGCGCTGCGCCTGGCATCCCTGCAGAGCAGCGCTTCGAAGTTTGAATGGCTGGCACGGACACAAGCGATCGCCCCCGCGGTCGTCGTCGGTGGCCAGCCGCAAGGCGCCTGGAATGCGGCCAGCGGCGAGTCGAAGGATTCTTCGCTGGCCTTTCAGGCGCGTACGGACGCCGGGCTCGAATCCACGCTGATGATCTCCGCGTATGCGGACAGCGGTGCATTCCGCTGGCAGCAGGCCTATCGCAACTTGGGCGAGGGCGCGATCGGGCCCGTGAGTGAGTACGGCGCCATCGATCTCACGTTGCGCGCGGATCTCGGACCGCTCGTCGTGCACTGTGTACGTCGTGACTCGGATTATTTCCGCGAAGCGTTGCCCTTCAGAAGCCATCTCGCGGTCAAGGGCGGCGGCTGGAACGCACCCAGCCACGCCGGGTTATTTTTTCTCGAAGCCGCCGATCACGGTGAATTCCTGGTTCTCGGCGTTCAGCACGAACGCGACTGGACCTTGACTCTCGATACCACCACCGACGGCACCAGGCTCGCGGTGACGTTCTCCAATCTCGAACATCCCCTGACCGCCGGGCAGGCGCTCGAAGCTCCACCTATCTACATTGGCGCGGTGCGCGGCACGCTCGACGATGCCGTCAATCTGTCGCTCATGCATCTGCGTGGCCACATCCTGCCGATCACTCTCGAAAACACGCCGTGGATCGGCTACGACATCTGGTCCACGGACGGCGCCAACGTCGAGAAGAACATTCTCGACGAGGTCGAGTTCGCCGCGGGACTCGGTATCGATCTCTTTTATCTGGATGCGTCCTGGTACAAGAATTCTTCCCGGCGCGGAACGGGTGACTGGGGCAAGGGCCTCGGATCTTACGAAGAGGATCGCCTCAAGTTTCCGCGTGGGCTCCGCCATCTCTCCGACAAGGTGCATGCCGCGGGCATGAAGTTCGGCCTGTGGGTGGGGCCCAACATCGTCGATATCGAACTGGTCGGGCGCGAAATTCCCCCGCAGTGGCTGGCCCAGGAGAACGGCAAGCCGCGCGAGCTCGCCATCTCGAGCTGGGAGCACAAGTGCGTGCAGGTCTGCCTCGGCTCGCCGGATTACGCCGAGCATCTGAAGAAAGAATTGACGCGGCTCATTCGCGACTACGATCTCGACTGGCTCAAGTGGGACAACTCCGGACTGCCCGGCATTCCCGCCGTCTGCACGCGCGGCGATCATGGCCACGCACCGGGTGCCGGTAGTTCGGCGGCGCTCGAGAACGAATACGCCGTCTTCAAGCACCTGCACGAAACCTTTCCGAAGCTCACGCTGGAGCAGTGCGGTTATGGCAGCCGCATCGATTTCGGTCGCGCCGAATACGTGCGCGCCAACTGGTGCAGCGACAAGACGTTCCCCTCCGACAGCGTGCGGTCGAATGCGATGGCATGCGCCACCGTGTTCCCATCCGCCTGGAATGCGGCCTGGATCGTGAGAGAGGACCAGGAGTTCTTCTCTTATAAAGAGAATCACCAGATCGACTCCGGCATTCGAAGCCGGATGCTAGGCATGTTCGGCGTGGGCACGCTGAACGGCCAGATGTCGCAGCGGGTCTCTCTATATCCAGCACCCATCATCGAGCGATTCAAGGCGAGCGTCGGCGTCTATAAGCAGTACCGCCACCTGCTTTCGCAGCCGGTGAGCTTTCCGTTCCAACCGTACGGCCGCAGTCCCCAGGGCTGGGATGCCGTGCAATTCACGAAGGCGGACAGCACCGAGTCCGTCCTGCTCTGCTTCCGCGGCGCCAGCACCCAGACGCAGTCGGTCCTGAAGCTCGGGCGGCTCAAGCCGAACACGAACTATCGGGTCCGGCGCGTGGATGCGAATACCGTTGAGAAGGTGTCCGGGGCCGAGCTCATGAAAGCCGGGCTCTTGGTCGAGCTAACGTTGGCCGGCGCCTCGGAAGTCGTGCTGATCGACGCCGTCACTTAGCGAGGCACGGCGCTCCTTTACCAGACCGTTATTTTGCTTTTGGATAGGAGCTGTCTGTTCGCTTTTTCAAACGGGCTTTACTCACCGCAACGTGCCCGTCCTGCGGCTGGTAACCGATGGTGCGGCGGGTTTCGTCGATGTCCCAACGCATGCCAGGATTGGCCGACATGAGATTCAATATCGCAAAGGACACATTCTCTGCAACGATCGCTCGTTCTACACCGTGGCAAAGGTCGTGATCACTCAGCCACATGCGCTGTCCCCAGACGCCATTTTCCATGTGAGGACCAGGAACATTGCCCTCGGCATGTTGGCAATCGCCGATGCGTAATGCGATGAACGAGATCCCCGTACGCTGCGAAAGATCTCGCCCTGCGCGCTCGCCAAACAGTTTTCCGCAGCCGTAGGGATTGATCGGCCACGGCGACAGCGAAGTCGTCAGCCGCTGCCTTTCGAAGCGATAGCCCGCCATCACCCAATTTGAGCTCGCAAAGACCAGGCGTTTCGGACCGAATTCTTCCGCCGCCCTGAAGACATTCAGAGTCAAGTCGATGTTATGCCGCTGCACGGAAGCCCAGGTTGCAGTGGAGTATGGATTTCCTGCCAAGTGGATAGCGGTATCCACGCCTTCGAAATGCCGTGCCCAATCCTTGTCGTACTCCGATAGATCGGCCGTAAATACCCGCGGATCCGCAGCGCGATTGAGGCACAGCAATCGCAGGTCATAGATAGCCAGCGACTCAATATGCTTTCGCAACTTGGTGCCGATGCTGCCAGTCGCTCCTGTAATGAGAACGGTCCCAGTCATTCATGCCACGCTTTGATCGGACGTCGTTTCAACTGGTATGGCTCGTAACGCGCCAACGCGATGGGTGGTTCTTGTGAAGGCAATTGCGCAAGGGCGCCTGCAATGTTGAGCGCCACTTGCACGACCTTTGTGTCTTGGGTGGCCTCGCAAAACCGCAACACCTAGTCACCATATGATAACGATCCCATATTTGGAGGCAAGATCCCGGGTGCGAGCTGATTTATGCATCTCACAAGCGAATTGCAGAACGAACATCAAACATGGCGCGACCTGAAAATGTTGCTGACATGATATCGTTATCATATAGTTCGCTGGATGTCCGGGCGACGTGACGCCAACGTACGTCGGCATGGAGCAATAGAGCGACGGTGAAGTCATTGCGGACAGGTGAGGGGACTGTGCGAATCACAAAGAACAATGGACTCGAAGGAACCACTGTCTCGTCCTGGGCGCCAAGGTCGCGTCCGTGGTACTCGCAGACAGCTCGCCGGCCGGTGAGGTCGCGTACGCAGCCGAATCTTTTCGTCTTGTTCTTGCTGATGAGTTGCACCGCGCCTGCTCTTGCCGAGCCTGTAAAGCCTGCGTGCCAGGGCCAAGATGTTGAGATTCGTCTTGGCACGCTGAAAGTAGTCCTCGATCCCAAATTTCCCCGCGTACTGGCTTACGAAGTTGAGGGGCGCGGGCAGCTGCTTGCCGCTAGTGCCGAGAGTCAGGCGCTCATCGAGCTGAATGACAAGATCTATGGTGCAGGGGACTACACAGTTGCATGTGTGGTGGCCGATAACTCGACAGTCGATTACACGGTCGCCGTGAAGGCGCTCGGCCTGCGGCTGGGTTTTCGCTTTCAGGCGCTGGCGGATGAGTTGTCCCTGAAGCTCACGACTGTCGAGGAGCAGGACGGATTCAGGCTCACTACCTTGAGCTTTCCCGATCATCAACTCGTCCGCGTCCCGGCCAGCAATTCGACCGCCAGCATGTATCGGAGCGAGTACTACAGGCGCACGTGGAAGGACAAGGAATACATGGCTGGCTACGATCAGCCCAAGCCATTCTTCAGTTCGGCCATCGGCGAGGAAGACGGCGAGTTGTATCCGCGGATGGGAAATTGGGCCTCCGCGAGCATGAATGGCATTACGGCTACGCTCGCGAGCAACATCCCGTACTGGAAGATCCGCAGCCAGTTTCTGGGTTACGACGCGCGCGCAACAGATTTTGCGTTCTGGCTCGGCACCTATAACTACCGGCTACGCGGCGCTGTGCAGCCCCTGCTCGAGGCGCGAGTCGCGCTGCTGACGAAAGACGCAAACGGCGACGGCCGGCTCGACTGGATGGAGGCCGCGCTGTGGCATCGAGACCTGTTGCGCAATCCGAGCCCGGTCTTCGACCCGGCTACCGGATTCTCATACAAGGTCATGAACGACTGGTTAGATCAGCCAGGCAATGAGCCAGCCACGACCTTCGAGGAGACGCTGCAGCTGATCAAGCGAATCTCGATCATCACGGGCAACACCAGACAGGTCGCCGCGCTCACCGGATGGCAGAACAAGGGGCACGACTCAGGTTGGCCATATTTCAACAAGGTTAACGAAGCACTAGGCGGGCTGCAGAAACTCGAGTGGCTGGCGCGCGAGGCCAAGAAGTACAACGCAACGCTCAGCTATCACCTCAATCTCGACGATTCGAATGAGAACACCCCGGGTTTCGAGCGCAGCATCCCCGTATTGGCGGCCGGGCGCGACGGCAAACCATATCCATGGAGCGTCTATTTCACCGGCGGACCGCAGGTCTATCGCATCTCCCATACGAAGGATCTGGAATCAGGATTTTTTGAAGAGCGCGTGATGGCGTTCTTGAACACCGTCCCGAAGACCAGCTCTATTCAGCTCGATACATTCCGCCCGTTCAGCATCAGCTTCGGGCCCGGCGAGAACATCGGCATGGTCGATGAGGCTGTGAGCTCAGCTCGAATCGTGGAGTGGTTCCACAAGCGGGGCATCGCCGTGTCGTCGGAAGGACCGGTGGATGCGCTCTACGGCGTACTCGACGCCACCTATCACCTGTTTGCGCGAACGGATCCGTTTCACATCTTGATGACCTACGGAAAAATTTATGGCGGCGGCAAGTATTCGGAAGGTCCGGGGCAGGTCCTGGGATGGGCGCACAACCAGGACTTGGTCATGCGACCCATCGAGTGGCGTGAGCCCAAATTCAACATTCACATGCGCTGGAATCCGGTCACGGACGACGAAATTCGGGACATCTATTACCTAGGGAATCTGACGCAGGGCTATCTCGGTAGTAAGCATCTCGTGTGGCTTGGTGAAGACACGCCAGAGCCCACCGCGGCAGCAGAGGCGGCGCAGGCCGGCACGATCAAGGCGGATGCCGCCACGCCAGCCTACGTCGGGCGGTTCGAGGATGGCACCGTCTCGCGGGTTTCGTCATCGGGTCAGTGGACGGTGATCGATAACGGAGCGACCACGGTGGACGGGGACTACCGCGCCATACCGCATGGTGACTCCGAGATCCTGTTGTATTCGGTCGCCGGTCGAACGGCAGAGGTGCGCATCCCGAGCGCTTGGGCGCGCAAGAAGTTGGTCCTCACCGAAGTGGAGGCGCCGGGCAAGTCCGCCTCCGTACGACGCATCGCGCAATCGTCGTCCGTGACGATCGAGTTGCGCCCGCGAGTTCCTTATCGACTGCGAATCGAACAATAGCCTGGTCGGCCAAGGGAGGAAAAGCAAATGCGGTCATGTCTCGGTATCACGCCAAGGGCGCTCGGACTCATTGCCGGCTTGCTCGGCTACGTGAGCGTCTCGCACGCAGATGTTCCCAACCTTGACAACCTGGCTACCTACACACTCCCGGCCGCTGCCTGGAGCGATCGTCACTCGGACATCGGCGTCACCTGGCCACAGGAGTCCAAGGGCGGATTGCAGCAGCTAACTACCTTCGTGGGTTGGTGGGGATCGTCGATCAGCGACCAGCTGCTGAAGATGGCCATCGATGCCTGCCGCAGGGCCGGCAAATACATCGGCATCTGCGGTCAGGGACCATCCGATCATCCCGACCTCGCTCGCTGGCTGGTCGATCAGGGCATCGAAAGCATGTCCTTGAATCCAGACACGGTGGTTCAGACCTGGATGTTTCTAGCAGGAGAAGAACTGCCGGAATGCAATGCGTGAACCCGCGTGCGCGCTCAACGCCTTTCGACGCTTCCTCGATCGGAACGTGGGCGATAGTCGTCTTCATCGCCGCCGCGATGACAGTGCCAAATACGCTATACGCGCAGGAGCCAGCGTCTTCGCCGCGCGCTGATGAGGTTCCCGACCGCGTGCGTTATGAAGCGTCCTGGTACGGGCAATTCTCCCCGAGCACGGCTCTCGATATGGTGAACCGAACACCAGGTTTTGTACCGGACATGAGCGGGGCGAATCGGCGCGGGCTTTCCGGCGCCGCCGGCAACGTGCTGATCGATGGCGAGCGTCCCAGTGCCAAGAGTCAGACGCTCACCGATATCCTGCAGCGCATTCCCGCGAAACAGGTCGCGTGCATCGAGATCCTCCGTGGCGCCGAAGTCGCCGGCGACCCCTCGGGAGCGCCCGCGTTGGCCAATGTCGTTCGCACGCTCTCCGCGGGCGCCGGGACATGGTCAACTGGATTCGAATATGCGCCGCGGCAGAAGTTGGCGCCGAACGGATTCCTGTCGTGGAGCGGCCGGACCGGAGCCACGGATTTTGCGATCGGAGCTTCCTACGGCGGCTTCCGGCGCGACCTGCCAGGCGCACGTCGGGTCGAGGATGCGTCGGGTAGCTTGATCGCCCGGCGCGTCGATGCATCGCCGCGCGAATACGCCGAGCATACCGTCAATGCGGAATGGGCCCGCGCGGTCCTCGGCGGACGCCTTGCGCTGACAGGCGAAGTGTCCTATTCGAGTTATGACGAGAACTCGACACTGCTGACCAACGCCCCGGGCGGCGACCGGCTGGAGGACGAAGCCACTCCCTACACGGGGATCACACACACGTACGAAAGTGGCCTGAATTTCGAACGCGGCCTCGGCTCGTGGGATCTCGAGCTGGCCGCATTGCTGACGCGCAGTCGATCCACAACCGATGTCGCGTCGACCCATCGCGACAGTTCATTCGTGGTGGACACGGAGTCCACGCAAGCGCTCGCGCGACGTCGCGGTGAATCGATTGCGCGCTTCACCGTGTCGCGAAATCTCGCCACCCATCGCGTGGAAGCTGGCATGGAAGCCGCCATCAATACGCTTGACGCAGCCACGAGTCAGCTGCAAAACCTCGGCGCCGGGTGGACTCCAACCTATGTTCCGAACTCCAATGTGCGAGTCGAAGAAGCGCGCCAGGAAACATTCGCGGGTTACATCTGGCGACCGCGCAGCCCATGGTCCATGGAAGCCCGCGTTACCGCCGAGATGTCACGCCTCGATTTTGCAGGCGACGTCAATCGGTCGGTGAGTTTTCTTCACTGGAAGCCACTGCTGCAGATCGCCCGGGTTTTCGGTGGCCGCAATCAACTGCAATTCCGGTTTTTTCGCGACGTTGGCCAAATCGACTTCAACGATTTCGTCTCCGTCCCATCGCTTGCCGACGATGTCGTCAATGGCGGCAATCCCACATTGCGTCCCGAAACTTCGTGGCGCGCTGAGGTCGGGGCCGACTTGCGGATCGGCCGTGACGCCGCTTTCGCCATCAAAGGCTTTCATTACAGGCTCGATGACGCCGTCGACCTGATTCCGATCGGAGCGCCCGGAAAACAAATCGACGCTCCCGCCAACATTGGCGACGGCACCGTCACGGGCGTCGATCTGACGTACAACGCGCCACTACCTGCGATCGTTCCGGGAGGCGCCATCGGCGTCGTCGCGACATTGCAGGATGCGGAGATTGTGGATCCGATCACCGGCGAGCAACGCACGATCTCGAATTTCCAGACTGCCCAGCTCAAGGGCGAATTTCGCCAGGACATTGCGGCGCGGCGTTTCGCATGGGGAATCAACTACTGGCAAAATTCTTCGAGCCAAAGATTCCGTTTTGCCGAGATCGACACGCATCGGCCGAGTCCGTCGCTCGATCTTTTTTTTGAGACAACGGCAATCGAAACGCTGAAAGTGCGGCTGAGCGCCTTGTCGGTACTCGGCACTCCGGAATTGCGCGAGCGGGTTTTCTTCGCGCCGGATCGCACCGGCGCAATAACCTCGGTCGAAAGCAGTGAACGGCGCCCCGGACACTGGTGGATGCTGTCGTTGTCCGGCAGCCTCTGATGGCGCCGAAGGCGAAGCCCATGCTCGGCTTCACTTACGGCTTCCTGCTTTTCCGGCGGGTTTCGTCTGAAGTCATCGGCCTGGCGCTTTGGTGCCGGTCTCGCAGCATCCACAGGAGTTTTTTGATCTTTGCCAGCGTGGCGCTTGCCCGCATGGCAGCCAGGGGATGTTGATTCCTCCCTTTCCACCAACCTCTCCCTGATCTTGCAGCCTATTTCGGCACCGGCGTTGTTCGCCATTGCCGCACACGAGCTTGATTAGGGCGCGCAATCATCGCGGAAGTTGGTGAAGTGAAGTCTTCTGCTGCTGCACGGAGCACGTTTCCTCAGTTCTTTTTCTTTTGCATCCTGCCGATCTCGCTGAGCAGCGCCTGCGGCGACACGGGGCGATCGAGGAAGCCACGCAGTAGCTGTGCCGTCTCGTGCGTCTGTCCCGAGCTCAACAAATTCTGCGACAGCCACGAGAACCAACGCTCGTCACCTGTATCGAACGGACCGAGCTGCGTCGCAATCCGCTTTCGAAGATCCGCAGTCACGACTGCCCCCAGACCGTAGTTCACCATGTAGCCCGGCGAGTCCACGAGCTGCACGCGCACCAGCCACCATGAGAGTTCCGGATGCGGAATCACGTTCAGGTAGCGATTGGTGATCTCCGTCCACACAACGTTCGGGTCTTGCGTCGGCCCGCGCAGCATGCGCAGCTCGAACAGCGCCCATGCGACGTCGAGCATGACGCTCGAGTACAGCGCGCGCAGTGAAGAATCTTCAGCCGAGCTGCGGCCGAGATATTTCTGCTGCCACGCGGGCTCGTATGTGCTCCACGACGTCACGTCCGCGAACGCTTCGTAGAACAGCGGGTCGCCGAGATCCATGAATGCAGGTCGTGTGCGCAGCGCCATCATGTGCACCACGTGCCCGTTCTCGTGCACCAGCTCATTCATGAGGCCGAGACCACCGCGCGCGTAGTTCCCCGAGACTCGCGTGAGCGTCGGATCCCACTTGCCATCACGCGTGCGGCCGCGCTTCACATAGTCCGTATAGGCGAGCGGTGCTTTACCCGGCCGCGGATCGAGATCGTAGATCACGTTCCATGCGGTGAGCTGCGCGCCGAGATCGCGATAGAACCGTTCGTTGATCGGCTGGAACGCCTCGCGCGCAATCGTTTCGCCGAGCTCGCGCTCGGTCGCGCCGCCTCGATAGCGATAGTCCCACGGCTCCATCGGCTTGCCGTCGTTCGCGTTGCGCCATGCGTCCAGGATCTGCAGGAGCCAGTTCTCAACCTCTGCCGTCGACGCACCAACCGTCTTAGCTGCTGCGTCGATCGCGGTTCCTTCCCTGCGACCGCGCTCCGCGGCCATCGCGATGACGCGTCGATACGGACTGTCGCGCTCGCTCTTGCCGTTGATCGACTGCCACAGCGGCACGAACTGCAGGAACAGCTTCCTGCGACGCTCGGGCTCATCCATGCGAGTGAGCAGATCGAAGGCGCCGACGCGCGTCACCTTTTCACCTTCGAAATCGAGCGAGTTCGACAGCGCGCCGAAGCACGCATACAAGGCTTCGCGCAGCGCTGCGTACTCGATGTCCTTGACCTGTGCGTCTTCGCACTTGCCGCTGGGCGCGAGCGAGCCGCTCTCTTCGGCGTCGGCCATGCTTTTTCGCATGATGTCGATGGCTCTCCGGTCGGCCGGCGAGAGGTCCCGTCCGGCAAGATCCTTCAGACGCCGCTGCACATCCTCACGTGCCTGTTGTTGCAGGTGGACCCATTCGATGCGGGTCCTGCCCTGGTAGCTGTCCCGCAGGCCGGACTCGATCAGGCTGATGGCCCCCGAGGCGTCGTTGAAGTCGGCATAGGCGTTCTCGATCCCGTTCAGGGATGCCGGCTGGGAGGCAGACCGGGTGCTGGCCGCACCGCCGAGTGCCAGGGCGGCCATAAGCAACGTAACCAGCTTGCGCATGTTCATGTGCGGGGAGTTTATCTTTGCGCGCCAGACGGTTCCTCCCTTTCCACCAGTTTCTCACTTGTCATTCGGCTTTGAGCGCCGCGGCGGGTTTGGCCCGCGCAACTAGATAGCAATGCGTTGCCACCGTGATGAGTGCGACGAAGATTGCGCTCGCGGTGGCCATCACGAACACCCACAGTTCGAGATCGATGCGGTACGCAAATCCGTCGAGCCAGCGATTCATGAGCCAGCCCACGACCGGCCAGGCGAGCAGGCTTGCCCACAGCACCGGCTGCGTAAACTGCCACAGCAGCAACCGCATGATGTCGCCGCTCGAGGCGCCCATCGCTTTGCGCAGGCCGATTTCGCGCACGCGTCGTTCCGTCGTGGATGCCGACAGCCCAAACAATCCGAGGCAGGCGAGCAGGACGGCGACAGCGGCGAACAGTGCAAAGATTTGTGCCTGTTTGAGATCCGCCGCGTAGAGGTCGCGGATGTGCTCGTCGACGAAAAATTTCTTCAACGGCTGATTCATGCCGGCTTTCCGCCAGGCGGCGTCGATGGCCTGCAACGCTTCGGGAATCTGCCTTCCGGCGAGTTTGAGATGGATCTGATCGGACTTGTTGCCCGCATAGACGTACACCGTCGGTAGGATCTCCTTTCGCAGCGAACCCAACGAGAAATCCTCGACGACGCCGATGACCTCGCTGCCGCCGACGGTCTGTCCCACGGCGCCTTCGGGCGACGTGAAACCGAACGTCTTTACGGCCGTCTCGTTGATGACCAAGCGTGCCGGTTTTCGCTCGCCTTGCGCATACGCCGTGTCACCGCGTTCGAGTGAGAAGAGCCGGCCCGCGCGCGGCCGGATTCCATAGACGTCGAACGACGCCGAATCGACGGGCACGAACGACGCATTCACCGTGATTCCGCCTTTGAGGTCGACTGCGCCGAAGCTGCTGGCCGTGAACAGTTCCGAACCCGTGCAAGCGACCCCACGCACGCCGCCGATCGCGAGCAACTCGTTCATGAGCGCCGGCCTGCACTCGGCTCCGAGTTCTACCACTTGGTCTGTATTCACGCGCATTTCGAGTGCTAGCACTTGGTCTGTATTCACGCGCAGCGCGTCGGTAGTCGCGTACTCACGCTGTCGGTATATGACTGCGGCCGTAATCGTGAGACCGATGAGGATCGCAAACTGCAGCGTTACCAAGATGCGTCGAAGGGCGTTAGCTCCTTCGGGCGCGATGGCATGGCCGCGCAAGACGGTCGCGGGACGGAAGCTTGACAGCACGAAAGCCGGGTAAGCGCCGGCCAGTAAGCCGAGCGCGAGGCCGGCGGCCGCGAGCGTTGTCAACATGTGCGGATCGCGGCCGTATTCGAGCATCACGCCACCGCCCAGGAACGCGTCGACTTGCGGCAGTACCAGCTCGACTACCGCGAGGCCGAAGATCGACGCAACGACCACGAAGAGAAGCGACTCGCCGACGAACTGCACGATCAGCTGGCCTCGGCTCGCGCCGGTGGACTTCCGAACGCCGACCTCGATCGCGCGGCGGGTTGATCGCGCAGTAGAGAGGTTGACGAAGTTCACGCAGGCGAGGAACAGCACCAGCACGCCGATGAGCACTGAAAACGCGATGCGCGTCCTGACTCCCGGATTCAGACCTTCGAACAGGTGGATCTGATCGAGGCGCAATGGAATGAGCGTGACCTTCATCGAAGGCGGTCGCCCCGTCCAGATCGCATCCATGACAGAGAACGCGTCCGTCTCGATGCGCGCCGTAGAAGCCCCGGGCGCGAGCCGGAAATAGGTCAGTGACGAGACGGTAAAGCCGCCGCCGTCGTTAGGAGTGGCATCCATGCGCGCGAGCTCAGAATGTGCGGCCAGTCCGGACGCAAAGATGCCGGTCTCCAGCTCGGTGCGATACGCCGGCAGATCGCGAATGACGGCATTCACCGTCATCGGTTCACCACCGATCTCGATGCGGCGGCCGACCACGTTCTCCTTGTTGAAGTACTTGATGGCCATGCCTCGGGTCAGCACGACGCCATCCGGCCGCGACAGCGCCTGCTGCAAGTCTCCGTGCAATGTCGGCAACTCGAAGACCCCGAACACGTTGGGATCGGCCCAGTAGATCAACTCCTCCTTCGTGAGTACGTCACCATTGCGCACCGGAGTCGCCTGAAGCGCGAGCCGCGTGATCGCCGAGATTTCGCCGAAGCGAGCTTTGAGCAAGCCAGCAACCTGGTGATTGCTCTGCAGCTTGTAGTCGGTCGGATGGCCAGTCGGGATGATCGCGTTCACAGCGAGATAGGTTTCGAGGTAGTTCGGAATGAAATCGTTGTGCGTGAGCTCGGCGCGTACGATGACGAACATGAGCACCGACGTCGCCACGCCGATTGCGAGACCCGCCGTATTGATCGTCGCGAAGAGCCGGTTACCCGACGCGTGCGCCAGCGCGGACTTCCAGTAGTTCCAGATCATGCGGCGAGCAGAGTGTCGCTCACGAGGCGACCGTCCAGCATGTTGAGCGTGCGGTTCGCAGCGGCCGCATGCACCTGTGAGTGAGTCACCATGACTACCGTGGTGCCGGCGCTCACGAGTACGCCGAGTAG
>Ga0193752_1000504_pt1 | contig 37050 bp, 30 predicted proteins | sample H1c1metaG_FD_144924 | JGI IMG/M metagenome (GOLD analysis project Ga0193752, IMG submission 144924) | Soil microbial communities from a riparian zone of the East river system, Colorado, United States - H1c1 | ecosystem: Environmental > Terrestrial > Soil > Riparian zone | place: USA: East River... | reverse complement strand
GCGAAGTCTGATCCTTAAACGAAAAATGGCTGGATGGGATGATAAATACCTGATTCGCTTACTAAAACTGGCCGCAATTTAAATGCGTGTTGCCCTGACCAGGGCACTAAGATTCACGAAGGCTTTCTTCTTAGTGCTTCCTTGTGTCTTTGTGGCTTCCTTCGGCAAGCTCAGGACGGCAAAAAAACAACGCGCAAGTCCGTGGTAGTGGCACTCACCATCCGTAATAAATGCAACTCCCAAACTCCTGCCCGCAAATACCGCAATTCCGGTCAAACCCGTTTGCCAATGGCACTATACGGGTGTTGAATTGTGGCACCACGAATCGCAAGCGCCGGATGTAAAAGTGAGCATGCTCTCCCCGGAGACCGTTTCCGTAACGGAAAATTTCAGTCAAACATACAACGGCACCGATAAGGTGGTGTATTCGTTTTACAACATCAGCAACCGCGCATTGTTGCTCACGTACACGGGAACACCCGAGCACTCCATATTCATTGATCCGGAACCCGAACCCGAACGGTTCGATATTTACGTGAGTAAAACGTACAACGGCAAGCGGAGCAAGATCGGAACCATTTACAAGTGATCCGAGGGAATGGTGATTATGTAACGCCTTCGGCGTGTCGCCACAGATTCGCAGATTTAAAAAATTAATGCTCAATTAATTTCATGACCGAACAACCACAAGAATCTGTGAAGATTCAATCCTAGAATCTGCGTAATCTGCGAATCTGTGGCAAACGGGTCCGCCGCGGCGGACCCAGGTTAAGATTTGAATTCATCAATTCGAGATAATCGAGAATGATTGTACTGGACAAGAATAACTATCCGATGTACAGATTCTCACGTTTGGCGTGATGGACCTGAGCGATGAGGTTAATTTGCCTGTCGTTTTCTGCCCATCATTTACGCCATCCTTTGTATCTTCGTGAGCATTCACAACCCATTATTCCTATGCGCGCTTTATCCATTATTGGAATCATTATGAGTCTCGGTGGAGTACTCACCTCTATCTATGTAATGACCGAAAGCCGGTGTTACTGCTACTGTTCCGACGATTATTTTTCCAGCGGAAGTTCCACTCCCGACGAAGCCGTTGGTGGTGGATTGATCATGATGCTCACCAGCGTATTTTTCCTGGTATTCTCCATCATTTCTACCGTGGTGAGTTTCGGAAAAAAAGACAACCCGGTTGTTGCAGAGCCAATGACGTACAACCAACCGTTCACTACGTATCCGCCTTACCAGCAACAACCGCAAACACCGTACACTGCGCCAACCCAGAATCCGTATACGCAGCCGTTTAACAATCCGTACACGCAACAACCACCGCAGAATAATCCGTATCAGAATCCACCGGTAAATAATCCGTACCAGGCTCCACCTCCAGCGAATCCATACCAGCATGGCCCTTCGGGCAATCCGCCGGTGAACAATCCGTATCAGAATCCAAGTCAGCCGAAGAATCCATACCAGAATCCGACGCCGCCACCTCCTCCTGCTCCACCTAAAAATCCATACGAGAACCCGTATCAAAATCCGAATTCACCACCGCCGCCACCTACACCGCCACCCGTACCTCCGAAAGAATAATGATTCAATCATTTGAATTTCAAAACTGCCAATAGACACTCGTTTACGTCGCGCAATTTTTGAATCCTTGAATATTTGAATCTTGAATTTTACGCCATGAAATTACACACGATTGATACAGGCTTTTTCAAACTCGACGGCGGCGCGATGCATGGAGTTGTACCGAAAAGTCTGTGGAGCAAGAAAAATCCGGCGGATGAAAACAACATGTGTTCGTGGGCGATGCGTTGTTTGCTCGTGGAAGACGGAGACCGTTTGATCCTTATCGACAACGGGCTGGGTACTAAACAGGATGCAAAATTCTTCAGTTATTATTTTCTGCACGGCGATGCGACGCTGGAAAAATCGCTGAAGGCAAAAGGATTTGATTTCTCCGACATCACCGATGTTTTTCTCACGCACCTGCATTTTGATCATTGCGGCGGAAGCATCAGCAAAAAAGACGATAAGCTGTACACCACTTTTCCGAAAGCAACATACTGGAGCAACGAAGAACATTGGGAATGGGCCACCAAACCCAATGCGCGGGAAAAAGCGAGTTTCCTCAAGGAAAATATTCTTCCTATCCAGGAAAGCGGACAGCTGAAGTTCTTCAAGAAAGATGAGGAACTCATTCCCGGTTTCACGGCGTGGTTTACGTATGGACATACCGGCGCTATGATGTTGCCGCATATTCAGTACAAAGGAAAAACACTGGTGTACACGGCCGACCTTTTGCCATCAGCGGCGCACGTGACCCTTCCGTGGATCATGGCGTACGATACGCAACCGTTGAAAACACTCAGCGAAAAAGAAGAATTTCTTTCGAAGGCTGCGGCGAATGAATACGTGTTGTTCTTTGAACACGATTACAAAAACGAGTGTGGCATCATTGAACAAACTGATAATAATTTCCGGGTGAAAGAAACATTTTCGCTGGAGCAAGCTTTTGAAAGATGAAAAAGAAAATCGCAGTACTCGTAACCGTTTGTTTTTCGTTCCTGGCGTATGCCGGCGGCGACATCCATTTCTCTGAAGGAAAATGGGATGCCATTAAAGCGCAAGCGAAAAAAGAAAACAAGTTTATTTTTCTCGACAGCTACACCGACTGGTGTTACTGGTGCAAAGTGATGGACAAAGAAACATTCACCGATACGTCTGTTTCCAATTTCATCAATAAGAATTTCATTTCCGTTAAACGCGAAATGGAAAAAGACGAAGAAGGCATTGCGATGAGCATGAAATACCATGTGAATGGTTTTCCGACATACCTGATTTTTTCTCCCGAAGGAGTTCTTGTGTACAAGATCATTGGTTACCGCCCGGCTGCGGATTTCCTGGGAGAACTGAACAAATCGACTGCAACAACAACGGGCCTTTATCCCGGAATGAGCACCCAGCTTGATCCCGGCTTTCCCCAGTTTTACAAAGAATCGTTTGGCACCAGCAAAAAGAGAAAATATCCTGCGCTAAAAACGGTTACCGATTTTCTCGACACGCAGAAAGACCTTTTCTCCGAAGTCAGCTGGAGCGTGATGTGGAGATTTGAACTCAATGAAAAATACGAAACCTGGGTTTTAGACAACAAAGAAAAACTGGCTTCACTCTACGGCAAAGAGGAAGTGGACAATAAAATCGCCGGGATCATTTCCATTCGCGTGGACCGTGCCGGTGAAACCAAAAACCAGGAAGCATTTGATGCCGCATTGGTGATGACTGAAAAATACTTACCGGAACAGTACGAAGATCTTTCAGTTTCGTTTTCACTTGATTTTTATCTCAAGACCGGCAACTGGAAAATGTATTCTGCAACCGTGCAGAAACACATCAGCAAAAGCGGTTATGCAAACCCGGGATTCATCAACAGCGTTTCGTGGACGATCTACGAGCAATGCCCTGATGCCGGTGTCTTGAAAGAATCGATATCCTGGATGGATTCGGTGTGCGCGAAATTTCCGGAGTACGCGTATCTCGATACGTATGCTGCGTTGCTGTACAAAGACGGGCAGTATAAAAAAGCAGAAGAGTTTGCATTGAAAGCCATCGATGCCGGTAAAGCGATAGAAGAAGATGTGAGTGCAACCGAAGCCTTGCTTGCAAACATCCGTCTCAAAATAAAATAAGCGACGCCATCCCATGGACGAACTCGCCCGAGAGAAACTTGTATTCCTGATTTCGACCCCGCTGTACGCGTTCTTCATTTTCGGTGAAGTACTGTTCAGTTATTTTCACAACCGGCATTACTACACCACGCGCGGCACATTGATGAACGTGTGGCTTTCCGTCCTGAACTTTGGTCTTGATTTTTTACTTCGCGGATTCGTTCTCCTTTTCCTGGGATTCTTTTTCACGTTTCAGTTCACAGCCATTGAAACTCCATGGATCTACTGGGTCGTGCTTTTGTTCACCGAAGATTTCATGTTCTACTGGCTGCACCGCGTCGATCATTACTGCCGTTTATTCTGGGCCGTGCATGTTACGCATCATTCTTCAGAAGAATTCAATCTCACGGTCGGATTTCGCTCTTCGGTTTTTCAACCGCTGTACCGCTTCATGTGGTTTATTCCGCTGCCGCTTCTCGGGTTCAGACCGGAAGACATCATGCTCATGTATGCCATCACGCAGATTTACGGCATTCTCATTCACACCCAGTCTGTCAAAAAACTCGGACCGCTCGAATGGTTTCTTTCAACACCATCGCATCATCGTGTGCATCATGCATCGAATGTGCGCTACCTGGACAAAAACCTGGGCATGGTATTCATCTTCTGGGACAGAATGTTCGGCACGTTTGAAGCGGAAGACGATGCGGAGCCGATCAAATATGGTTTGACCAAAAATCTGGAGAAACCGTATCACCCGGTGAAAACCATATTCCATGAATGGCTGCAGATCGTTCGCGACATGATGAAACCCGTGGGTCTCAAAGCGAAATTCATGTATGTTTTTGGTCCGCCGGGATGGAGCCATGATGGCCGTACCAAAACCGCACGGCAACTTCGCGATGAACTCAGGAAGCAAGAAGCTGTAAAAAAGTAAAATCGTTTTTTAAGAATGTGATTTTACAATTGGAAATTTATTTTCCGGGACACCAAATTGTGTTTGATGCGCCTCCGGCGCGGAGCCACAGATGCGCAGATTACGCAGATAAAAAAATTAATTTTTAATAATTTAAAACAATCATAAAAATCTGCGCAATCTGCGCATCTGTGGCAGGAGGCCGAAGGCCTTAAACCTGCGGTGCTTTAATTTGGTCATTCCCCGAATTTCCGTAACTTTTACCCATGCGATCCCTAACCGTATTTCTCCTCCTTCTGCTCCCATTCCTGGCCACTGCCCAGAACAAAAAACAGAAACAGCAATACAACGCGTACATCGTCAGCGCCGATTCTGCATACAATCTGAAGAACTACACGTTCGCCAAAGAAAAATACAAACTCGCTTCTGCCATCAAGCCGAAAGAGCAATACCCTTCGGGCCGGATCACCGAATGCGATAAGCTTATCATCACGCAAGGCGTGGAATACAAAAAATTTATTCTGCTGGGAGATTCCTGTTTTGAAAAGAAAGACTGGGTGTCGGCGAAAACGTATTACCTGCGTGCGAATGCGGTGAAACCACAGGAGCAATACGCGTCAGACCAGGCGAAGAACTGCAATTACCAGATTGTTGCGAAGAATGCGATGGAAGAACGTTACTCAGAATCCATCCGCACCGGCGATTCGTGTTTTGCCGCACGGAGCTGGTCTTGTGCAAAAGCAAATTACGAAGCAGCATCACGCACCAAACCCGAGCAACAATATCCCAAAGATAAAATTGCAGCCTGCGATGCGAAGATTGGCAAGGCCGTTGACAAAGAGCGTTACGATATTACCATTTCCGATGCCGACCGGCAATACGATGCAGGAAATTACATTGCTGCGAAACGGCTTTACAACGAAGCGTTGAATTTTAATCCGACCGCGAAATATCCGGTGGAACGGATTGCGTTGTGTGATGCGAAGATAAGCGCCCCGAAATAGGGCGCAGTCGGGAGTTGAGAGCCGGGAGTTCGGAGGCGTCGCCGATCCCTTCGAAGAAAAATTTTCTGTTGTCCGTCTTGATCGAAATTATTCTTCGAAACCTTTGGGTTAAGTCTCCGAACTCCCCGACTCCAGACTCCAAACTATCCTGAATTCAAGACGCACCCATCCATCATCTCCGACTCCCGTCTATCGCCTATCGTCTATCATCTACCCCGGATCTACATCCACAACCACCCTCAACTTCTTAAAATCCGCATGCGCCTTGAAATCCACGATCAACCGTGCAATCACTTCCTTCACTTTCGCACTGCTTGTTTCGCGTTCGATCTTCACCAGAATATTTTTGAGATACTCTTCGCGCACACGGGCAACACTCGGGTATTCCGGTCCAAGTATGCGTGAACCCATGTGCTGCCGCAATTGCGTAGCCAGGTAGTGCGAACCGTTGTCGACCAGCGTTGCATCTTTTCCCTTGATGGTAATGCGGATGATCCGGTGAAAAGGTGGGTAATGAAACTGCATCCGGTCGGCGAGCTCATTGTGATACACCGCTTCGTAATCATTCGTGATCACGCATTGAATAATGAAATGCTGCGGGTTGAACGTTTGAATAATCACTTCACCTTTTTTCTCGCGTCTTCCTGCGCGACCGGAAACCTGCGCCATCAACTGGAAAGCACGTTCGTACGCACGGAAATCGGGATAGTTCAACACCTGGTCCGCCTGCAAAATACCTACGAGCGCCACATTACCGAAGTCGAGACCTTTCGTGACCATTTGCGTTCCGACGAGAATGTTGGTCTTGCCCGTTTCAAAATCGTTGATAATATTCTGCATGCTGAATTTTCCGCGCGTCGTGTCGAGATCCATGCGTGCAACACGCGCACCGGGAAAAATGATGGCCAGTTCTTCTTCGATTTTTTCCGTGCCGAATCCTTTCAGTTTGAGATCGGTGGTGCCGCACGCTTCGCATTGCTGCGGAGGATTCGTAGCGTAACCACAGATGTGGCACTTCAGTTGGTTCGAAATTTTGTGGTACGTCAATGAAACATCGCAACGTACACAATGCGGAACGTGCCCGCACGACTGGCATTCAATGCTTGGTGCAAAACCGCGGCGGTTCTGAAAAAGGATTACCTGTTCATTGTTCTCAAGGACGCTGGTAATTTTTTCAACCAGTATTGGCGAGAAGTGCGACTTCATCAGTTTTTTGCGTGTCGCTTCTTTGACATCCGCAACAATAACTTCCGGCAATACAGCGCCACCGAAACGTTCGGTCAGTTTTGCAAAACCATACAGGTTGTGCTTCGCGTTGTAAAAACTTTCAACCGATGGCGTTGCCGAACCCAGCAACGTTTTTGCACCGTGCAGACGTGCCAGCCAGATTGCGCTTTCGCGTGCATTGTAACGCGGCGCCGGATCCTGCTGTTTGAACGATGGATCGTGTTCTTCATCTACAATCACCAGGCCCAGTTCACCGAACGGAAGAAACATCGAAGAACGTGCACCGATCACCACGCAGGGTTTTTCTTTGCGCACTTCATTCCACACTTCCACCCGCTCCTGCTCATTGAAACGCGAATGATAGATGAGCACGGCATCTGCAAAATGTTTCTGCAAACGTCCAATGAGCTGTGTCGTGAGCGCGATCTCCGGAAGCAAAAACAAAACCTGTCTACCCGCATCCAGCTGTTCGCGGATGAGGTGCGTATATACTTCTGTCTTTCCGCTCGACGTTACGCCCTGGAGCAAAACAACATTCTTTTCTTTGAAATGTTCGTGAATCGTTTGCAGCGCTTCCTGCTGGTGTTCACTCAGCGTGGCTTCAATGGTCGCGCCGCCCAGTTTCAAAATGCGCGAGACTTCCACATCAACCTGCACCAGGATTTCTTTTTTCACCAGCGAAGCCAATGCTCCCGCTTCGCCTTTGCATGCCGTTATCAGCGCGGTACGTTTCACCGGTTGTTCTGTTCCCGAATATTTTCCGGAGAGATGCAGGAAAGCCATCAACGCTTCCAGTTGTTTGAAGGCCCGCTTTTCCAGTTTGTCAAATAAGGCTTTCAGCGTTTCCTCGTCCACGTACTTTTCTGAAAGTTGAATATACGTTTCATACTTCGGACGGTAACGCTCCTTGATCTCTTCGTAAATCGTCAGCACGTCAGCGTCAATCAATTTGCGGATCAGCGGGTAAACAGTCTTGCGATCAAGAATTGCAGAAATATCTTCCAGCGAAAGGACACTTCGCACTTCAAGCGCTTCAACCAACGCGTGCGATTCATCATCGAGATGATCACGTTGTCCGTCCCACGTTGCGCTGAGCACGATGCGTGTTTCGCTTGATAACCGCAAACCCGTTGGTACAGCCGCCGACATTACTTCGCCGCGCGTGCACATGTAGTATTGCGACATCCATTCCCAGAAACTCAATTGCTTTTCCGTCACAACCGGAGTTTCATCCAGGATGGTTTCCAGGAATTTCGCTACGTACTTCGGAACTTCGGTGTGTACGCGAACCACGATCGCAGAATACAATTTGTTTTTTCCAAACTGTACAACCACACGCTGGCCGGGCAACACAAGACCATTCATGCTCTGCGGAACCCGGTAGGTGAATAAATTGGGCAACGCAAGCGGAAGAATCACATCCACAAAATAATCTGTGCGTTGATTCTCCATAATCTTCTTCGCAGTGTGTTAGTGAGAGATAGTAACAGGGAATGCAACAGCGTCCGTTTCTGACTTCAACGTCACGGTGTAATTTCCGGCTGCCAGTTTTTGCACGGGAATAATTACGGTGCCAATCCCCTGTTGTTTTTGGGAAAACACAATTTTCCCAACGCATTCCGCAATTCGACCGTAGTGGTTCCTGCGTTCTGAACATTCACAATCAATTGATCAGATACCGGATTTGGAAACACTGTTGAAATCAAAGACGTGTGTTCCTGCGCATTCAGCAAATTCAGATCCGGTGTGAGATACACGCGGAAGATTGTATCGTTGGCAATGGAAGGCTGATCATTCGGGCCTGATGCTTCAATGCCGCCGTACAAATATCCAATGAGGATTCTTCCCTGCACGTCGCGCAAACGGATCACGTCATTGCCGTACATCGGAATCGTATCCACGGGCACGAACTTCATGTTGCTTCCGAGCAAGCCCGGAAATTGCAGCTGAAGCGGAACCTGCGACCATTGACCGGTTGCGCTTTGCACCATCACCGACATGTCTGCCACAAACGGAACAAGCGAGTCAAGCGTTTGATTTCCGTTTTGCGGATTGTAATCATACATGCTGCAACCGCCCATGAGCACGGTGTACATGGTTCCATGCACAGAATCGAAAATCGGAATGGACGGACACGAATAATTATTCAGGCGCTGTTCGAAAGTTCCATCCACTGCATAACCGGAAGATGGTTTGTACGTGATGGGTGAGAGATACGGCAAATCGTTGTCCTTCCGGAAAACGCCGCTGAACGCCGTCCACATTTCGTTGCCCGCAGGATCAATTGCAGGACTTACGTTTAAATCGCGGCGGTGAAAATTATTCGTATCCGAAATCGCGCCGTGGTAATTCAATGTGAGATTCACACCGTCGTCCTGTATTTCGAATTTGCGGATCTCATTCACGTATGCCTGCACGAATGATGGTCCCGGTGTTTCAGAATATCTACCGCGGAAGTAATGCCCGAAAACCAGGTACGATGTATCTCCGATCGTGATCATTTCACCTCCGCAAACCTGGAGATTGGTATTCGTCACCTGGCGGATGTGCGGTGCAATCGGTAATCCATTCACCACGGCATTGATCATGCTGTCGATGTGAATGGCCGTGAGCGTAGAATACGTTTCGTAACGATTGAGTATACTGTCCCAGCCAAAACCGCCAACCATGTACAGGTAATCTCCTTTAACGGTGTACTGCATGTTGGTTGCACGCAAAGGATCTTTCACATTCATGGGCAAGTCCAATACACTCGATGTGTAGTAATTCCATGTTACGGTATCCACCACAACGATATAGCTGTTGGCGTACTCCAAAGCAAAATTGTCGTTGGTTGAAAAACCGTGCAAACCGTTCGTGCGTCCACCAACGATCAGCCATTTGCTGCCCGATTGTGCGAAAGCAAATGAATGAATAGGCGGAACAGCAGTGGCAGTAACGGGTTCGATTTCCAGTTGAAACGGGACCTGCTGCGCGAAGGAACACAGTGGCAGTAGCAGTGGCAGAAGCAGTCGGCGAAACAGTTTCATTGTCAGCGAAATTTGAAAACCAAAGATATGGATGATTTGCGATTTTTCACGGTCACCTCGGCTCCGCCCGGTCTGACAAATCGGTATTCCAGACGACTTGTCAGACCGGGCGGAGCCGAGGTGGACAAAACGTAAATTTTTCCGACCTTCATCCCATGACTACCGAACAAATTGCCGAGGCGCTTGAACTTACGGCAAAGCTCATGGAACTCCACGGAGAAAATCCGTTCAAAGTAAAGGCCCTTTCGGGTGCCGCTTACCGCATCGATAAATCGGGAATTGAACTCGAAGGAAAAACGCGCGAAGAGCTCGAAAAAATCGAAGGGATCGGAAAAGGAATTGCCGCGAAGATCGACGAGTTGCAGACTACGGGAACCACGAAGGAACTCGCTGCGATGATGGAGAAAACTCCTTCCGGCGTAATCGAAATGCTTGCCATCAAAGGCATCGGTCCGAAAAAAGTAGCGCAGCTCTGGAAAGAACTTGCCGTAGAATCGCCGGGAGAATTGATGTATGCCTGCAAGGAAAACCGCTTGATCGAATTAAAAGGTTTCGGATCAAAAACGCAGGCAACAATTATCAAAGCGATCGAATTCTCAATGGCGAACAAAGGCCGGTTCTATTACGCAACCGTTGAGCCCTACGCCAATGCACTCGTAGAATTCGCGAAAAAACAATTGAATACCGACCTGGTTTCACTTACAGGTTCGGTTCGCCGCAGGAACATCATCATTGATGAAATTGAATTGCTGATTGCGGCTGAGAGCATGGAAATCGAATCGTTCGAAAACCCGTTGCGGATTCCGGTTGTAGTGACGACTTGTGCGCCAGATGAATTTCACAGTGCGCTTTTTACCACCACCGCATCTGCGGAACATTTGAAACAACTCGAACTGGTCAATGTTTCAATCAGTAAAAACGTACCATCGGAGGAAGAAATTTATGCTTCGGCGTCGCTGGCGTACATCGAACCGGAACTGCGCGAAGGAAACGGTGAAGTTATGCTGGCACAGCACAACAAACTTCCAAAGCTGATCGAAGTGAGTGACCTCCGCGGCATCCTGCATTGCCACAGCACGTATAGCGATGGTATGCATACGCTCGAACAAATGGCTGTGAAATGCAAAGAAATGGGCTACGAATATTTCGGTATTTGCGATCACTCGAAATCTGCTTTCTATGCCGACGGTATGAAAGAAGACGAGATCCTCAAACAGCATGCAGAGATTGACAAGCTCAATGCGAAACTCGGACCGTTTAAAATCCTGAAAGGCATCGAGAGTGATATTTTATACGATGGTTCACTCGATTACGAAGAAGACGTGTTGCAATCTTTTGATTTCGTTGTGGCTTCCGTACACTCGGTCCTGAAAATGGACAAAGAAAAAGCCACACAACGTTTGCTCACCGCGATTGAAAATCCGTACACGTCTATTCTCGGTCACCCAACGGGACGACTTTTACTTTCGCGTGAAGGTTACCCGATCGATCACAAAAAAATAATTGACGCCTGTGCAGCGAACGGAGTTGCTATTGAATTGAACGCACATCCCTACCGGCTCGATATCGACTGGACATGGATTCCGTATTGCATGGAGAAAGGTGTACTCATCAGCATCAATCCCGACTCACATGAAATTGGAAGTCTTTCCGATGTAAGATGGGGAACGCTCGCTGCACGCAAAGGAATGCTCACGAAAGAATTTTGTTTAAACACAAAATCACTCAGCGAATTCTCTTCCTGGCTTTCTGCACGCTGGAGATAAAAAAAGTTTCTGGTTTCGGGTTAAAGAGTTCTTAACCCGAAACCAAAAACTTTTTACCCATCATCGAAGAATAGTAGTTTAATTTATCTATGGCAATTTTAAACTCAATAGCGTCCTGGCTCATGGTGAAACGTCTTCACCAGATAGAACTGTTCATGAAACATCCACACGAAGTGCAGCAGGAATGTTTCACCAGTCTCATTGCGTCGGGACGTGAAACCGAGTTTGGAGAAGTGCACGGGTTCGGTGATGTGAATTCGTACCAGCAGTTCATCCGCAATCTTCCGGTGCAGTCATACGATTCGCTCAAGCCGTGGATTGAACGTACACGAAAAGGTGAGCAGCATTTGCTCTGGCCAACCGAAGTAAAATGGTTTGCAAAATCGTCGGGAACAACGAACGACAAAAGCAAATTGATTCCCGTTACACAGGAGTCGCTGGAAGATTGCCATTTCAAAGCCGGCAAGGATATGATCACGCTGTACTGCAGCAATTATCCCGAGCACCAGTTGTTCACCGGAAAAAATCTGGCTCTCGGAGGAAGTCACCGCACAGACGAATACGACAACTACGAATCGTACCAGGGTGATGTGTCTGCAATCGTGATTCAGAATCTTCCCTTGTGGGCCGACCTGTTTCGGGCACCGAACGTCGACATCGCACTGATGAGCGAGTGGAATGAAAAGTTGCTGAAGATTGCTGAAACCACGAAAGATGAAAACGTGGTGAGCCTGGCCGGCGTGCCTTCGTGGATGCTTGTTGTACTCCGGAAGGTGATGGAGATGACCGGGAAAAATCTGATTCGTGATGTCTGGCCGAATCTCGAAGTGTATTTTCACGGCGGTGTAAACCTGGGCCCTTATCGTCCGCAGCTGAAAGAACTTCTTGGCAAAGACATCAACTACCTGGAGTTGTACAACGCGTCTGAAGGATTTTTCGGTATACAGGACCAGAAAGACAGTAACGAACTCCTGCTCATGCTCGACTACGGAATATTCTACGAATTTATTCCGCCCGGCGAATGGAGCAGTGAACATCCGAAAACACTTCAGCTTCATGAAACAGAAATCGGAGTGTCGTACGCGTTGCTCATCAGCACAGCCGGTGGACTCTGGCGTTATGCCGTTGGTGATACGATTGAATTCACTTCGATAATTCCTTACCGTTTCCGGATTACCGGTCGCACAAAATGTTTCATCAATGTTTTTGGTGAAGAACTCATGGAGGGAAATGCTGAAAAAGCATTGTTTACCACCTGCGAAAAAACAGGGGCCATCATCAATGAGTATACAGCGGCTCCGTTATTTACACCCGATAAAAAGAAAGCGCAGCATGAATGGGCCATTGAATTTTCTCGACCTCCTGCGGACCTTTCGTATTTCGCAGAAGTGCTCGACAACACATTGAAGTCGCTGAATTCCGACTACGAAGCCAAGCGATACGGGAATCACATTTTACTTCCGTTGAAAATACAATCGGTCAGTTCCGGAGTATTTCATCGCTGGCTGAAACGCAAAGGGAAGGAAGGCGGCCAGTACAAGATTCCCCGTTTGTCCAATGAGCGGAAGGTCCTCGATGAAATTCTATCCATGCAATAGAACATCGGCGTGGTTTTTGCGTTACCTTCAATACAGATGAAGCGTATTCCCGTTTTACTCACTTTCTTTTTGGTGCTGGCGTTCACCACGAAAACCCGGCTTCCCGATTTCGTGAAAGAATCCAAGGCAAACGTAGTTGTAACGGACAATTTCGCCAACGTGTATTTTGTGGAGAACGACAAGTTCACGAAGTACGACAGCAAGCTGACTTTCGTGAAAGAATTCAGCAACAAAAATTTCGGGGCCATTACTTCTGCCGATGTAACCAACCCGCTTCGCATACTTTTGTATTACAAAGAATTTGGCCGCATCGTTTTCCTCGACAATACACTCAGTCAAAACGGGGAACCGCTCGCGCTGGAAAAACTCGGTTATCCATTGGCCATACTCGCCGCTTCGTCGTACGACAACGGCCTGTGGATTTACGATCAGCCTACGTTCGAACTCATTCGCTTCAACAACAACCTGGAAGTTTCGAACCGTACCGGCAATCTTTCACAGATCCTGGGCATACAGCTTCAACCGAATTTTCTTCTCGAAAAAGACAACCGCGTTTTTGTCAATAATCCATTGACGGGCATTCTCGTTTTCGATGTTTTCGGAACGTACGTAAAAACAGTTCCGGTGATCAATCTCAAAACATTCCAGGTGATGGATGATGAGATTGTCTATTTCTCCGAAGGAACATTACACGCCTGGAACCTGAAGACTTCCGAGATCACAGTGTACGAAGAACCCGTGAGCGATTCTGCGGTGAACATGCGTATCGAACGCGACGCGATTGTGGTGCACGATACGGCAAGCGTTTCTGTTTACCTGCGCAACAAATAAAATCTCTCCCAACTTCAATTGTTTTGAGAAAACCGCTGAAGCGGTTGGGTCAGTTTTGTTGTTCCATTGCCGGGGACTTAAGTCCCCGGCAATGGAAGTAACAGAATTTGCAGAACGGTTTCAACCGTTTCTTTTAAAACGGTGCACGCGAATGGCAATAAAAAAGCGGCCCTGTTTTTCACAAGACCGCTTTATTTTTCTTTTCGTTGGTTTAGAACGGAAGATCATCGCTGTCATCCGCCGCGCTGAACGAAGTAATGTCAGGCGTTGACGTAGCTTGCTGCATCATCGGCTGCGACTGTTGTTGCTGCGGCGTTGCACTTACGCCTTCGATTTTCCATGCTTCGATGGTGTTGAAATATTTGATCTCGCCGGTTGGCGCTTTCCATTCGCGGCCACGAAGATTGAAGAACACACGGATCTCATCGCCCGGGTTGTACTGGTCAATCAAACCGCATTTGTCCTGCGTCAACTGGAAAGTAATGTGCTGCGGATACTGCGAGGAATTGTCGGTAATAACAATGTCTCTCTTCTTGAAACGATCGGAAACCTGTTGTTCCGGATACTTGACCTTAAGGGTGCCTGTTACGTTAAACATGATAAATTGGGTTTAAAAATTTACAATTTGTGAATTACGATTTGTGTTTGTCGGGCCGGGTAGCAGCGGTGGCAAATTTGCGCGGCGGAGCATACCGGGGGATGACAACAAAACAAAGTTAAGCGTTTACTTTTTTCGTAATTCCCGTAATTAACAATTGTTCATAACTGATCGGAAAGCAGCACTTTCCAGGCCTCATCTACCTTCCCGTCATTGAGCAGGCCTGCAGCGATATGATGCAGGTGAATGTCCAGTTTATTGTGATTCTGGCCATACAACTCAAAGGCTTCATTAATAGCTCCTTTGTCAATGAACGTCCGTATTTCTTCCGGCGTTGGCATCTTTTCCACATTCCCCAATTTGCCGAGATGATTGCCCGTGAGGATCTTGCTGGTACGGATAGATTCCGGGATGGCGTCAATACCGATTCCAATCGTGAGCAATGGTTTAGCCACTTTGAACAAAGCATCACCGGATGCGCGGCAATAGATGTCGCCGCCCATGCGTGCCACCAGGTCAATTTTCTGCTGGTCGATCATTCCCGTTTCCGGATCAAGAATTTCTTCATTGATGTGCATCATCACCACTTCCGCAATCACAAGATTTCCTGCTCCGCCCTGCTGACCGAGTTCAATAATTTCGCGCACGATGCATTCGAACTGCACCGGCGATTCTTTCACGCGTGAAGGTTGGATTTTCACCGACGGAATTTCCGTAAGTCCCGCCTTCACAAATTCGTTTACACCTTTCGCGTATTCCGTGCTGCTCAATGAAGCCTGTTGCACCAGTGCGTGATTCACCACGTTGATCACCACTTCGGGAACTTCGCGCACGTTGTCGAGTGTGTTTTTCGTCGCACCGGTTCTTCCGCTTCGCGCCGGCGAAAAAATAACCACGGGCGGGTTTGCAGAAAACACGTTGAAAAAACTGAACGGACTTAAATTGGAATTTCCGTCTTTGTCAACTGTGCTTGCAAATGCAATGGGACGCGGGGCGACAGCGTGCAGGAGATACTGGTGAAGAAGAGCGGTTTTGAGTTCTTTGGGATCGAGCGATAGCATGCGGCAAAGATAAGGGAGTTTCGGGTTAAGGAGTTTCGGGTTAAAGGGTTTCGGGTTATGACCTCGCTCACTATGTTTCAATGTGACAGTATCATAAAACCGGAAGTTCCGAATACCGTAACATTGAAACATGGTGGGGAAAGTCGTACGAAACTTTTTAACCCGAAACTTTTAACCCCGAACCCGAAACTCCCTTAACCCGAAACTATATTTAACTTCGCTTCATGTCCCAAACAGTCCTCATCACCGGCAGTACCAGCGGAATCGGTCTCGGCATCGCCCGCGAATTTGCCAAAGCCGGTTACAGTATTTCTTTCAACGGTCTTGAAAAAAACGGGGCGGAAATCGCTGCAGAAGTTGGAAAAGAATTTGGCGTGAAGACTTTTTTCTCCGGCGCAAATCTGCTTCAACCCGCTGAAATTGAAAAATACATTGGGGAAACGGAAAAAAATCTTGGCACGATAGACATTCTTGTCAACAATGCCGGGATGCAACATGTGGCACCCATCGAAGAATTTCCAATCGAAAAATGGAACGCGATCATTGGCCTGAATCTTTCAGCCGCATTTCATACTACGCAACTCGTTTTCGCCGGAATGAAGAAACGGAACTGGGGACGGATCATCAACATTGCGTCTGTGCACGGTTTGGTTGCTTCCGAATACAAATCAGCTTACGTTGCAGCCAAACACGGTCTTGTTGGATTGACCAAGGTGACTGCACTCGAAGGAGCGCCGTTTGGAATCACGGCCAATGCAGTTTGTCCGGGTTACGTAGATACACCACTCGTGCGCGGACAAGTTGCTGACCAGGCGCGTACGCACAACATGAGCGAAGAAGAAGTGATTGCGAAAGTGATGCTGTCGAAACACACCGTGAAAAAATTCGTGAGCACGGAATCGCTGGGTGCGCTGTGCGTCTTTCTTGCTTCGGAACATGCGCAATTGATTACGGGAACTGCAATTCCGGTGGATGGCGGTTGGAGCGCGCAATAGTTCTGAGTTAAATGGTTTCTGGTTTGGGGTTTGAACGTCTCAAACACGGAACCAGAAACCCGGAACAATGTTTAACTTCACCGCTGTGAATCCCCGCCATCTTTTTGATCAGAAACACGTTTCCCTCGCCCTCCAGGGTGGTGGTGCGCACGGTGCATTTACCTGGGGCGTGCTCGATCGCCTGCTCGAAGTAGAAGAACTTGTGGCGGAAGGAATTTGTGGAACAAGTGCCGGCGCTGTAAATGCTGTAGCACTCGCTTATGGCTTGCACCTCGGCGGTCCGGAAAAAGCAAAAGAGCTGCTCGAAGTTTTGTGGAAGAAAATTTCACAATACGGCGGATACATGTTCAAACCTTCGCCGTGGGAAAACACGATGAATTTTGGCAACCTGTATCACTCACCCGGATACATGTTTTACAATGCCATTTCACAATCACTTTCGCCGTACGAGCTGAATCCGTTCAACTACAATCCGCTCCGCGATATTCTCGAAGAGCTGATCGACTTCAAAGAACTGCAGCAGTACAGCACCAAAAAATTGTTCATCTGCGCAACGAATGTCAAAACCAATCGCGCGAAAGTTTTTCATAACCACGAGATCACAGTAGAGGCCGTACTCGCTTCAACCTGCCTGCCGGTTCTTTTCCAGGCGGTGAAAATTGACAACGAATATTACTGGGACGGCGGTTACATGGGAAATCCACCACTTACGCCGCTCATTGCTGAAACTTCTTCGCACGATGTTTTGCTGGTGAAGATCAACTCGATCAACATCAACAAAATTCCAACCAATGCGCGCGATATCCAGGAACGCATGAACGAGATCAGTTTCAACTCGAGCCTGATCAATGAAATGCACCTGGTGCATTACCGGAACGAACTCATCCGTCGCGGTGTAACGCTACCCGAGCAGGACCGCGAAATTTTTGTGCACTGCATTTCCGGTTACGAAGTACTCGACAAGCTTTCTTATTCGAGTAAACTGAATACTTCGTGGGAATTCCTGATTCATCTCAAAGAAGAAGGACGTCGTGTGGCTGAAACATGGCTGGAAAAAGAATACGACCAGGTTGGAATCCGTTCTACGTTTGATATCGAAGAACATTTCCTCAACCGCTACTGATCGCGCAGATCAGCCAGGAAATTTTTGGCGAGCATAGTCACCTGCGGAATCGCTTCGAGGTTGAGTGTATGTCCTACTTTTTCGAGCACAACAAATTCGCTCGAAGGAAGCTGGTCAGCCACTTCACCCGCTGTAGAAACAGGAATGAGCGCGTCTTCTTCTCCGTGAATCACCAGCACAGGAATATGGATGCCTTTCAGTTTCGGCCGGTAATCGCCACGCACTTCCGTTGCCATCATGAGTTTGAAGAGGTTGTCCGGTGCGAGATTGTTGCTCACACGCATTTCCTTCAGCGTCACAATCGGGATAAGTGGTTTTTCAAAATAACTCGCACCCAGAACGGTTGGCAGCATAATATCGAGGAGCAAAGGATAACCACCGGCATGCAACGCCGACTTCCAGCTTTCGCCCGTAGCGGTAAACACGGCGGTATTGTGTCCAAACGTTGACATCAGTATTCCTGCTTCGTATACGTCCGGAAACAAAACCATTGCGTGCTGCGCCACTGCACTTCCGTAAGAAAGTCCGCACAAAACCGGGTGCGTTATTTCCAGGAATTCAACCAGCGCCGTGATATCCGCTGCATGCTGATCGTACGTTCTGAATGTTCCGTCTGCCGTTGATTTTCCCTGGAAAACAAGGTCCACCAGCAACGTATTGTATTCGCCCGCGAAAGCCGGGGCAATGGCTCCCCACGACATTGTACTTTGCGATAAGCCATTCAGAAAAATGACCGTGGGCAACGCCGCATCCGTGAAATTGTATTGGTAAAACAACTGGTTTCCATCCTTCAGCGGAAAGAATTTGTCAATAGGATTCTCCATCGTGTTCTTAAATTGCCTAGTTTTCCAGCAGGAAAGATAAAGTTATTGCGGTTATCCGATCCAATTTGTTCAAAGCCCCTGCCCGCTGGAAACTGACGTCGCCATACTCGATGAATTACCTGTTGGTATTGTTCTGGTCGACAAGACCGGAATAATTACATACCAGAACGACTGCGCGACCGGGCTGATCGGAGATTTCCTGTCGGAGAAAATAGAATCTGTACTTACCGGTTTTCCCGCTCACATTTTTATAGCCAGCGACGAACAGTTTCCGTTTAGTTTCAGCGACAACCTGAACGGCGGAAAAATTCACGTGCAGTGCAAAGCGAAGAAAACGCCCGACGGAAACATCTGGGTGAGCATTTCGGAAGGCGACACCCATCTGAAACAGCTTCGCGCCATTGAAACGAAAAAAAATGCAGCGGAAAGCCTGCTCCGTTCTGCGGTGGTCAGCGGCGGAACACTGGAAGAAGCGCTCGCAGAAGTATGCCGCGTAGCTTCCGGTACGCTTGAAGTAAGCCGCGTAAACATCTGGGAGTTTGGAAATGAAATGACTTCCATCACCAGCTTGTTAAACTACGACGGGCGTTTCACGGAACTCAAGGACAATGTGACGCTGTACCGGTACCAGATCCCGAAATATTTCAGCCTCTTCGAAACGGAAGAAATTATTCCGACGAAAGACGCGCTGAACGATCCGGACACAGTTGAACTCAAAGGCGGTTATCTCGAAGTAAACGGTATCCGTGCGCTGATGGATGTGCCCGTACGCATTTCCGGAAAGATGGTTGGACTGGTCTGCTTTGAAGACACGACCAAAACACGCGAGTGGGATTCCGGTGAGCAGAAGTTTGGGTTGTTTCTCGCGCAGGTTATTGCACTCACGATTGAAACCTCGCGAAGAAAAAAAACGCAGAAGGAACTCGAGCTCATCCTCGATGAAAAACGAATCCTGCTGAATGAAATTCACCGGCGTGTACGGAATAATTTCTCGCTGATCCAGGATTTGCTTCGCGCAGATGGATTGCGTGCACACGATGATTATCACCGCGATCTCTTCAAAGATCTCCGCAACAGGATCAACAGTCTCGACATGCTGCAGCGCCAACTGTACCAGTCGGAAAAAGTGGACCGGGTGAACTTTCGCGACCTTGTACTTGATCTCGTGGCCGGTTACCGGGCCACATTCTCCGGAAGGGACACAGATTTTATCACCACTTTGGATCAATGTGAACTGAATGTGGCCAAAGCGTCGATCGCCGGGCTCCTGCTCAACGAAATCATGATGATGCTCCTGAGTGAAGATGCGCGTGCAAAAGACAAAGAGTCCATTTCGATTCGTCTAAAGAAAATCAACACCCGTGTACACCTTTCAATAGCTTCATCGATACTTATTGATAATGTGCGTGAGCAGGAACGCATGCTTACCTCTTTCGAAATGGCAGAGAAACTGGGCAGCAAACTGGAGATCGATCACCAGAAAGGCACCGGTTACCAGATCACCTTTGAGGTCTGATCTCATCTGATTTTTACTCCTCCATTGTTACTTTCTTGTTCGTGAAATGTTTTGAGTGCCAGCGCAATTGGCGTATATTTCACATGGCATACCAAACATCCTAGACCCACTACACATGAGAAAAATCTTACTCTCCGCTTTTTTCTCGCTGTCTTTATTTACCGCGAATAATATTTACGGACAAGCATCGGCATGTCCTGCAGTGAATGCAGGTCCCGATCAGAACATTTGTCCCGGTCAATGCGTGAACCTGACGGCAACGATCCAGGGTACATTGCAGACCAACACCTATACGGGGGGCGTGGTTCCATACAGTCCGTATTCCTACACAACCGGCACACCTGTACTCGTCAACATTGATGATGTATGGACTCCGGTAATCAACCTGCCATTCTGTTTCCAGTTTTTCGGCAATACGTATACACAGATGGTCATTGGCTCCAACGGTTTGATTTCGTTCGACCTGGCCTATGCCAATGGATTCTGTCAATGGTCGTTTATTAATCCGATTCCAACAAATACATGTCCCATGAATGCGATCATGGGGCCTTATCATGACATTGATCCTTCCATTGGAGCAACATCCGACACGCGTTATGCAACATATGGTACTGCACCTTGCCGTGAATTTGTAATCAGCTGGTACAACGTTCCTATGTACAGCGCCGCATGTAACGCCCAACTCGCAAGCCAGCAGATTGTGCTGCATGAAAACACGAACATCATTGACATTTACATTGGCAATAAACCACTGTGTGCAGGATGGAACGGCGGACGTGCAACAGAGGGTATACAGAACGCCACAGGTACAGTAGGATTTTTCGTTCCGGGACGTAATGCTTCGCAATGGGCTGTGGCCGGTGATGGCTATCGCTTTACACCTGCAGGGGCTCCGCAATACACGCTCAACTGGACCGGACCAAGTGGCTCATTGGGCAGCGCAAACCCGATCACCGTTTGTCCTTCCACAACAACAACGTATACGGCAACTGTCACCAACACAACATGCGCAGGACCAATTGTCGTAACTGACCAGGTGACTGTTTTCACATCAGCCGGAGGAATCACCACTTCAGGTTCGCAAACAAACATTTTATGTAACGGCCAATGCACCGGTACGGCAACCACAAACATACTCACGGGCACAGGACCGTTCTCGTATGTCTGGGCCCCTGCCCCCGGTGGAGGACAGGGAACACCAACCGCCACGGGACTCTGTGCCGGAGTATACACGTGTACAGTTTCAAATCCTGCGGGATGTACCGCCGCACAAACGTTCACGATTACGCAACCGACTGCTTTAGCCGCCTCTACAACTCAGACCCATGTCTTATGTAATGGAGGTTGCACAGGAGTTGCACAGGTCACTCCATCCGGAGGTGCCGGAGGTTATTCGTACAGTTGGTCTCCAAGCGGAGGAACAGGTGCGTCTGCCACAGGGTTGTGCCCGAATACATACGTCTGTACAATTACAGATGCAAATGGATGTACAATCACACGCACGGTAACGATCACTCAGCCGCCTGTGATCACCTCCACGATGAGCATGACACCTGCTGCGTGCAGCATGAGCAACGGAACGGCAACCATCAATGCATCCGGTGGCGCAGGAGGTTTCGGTTACAACTGGACACCGGGCAATCCTGCGGGTGATGGAACAAATACAATCACCGGACTTGCTGCGGGCGTGTGGACGTGTACCGTAACAGACGCCAGCGGCTGCACGCATACGAATACGATAAACGTTACATCCACCGCAGGAATTACCGGATCAGTAAGCGTAACAAACGCTTTGTGTTTTGGCGGAACCGGAAGTGCAACAGCAACGCCTACCGGAGGAACAGGTCCGTATACGTATGCCTGGTCACCAAGCGGTGGTAATAGTGCAACAGCGACTCTTCCTGCCGGAGTGTTCACGTGTCTCATCACGGACACACCAACGGGCTGTACAGTAACTGTAACAGCAACGATCACGCAGCCTCCTGCATTGACGATTACACCGGTACAAACAAATATTTTGTGTAACGGTCAATGTACGGGAACGGCTTCGGTGACCGTTACAGGTGGAACCGGCGGATATTCGTATTCGTGGGCACCATCGGGCGGAACAGGTCCAAACGCAACCGGGCTTTGTGTGGGTATCTACACCGCCACAGCAACGGATGCAAACGGATGCACGATCACGCAGACATTTAATATCACGCAACCTTCCGCAATTTCGCTGGTGATGTCAGCCACTGCTTCAACCTGCGGTAACGCGAATGGTTCTGCATCGGTTACTGCAAGCGGCGGCGCTGGGGGATACAGTTATGCCTGGTCTCCATCCGGCGGAAACAGTTCGCTCGCTACAGGACTCCTTGCAAACGTCTACACAGTTTTAGTAACAGATGTCAATGGCTGCACTGCAACAGGAACCGTCAACGTAATTAACGCTGCCGCTCCTACTGCAACCATTACAGCATCAACAAACGTCAGCTGCTTCGGTGGCAATAACGGTTCTGCTACGGTAACAGCTTCCGGTGGCGCAGGTGGTTACTTATACTCGTGGTCACCTTCCGGTGGTACGGGAGCAACTGCAAGTACACTCACCGCAAATACTTACGTAGTTACAGTTACTGATGCGAACGGATGTACAGTTACAGCGAGTGTGGTCATTACACAACCACCTGTACTCACTGCAACCGTTGCCGGAACAACTATTTTATGCAACGGCAGTGCAACAGGATCTGTGACCGTAACTCCTGGCGGTGGAGCCGGTGGTTATCTGTATAGCTGGTCACCAAGCGGTGGTTCCGGACCAATTGCATCTAACCTCACTGCGAACACTTACGTAGTAACAGTTACTGACGCCAACGGATGTACAACCACTGCGTCGTTTGCAGTTACACAACCTACAGCGTTAAGTGCAACGACTTCGTTCACACAATCGACCTGCGGACTACCGAACGGTTCCGCATCAGTCAACGTAACCGGTGGTGCCGGCGGATACCTGTATAGCTGGTCGCCAAGCGGCGGTACCGGACCAACAGCTTCCGGATTACCAGCTAACACGTACGTGTGCACCATCACCGATGCGAACAACTGTACGCTTACAGCAACTGTTGTTGTTCCGAGTGCAAACTCTCCAACGGTTTCGATTGGCGTACCAACCATGGTTTCCTGCTTTGGCGGTAACGATGGAACAGCCACTGCATCTTCTACAGGAGGAACAACACCTTACGCATATCTCTGGAGCAATGCAGATCCGGATTCGATTGGAGACAATCTTGCAGCAGGCACGTACACAGTTACTGTAACTGATGCAAACGGTTGTACAGACACTGCACAAATAACAATTACAGAACCACCGCAACTTACGTCTGCTATTTCCGGAACAAATATTCTTTGCTTCGGCGGAACAACAGGTTCTGCTTACGTAACCGGATCGGGTGGCACCGGAGTATACGCGTATCTCTGGTCTCCTGCGGGAGGAACAAGTGATACAGCGAATGCATTGGCCGCAGGTCCTTACACCTGCGTGATCACCGATGCGAACGGATGCACAACAACAGCAACCGTTACATTAACTGAACCACCGTTGCTCACCGTAGCTTCTGCAGGATTCAACGTGAGTTGCTTCGCGGGATGCGACGGACAACTCGTTGCGATTCCTGGTGGCGGCGCTCCGAACTACTCGTTTGTGTGGAGCACAGGTTGTCTCACACCATCGTGCAACAACATTTGCGCGGGACAGTATACCGTTACGGTAACAGATGCCAATGGTTGTACAATAAGTGATACCGCACTTGTGAGTGAACCTCCGGCAATTGTTATCGCCACGGCAACTGTGGATGCAAATTGCAACCTGGCCGATGGTTCTGCTTCTGCCAATGCCAATGGCGGAACAGGCGTACTGGGTTATCAATGGATCGGTGGTCCTGCGAATGCAAACTACAACAACATTGCAGCAGGAACGTACTCGGTAATTGTAACCGATGGAAATGGCTGCGCTGATACGGCCGCCGCAACGGTCAACAACCTGAACGGTGTAAACGCCACACTTACTTCTTCAACAAATCTCACCTGCTTCCAATCGGCAGATGGTGCAATTGATGTTAATGCTACAGGTGGCGTACAGAATTACACGTATACATGGTCACCGTCGGGATCAGGAACAGACGTATCAACCGGTTTGAGTGCAGGTCTCTACACAATTATTGTCACCGACGCATCCGGATGTACTTCAACAGTTACGGTTACGCTCACTGAACCACCACTCTTAACTGTGCAGGCCACGTCAAATCCGGCCGCAGTATGCGCCGGAACTCCGGTTCAATTGAACGCAGTTCCAGCAGGTGGAACTCCGGGATACGTTACAACATGGAATCCGGGACCACTTCCAGGAAATACGCAGAACCTCGTACCGGCAGCAACAACCACATACACGGTAGATGTAACCGATGCGAATGGATGCACTGCTTCAACAACAGTTCTTGTAACCGTGAATCCAATGCCAACACCGGTGTTCACTTCGGATCTTACATCCGGTTGCGCACCGTTGTGTGTCACCTTCGATGATCTCAGTACAGTTCTCGCGCCGGGCACAATTACCAGCTGGCTTTGGGATTTTGGTGATGTAACAACATCTACTCAACAGGATCCGAGTCACTGTTACAACACGCCGGGCAACTACACGGTCATCCTTACAGTAACAACCAACAACGGATGTACGCAAACCATCACGATGGCGAATTACATCCAGGTGTTTGCCGTACCGGTTGCAGCGTTTACAGCGGGGCCTCAACCGACAACCATTCTGAACCCGGTGGTCACGTTTACGGATGCATCAACCAACGCGGCATCGTGGCTGTGGAGTTTCGGCGATCTCGCTAACTCATCGTCGACCGATCAGCATCCAACGTTTACATATCCCGATCCGATCTGTTACCTCGTTGAACTCGAAGTAACATCTTCAGACGGATGCGTAGACACAGCAGTGCAACTCGTTTGTATCGATCCGGATGTAATTATTTACGTGCCGAATACATTCACACCGGATGAGAACGGACTGAACGATGTGTTCATCCCGGTATCGCAAGGCATCAATCCGGATAAATACGAATTCTGGATCTTCGACCGTTGGGGCAATATGATTTTCTACACCGACGATCTCGATGAAGGTTGGGATGGAAAAGTATTAGGCTCGAATGAAATTTGCCAGATCGACACGTATGTGTGGAAGATCAAGTGCCAGGATATTTTGGATAAGCGGCATGATCTGATTGGGATTGTGAATTTGATCCGGTAATTTTTTAACCACAGAGATCACTGGGAAATTTCACAGAGGTTCACTGAGTAGTTTGGAACAACCAACTCTTAGTGAACCTTTCTGTTTGCTTTAACTTCGTGGTAATTCTCTAAAACCTCTCGGTGAACCTCAGTGAAAAACACTCAGTGCCCCTCTGTGGTTAATTTTTGCAGCCTCCAGATCTTCTCCACATTCATCATCGTCGCTTCCCTCCTATTCAGGCATACTCCACCTTCTTCTTCAACCCCTTCAGTTTGTACGTCCTGTTAAAAGCCTCCTGGTTCATTTTAAACCGCTCCGCCAGTTTTCGGATCACATCTTTGGAAAGCCCCTTTTTGTAATTCAGCACTTCCGAAACATAGCTCTTGTTTACATCAAGAAGTGCTGCGAGGTCCTTCGCTTTCATTTTATGATCTTTCATTAAAGACTTAATCAATTCGACCGGATCAAGACTACGAAAGGTTCTATGCTCAGCATCCCATTTTTCGATGAGTACAGTGAGCAAGTCAATTTCGTCCTCAATGGCATTTGTTTTTTCTCCGTCGGCAAAAACAAGATCGTGAAGTATCTGACAATACTTATCGTATTGTTTATCAGATGCGATTACTTTATACTTCATTGTTGTCATAGCACTGTAATTTTAGTAATCAAATACTGTGTATTGTTTCCTCGCGTCGCACAAATAGTCATATTCAGCGTGTGTCCCGATCCAGCATACAAACAAGTGAACCTGCCTTTTTCCAAAGCCGTACTTGCATATCATACGATAATTATTCCCACCTATATCAAATACAACTCTCGAAGAGCCATTCAAAAGCAAATCAGCAGACCCAAATGTTCGTTTAATGTCATCCGGCACATTCCAATCGGCCTGCGTTATTCTTAGAAACCACTCTTCAAATGAAGATTCACTTCTTGCCTGTCCTTTGACGTATTCCTTGATCGTCTTCTCTTTTACCAAATGTATTCTCATATAAATATACGCATAATAAATTTAAAAGTTCGCTTTTGGTGAACTTTTATTTAAACTCCGAAATCGTTGAAATGGATTAAATGCAAAGGACATAGCTCCGCACCTCAAACCATTTTGCGAAAAGTAAATCCTTTTCCTGGCTCAAGTCGGTAACAAACAATTGTAAACGGATAAAGCGCAAAACCAGGCAGGGCGTGGCGTTGGCGCAGGAAGACATTAAGGAATACGTATGAAAATACTACGAGGTGTCACCGGAAATAGCTCGGTGAACCTCAGTGAAAAACACTCAGCGCCCCTCTGTGGTTAATTTTTCCAGCCTCTAGATCTTCTCCACATTCATCACCGTCGCTTCCCCACTGATCACCACATCACCCGTTGCTTTATCAGCAATAATCGTCTCCACAGTCGCGCGGTGTTTTTCTTTGTTCACTTCTTTCACCGTCATCTTTACTTCGTAGGTAACCTCTACAAACATCGGGCGCATGAACGCCATCGACTGTTTCAGGTAGATTGTTCCTTCGCCGGGAAATAATGTACCGAACACTTTAGAGAAAACACTTCCGCCGAGAAATCCGTGCATGATGGGTTTCTTAAACATGGTGCCGGCAGCGTACGCCGCATCAAGATGTACCGGATTTTTGTCGCCGGTTACTTCTGCAAATGTGACAACCTCATCCTGGGTGAATGAAAATTCGTGCGAATACGTTGTGCCTTGTTCGATTGACATAAGAGTAAGGTTTGAAGTTGCCACGAAGATACCAAGTCACAAAGTGCACGAAGTTCCTGTGGGATTAAGGTTTTATGGTTGCCACTAAGACTCTAAGGCGCAAAGATACACGAAGGAGTTTGTATCGCTCATTAACCTTATATCAACCAAAAGCACTTCGCGTTACTTAGCGCCTTAGTGGCCATTTTTTGACGAAGATGCACCAAGTTCTTTTGATTTTAAAGTGTCTTCATTCTTTGTGGTACTTTGAGTCTTCGAGCCTTAGTGGCAAATTCTCCAGCTCGCGGAATTAATGTAAAAACCCCGTTCCCGTAAAACCAGGAACACATGAATTGCCCAATTTTGCCACGAATCCGGTGAAAGTATCGACGAATAAGATTTATTTGCTGGGATAATTGCATTCAGCCTTAAAATGTCGTACATTTGCACCCTCAAAACCCAATAGTAGGGTTAATTAATTGACAATCAATACCTTATAAACCCATAATCATGGAAAACAAGAATTTCTTCGACGCATGGCAGGAAACCCAGAAGCAACTGATGGACAACTGGACTGAAAGCAATCGTAAACTCCAGGACTCTGTGAAAACAGGTGCTGCGGCTACAGATGGTTTCACCATTTACCAGGAATGGCTGAACAAGCAAGCGGAGATCACGAAGAAAGCAACTGAACAGGCTTCTGAAACCGCGAAAACAACTTTCGACAAAGCTTCAGAACAGTTCAAAGGCAACGCTAACCTCGGCGAAGTTTACGGCAACTGGATGAAGTCGCAGCAGGAAACTGCAGCAAAGGCGTTTGAAAATTTCAAATCGTTCACTCCACCGTCTTTCAACGGATTCAATGGCTTCAACGCTAACCCGGCTGATTTCACTAAACAGTGGATGGACACGTCGAAAAATATGTTCGAACAGTACACGAAGAATTTTGCACAGCCTGCGTCTTTCGGCGACTGGACCAAACACTTCACCAACGATACTACACGTGATGCGTGGAAAAATTTCACTGAAGCGAACAACGGTTTCTTCCGTTTCTTCGAAATGTGGAAACCTGCATTCGACGCTGCACAGAACAACCAGTTCAACGCAGAGTGGTTCAAGAATTCGTTCAATCCTTCTGCATTCAGCGAGATGATGAACAAAACGCTTGACCAGATTTCTCCAACCCAGATGCGCGAGCTGTTCAGCCAGTACCAGAACTGGTCTGAAATGGCAGTGAACTACAACAAGAATGCATACAACCAGTGGGCGAATGGACTTCCTGAAAACGTTCGCAATTCAACGCCATTTACTTTCTGGAACAACCTCCAGGAAAATTCGAACAACAATCCTTTCACTGCATACCAGAAATCGGTAATGCCGGTGTTCTCTTTCTTCAACCCGGGGAAAGAAGGTGAAGTTCAGGAACTCGTTGTAACAGTTCTCGAAAAGACTTCTACATACGGTCAGAAACTGAACGAGATGCAGAAGCTTCTTTATGTGAACGGAGCAAAATTGTGGGAGAACTTCGTGACTGAAAACGCTGAGAAAATCCGCAAAGGAACAGACCTCAGCAACACACAGGACGTATTCCAGAAATGGGTTGCGTATTGCGAAGAATCATTCATCGGAATTTTCCGTGGTGATGAATACTCTAAGATCCAGGCTGAACTTCTTGACCTCAGCCTCGAGATCCGCCAGAAGAACGAGAAGATCCAGGAAATTGCCCTTGGCAATACGCCGGTTGTTCTTCGCAGCGAAGCAGACGAGCTTTACGAAACCATTTACGAATTGCGTAAGCGCGTATATGCACTCGAAAAGCAATTGAACGCCGATGCTCCTGAAACCAAAGAGAGCAAGCCGTCGAAGAAGAAAGCAACTGCGTAAATCAATTTGCCGATTTCCGATTAGTTGATCATCAATTCAATCAACTAATTGGAAATTGATTAATCAACCAATCGTTTATGTCACAGCAAAACGTGATCAAAGAGTGGACCGAAACCAGCGCGAAGATGGTGACCGGTTACGACAACCTGTTGAAAGTAGACAAGGTTGAAGTTGCAACAACTCCGAAAGAGCTTGTTCATCGCGTCGATAAAATTAGGCTGTACCGTTACATCCGCGAAACGCCGGCGAAATTCACGACCCCAATCGTGATTTCATACGCGCTCGTGAACCGTCACGATATGCTCGACATCCAGCCCGACAGAAGTTTTGTCCGCAATCTTCTCGCACAGGGTTTTGATGTGTACATCATCGACTGGGGTTATCCAACCAAAGCCGACAAGTTTGTGACGATGGACGATTACGTGAACTGGTTCCTGAACGATATCGTTGACTTCGTCCGCAAAAACAACGGCGTCGACAAGATCAACCTCATGGGCATTTGCCAGGGCGGAACATTGAGCATTATTTACTCGTGCCTGCACAACGATAAGATCAAAAATCTCGTTACGCTTGTTACGCCGGTAGATTTTTCCACGAACGATGGATTGCTTTTCCGCTGGTCGAAGAACATCAACTTCGATCGTCTCGTAGATACATACCGTTCTATTCCCGGTGAATTCATGAACAATGGATTCGCTATGCTGAAGCCGATGATGCGCGTGTCGAAATACATGAGTGTACTTGACATCATGCAGGACAAAGACAAAGTGATGAACTTCCTCCGCATGGAGAAGTGGATCAACGACAGCCCTGATCAAGCCGGAGAATGTTTCCGCCAGTTCATGAAAGATCTGTACCAGGGCAACAAACTCATCAAAGGTGAATTGGTTGTTGGCGGAGAAACAGTGAGCCTGAAAAACCTGAACATGCCGTTGCTGAATATTTATGCTGCGGAAGATCATTTGGTTCCACCGGCAGCGACTATTCCGTTGAACGATCATGTTGGAACAAAAGACAACGAGTTGTATAAATTCCCCGGCGGACACATTGGTGTATTCGTAGGCGGCCGTTCACAAAAAGAACTGGCTCCTGCGGTGGCTAAGTTCCTCGGCTCAAGAGATAATTAAGAAACAGTGACGGCAGTGGCGCCAGGTAGTACCACCTGACACCACCTGACACCACAAAAGAAACTGACAGCGTAAGCTGATTGGTGTGCTTGTTTGATTGAAAATCCCGGTTGGTCCCGGGATTTTTTTTTGCAACCACGGTAGGACGGCGAAAAAAGCGCGACAGCGATTGCCTGCATCAAACAATCCGTAAATCTGTCCTTTCCGTTTTTTTCCGCGCACCATTCCGCGTAAATTTGACTCATGCCAGCTAAGCCTGTATCCCGCATCATCCGCGCGTGCTTTTTCCTGTTGCTGGTACTGAGCACGGCATCTGTGCAGGCACAGGAGGTTTCAGAATCCAATGTCCTGGATATTTGGCGTTACCCGTTTCCACCGGAAGTGAAATCAGTTCGTCTGATCGACCAGCAGTTCTCCATTGCTAAAGAGAGCGAAGATGAGGATTGGCAGGATGCTGACACCTTGTTTGATAATGATGAAGACACTATCTACAAAGATGAAGGAGATTATATCCACGAACGTGAAGTAGATACGCTGTACGACCCTTATATAAGAAGCCAGTTCACAATTGATCCTAAAGGACGCCGGACATCTTACATGACAGAACGTGACTACTATTCCGATAGCTCATGGACAGATGCCGACGGAACGTATTACATGGACTCGGAAGGGCGTGGTGGAACTGAACGGATCACAACGCGTTACAACGGTGATGGTACTGTGAAAAGTGATTTGTACGACAGCGAAAAATATGGAGAGCATCTTTTTGAATACACCTATGATCGCAAAAAGAGGCTTATCAAAACAGTGGAGACCGCACCTGAATTCAGATCAGTAACAAGGTGGACCTACGATAAAAACGGATGGTGTACACATTACGTAGATTCAACAGTCCGCACCGGAGAGGATATGACAATGGATGTTCAAATCTCTTATGAATACACCAAAAAAGGTCAGCTCGCACGCAAGATCAGCCTGTTGCCGGCCGCTGCTGCTGATAGTTACTACGACCATATTGACACCACCACCTATGAATACGATGAGCAAGGCCGCATAAACCGGAAACAGGTCACTGGTAGTCCTGGCAGAAAATGCCGGACCTTTCTTTATTCGTACACAGAACAGGGATTGCTTTCACGGATCAGTTATGAATATAAAGCGCAACATTCAGATGTGATTACGGGAGAAATAAATTTTGAATACGATGAGCACAATTACTGCACGCGTAAGGTTGAAACCTCTCATAGAGGCAAAGGTGCAGGTCCGTACAATGATGCTGAATACTGGACGACAACCTACAATGAAAAAGGCTTACCCGTGCGTTGTGTGTATGCGCATAAATACAAGTTCACCGAGCAAGTAAGAATTTACACCTGGGAATATGAATACTGGTAAGACCATCGTTTTTCTTCACGGCCTCGGCCTCAACAAAAACTTCTGGTCGCAAACCATCGCGCACCTCGAAGATAATTTCCGCTGCATCGCCATCGATCTTCCCGGTCATGGAGAATCGCGTAACGTGCACGTGAACGGAAGCATGTCTGCTTACGCAACGCATGTACGCGAGGAGATTGAAAAATTAAATCTCAGTGACGTCACGCTCGTTGGGCATTCCATGGGCGGACAGATCTCCATCATACTCGCTTTGCAAATGGCCGGAGCGATTTCAAAACTCGTTTTGGTTTCTTCCGCCGGAATAGAAACGTTCACACCTGACGAAGCAGAAAAACTGAAAGCAGGAACGCGCGCGATCTACTCCAACCCCATCAGCGAGGATATGCTGCAGCGCACATTCCATCACGCGCGGCTGGAGATCAAATCGATGCTCATGCACGAACACGTGGTGCAGCAGCGCGAAAATTTTCAGAGCCTCTCGAAACTGATTTGTTCTTCGGTGGAAGGCATGCTGAATGAACCGGTGTTTGCATTTTTGGATAAGATCACGCAACCGGTGTTGTGCATTTACGGGCAACTGGAAACGGCGATACCCAACAAGTGGCTCCATCCGCAAATGACCATTCAACAGATCGTGCAGACTGCGAAGGAAAAAATTCCGCAGTGTGAAGCAGAAATTTTCCCACTGGCGGGGCATTATCTCCCCGTTGATGCGGATAAAATGCTCGCACAGAAAATCAGAGATTTCGTTTAGAAGCGCGTGCGAAGCGCTATGTAACCTATGTCCCTATGTGGTTAATAAAACAACATAGTTACATAGTAAACATAGGTGTAAGGAAGAAGATAGCGCACATAGAGACTACGCGATGGCGCTTCAAGGGCTTACAATTTCGCTTCGTACTTCTCACGCACATTCACGCTGATGTACGTGCTCAGTCCCTTCCCGGCAGTAGCAAGTTGCTTCATGCGCTCGACAAACAGTTTTCCCGGGCACGCATACGAATAACGATACTTCACTCCGTCGAGGAATTTGACGGTGATGAAATCCGGACCAAGATCGTAAGCCAAAACACCGGAATCACCACTGAGATTTTTGTATGTTCTCATGCCGGTACTCCTGCAAATTTCGTGCAAATCAGAAACGTTGCGATCGGGAATTGTTAGCTTGCACACTCAATCAATCAATTCGAATGAGTACCCTGATAGATTCACTTAACGGAAACGGTTTTGTGGTCCTTCCCGGAATCTACTCGCCACAGGAAGTTCAGAGCATCAATCAGCTGGTCGCTTCTGTACACGGGACTGCGTTGATGTTTGGTGAGCGTCAATTCCTCACACGTACACCCGGACTTCAGGAACTTCTGCTGAACGATTCGGTACGTAACCTACTGCGCGAAATTGCACCAAAATACTTCATCATCAAGTCGATTTACTTCAATAAACCACCTGCTGCAAACTGGCCGGTTGCATGGCACCAGGATCTGACCATCTACGTCAAAGAAAAAATTGAAACCATCGGATTCAAAAACTGGACGAAGAAAGGAAATGAGTTCGGTGTTCAGCCGCCTACGGAATATTTAGGATCAATTATAGCCCTGCGAATCCATCTGGACGACACCAATGAAGCAAACGGTGCACTGAAAGTGATTCCGCATTCACACAGCATGGGAGTGCTCCGCAACAACACTGTATCCTTCACAGACAGAGATTCCGTCTTATGTCCTGTACCTGCCGGAGGAATCATGCTGATGAAACCGTTGTTGTTTCATTCCTCTTCACGTTCTGCAACCGATGCGCAGCGAAGAGTCATTCACGTGGAGTTATGTGATATGGAATTGCCGGATGGTTTGGAGTGGTCGCAGAAAACAATGGTGTAGACGGTACAGGTCATATCTATGATCAAACCAGCGGTGTTCAAAGAACACCGCTGGTGAACCCGGCTTTCATGCCTGCTCTTATTGAACGATTTTTACTTCGGGTTCTGAAATGACACCGGATTTCTCCATATCAGCTCTCAATTCCGGATTTTGCATAACGGCTTTTGCTACATCCGCATTCGGCACTTCAGAGATGATCGTAACTGAATTTGAGTTGTCGACTGAACGATGTACGCCCTGGATCTGGATTCCGGCCTGTTCTCTCATAGGCGCGCCTGCATCAAATCCCTTTTTCCATTCGTCGTAGTTCCGCACTTCGTGCGAGATGATCAATAGAGTTTTCATGTTTGTTTTGGTTTAGTGATTAGATTTAACATGGAACAAACATATCCCGTGGAAAATTTCTCCGCATTGATCATGATCAATAAATCACTACATGTCTTCAGACATTGTACAGCCGCTTGCGAACACGACTCAGGGCTTCAGGACTTACACCGAGAAAAGCGGCAACATGATACTGTGAAACGCGTTGCAGCAACAGCGGTCGTTCGTTCAGCAGACGGAGGTATCGTGTTTCAACACTTTCGGAAAGTGAACGGAGTAATTGATCCTCGAGTGACTTTACGCGGCATTGCTGACCGCTATGATACATTTCTGCAAACCACGGCAGATGTGTATACGCGTATGCCCACTTGTCAACGCTAAGCGTCAGAAGTATACTGTCTTCAAGCGCTACAAGGTTGTACTTGGTCGGAACCTGCGCACGCATGGAAGCAAGTTCTCCGGCCCACCAGTTTTCCTCAGCAAAAAAAATGATACGTTCATTGCCGTCTTCCGAGAGCGTGTATTGTTTCAGGCAACCACGGGCAATGAAGATCGCTTCATTCAGCACCGCGCCCGACCGGAAATAATATTCATTCTTTTTGATGGTTTTCAAGTCGAAGAAAGTCGACAGGTTCGCGAGATCAGCCGGTGGAATCTGCCACCGGCTGCTGATCTCAGCAATCAATACTTCACACGCCTCAGAATGGGTCATGGAATCTAATTTCGTGCGGACGGGGGGACTCGAACCCACACGCCTCTCGGCACCAGATCCTAAGTCTGGCTTGGCTACCAGTTACAACACGTCCGCATATTCGGTGTTCAGTAGCGGTGCAAAGATCGCAAATTGCGAGAATTTACAAAGGAGAAAATCATTCATAGGCCTATCTTTCCTAAATTAGAGCTGGCATGAAGCATTTTCTGATTCTTACTCTGGTTTGCTTCACAATGGGCTGCATTGATCCCGCATCCGATCCGGACAATCACGATCTCATTATCCGCAACGCCACCATCCTCAACACCATCACCGGGCAAACCGAACTGCACAAAACAATTGTCATCGACAGCGGAGTCATCACAGCTGTGCTCGATGCAGAAACAGAAGTGGAAGCTGATTCCATCATCGACGCCAATGAAAAACTGGTTACACCCGGTTTCATTGATGCGGTCGGACATCTCGACGATGTATTCGGTGAGCGCCCCGATACGATGAACCTCCAGCTCGCATCGGTACCGGATTGCATTAAAAAGTTTTCGGATACGTATTTGCCCTACGGAGTAACTACCGTGCGGAGTTCCGGCGACGGTTCGGGTTACTACGTGCTGGGCGATTACCTGAACCAGTATCGTGATCCCGCAACACCCGACTTTTATTTTTCCGGTGGAAGTCTCGCAGGCTGGTACGAAGGCTCGCCGTACATCAATCATTTGCTGGTACAGGATTCCAGCGAAGTGGATTATTGGATCAACACGTACAACCGGAATGGACTGTCGTCGATCAAGATCTATTGTAACAATGCACTCACCTACCCGCTTTTCACTGAAGCGTTATACAAAGCCACATCGCTGGAGATGGTGGTTACTTCCCAGGTGCAAAGTGAAATTACCATTGACAGCGCGCTGAGTTTGGGCCTGCGAAATTTTGAGCACGCTTCCACCTTGTGTTACCAGCGCAATCTTTTTCACTTCAACGATGATGTTGCATTCAACGACACGATTGAAAAATACTGGCATTCACAGGAAGATGGAATCCGTGTTTATCGTTTCCTCGAAGCAGCAAATTTTGTGGGCGCCGATAATCCGCAAATTGCAATGACGATCCGCAACATGAAGCAGCACAATGCAACGATGACCACGTCATTGCATTTTTTCGCGCAATGGCTGGGGAAAACGTGGTTCTGTTCGACACCCAAAGCGGCACGTTTTGAGACGCAGAATTTTACGGAACAGCAAAAATTACGCTGCGTAAACGGTTATGCCATTCTTGCGAAATATGTGAAAGCCATGTACGATGCCGGAGTGCCGCTCGTGATGGGCGCTGATCACAAAGACGGCGGCAAAGCCATGCTTTCGGAAATTCTCCTGCTGAATGAACTCGGAATTCCCATGGAGAATGTGTTCCAGATCGCGACGATCAATACGGCGCGCGCCATCCGCCACGATGATCAATACGGCAGCATTGAAAAAGGAAAGCGGGCCAACCTCGTGATATTTGATGCAAATCCATTGGAAGATCCGAAGAATGTGCTCGGAACCAAAACAGTGATCAAGGACGGAAGCGTTTTCCGGTAGTGCGGTAAAATAAAGCCTACCTTCTACGCGACTTCACTTACAAACCATCCCATGAAAACAGCAGTCATCACCGGAGGCAACAGCGGAATTGGTAAAGCAACCGCCATTGCACTTTCAACATTAGGATATCGCGTAATCATTCATGGCCGTGATGCCATTAAAACAGCACAGGCTGTAACTGAAATCAATGCGCACTCCCGGAATAAAAATGTGGATGCCGTTACGGGCGATATGTCCACGATTGCCGGAATGAAAAAAGTGGCTTCTGAAATTCAGAAACTCACAGACATTATCGACGTACTCGTTCTTTCCACCGGTGTAATTTATTCCAAACGGGTCACTACATCGGACGGACTCGATACTCCCTTCGTCACGCAATATCTCTGCCGTTTCGCAATGGTGCAGGAATTGTTTCCGTTGCTGAACAAAGCGGAAAGCGCGCGTATCGTACACGTGGGCGCACCCACCATGAAAAAAGCGCAGGTATTTTTTGATGATCTCGCACTGAAAAATAATTTCACGATGATGACCAGTATGGGACAAGCCATGCTGAGCTGTCACCTTTTCGTCCAGGAATTTTCGAAGCGTCATCCCGACAATAAAATCACGATGAACATCATGCACGTGGGCATTTCGAAGACAGGCATTGCACGCGAGATCAGCTGGCTCTTCCGAACGATGATCAACACGTTTGGTACTTCACCGGAAAAAGCGTGCAGGAATGCAGTGTTCCTCGCTGATAACAAAGCCGCAAATTTCAGCGGATATTTTCTCCCGACACCGGGTAAACCGGAGAAGAAAGAAAAGATCTCGTTTGATCCGAAACTGGCCGAGAAACTCTGGGAGACCAGTGAGAAATTGATTCAATAAGATGGGCCGCTTCCGTAATTAAAAAAAACCACATAGATTCTGTGTTATAATCCAAGTCTTCTAAAAAGAATTTATCTTTGTAATCTAAGAACGGCCTTGAGTCAGTTCCGTAGGGGTGGCGAGCGATTGCTGCCCCGATTCTTTTTTAAGATA